>Ga0209254_10001383_pt1 | contig 21640 bp, 19 predicted proteins | sample FrelakmetDIP11DI_FD_187148 | JGI IMG/M metagenome (GOLD analysis project Ga0209254, IMG submission 187148) | Freshwater lake sediment microbial communities from the University of Notre Dame, USA, for methane emissions studies - DIP11 DI (SPAdes)... | ecosystem: Environmental > Aquatic >...
ACACGCCGTCATGGCCATCTGGGCGGCGTCAGTCCCGAGGCCTTCGAGAGTGCCTCAAAATGAGGCTCGGATCTGTCCTCCATACCGGGGGAAGTCCAACCTCGCGTTCAAAGACAGGACTCCTGGGCACATTGAAATTGGCCCGGACCGCCCGGAAGTCTATAGGGACAGCGCCGCGGAAAACGAGACTTGCTTCACCCAGAAGGTCAGTGATGCCCTTGAGTTCGGCGAGACCTGCGACGCCGAAGGAGAGGAGACAGCTTGCCTCGCTTGAGCGACTCCGGCAGATAAGCTGACAGTTGTCGGGCATTGCGGATGGCAACCAGCCAGATGCTCGAAAGCGTCAAGAAGGTATAGAACATGAACGCTTCGCTGGCGCCAGTTCTCCAGAGCCAAAGGCCGGCCGCGACCGAAACCGAAGTGACGGCCAAGTACAGGATAAAGATCGCTCGCACCGAGAATCCAGCATCCAGCAAGCGGTGGTGGAAGTGGCCCCGATCCGCTTGCATGGGCGACAGGCCCGTGACTGCCCGACGGATGGTGCTGGCAAATAGCTCGAGGACCGGCACCGGAAGCAGCCAAAGCACGACTACCGGTGGGAGTCCCTCCCCTCTCGGCTGGACAGCGAACAGCGCCAACCCTGCGAGAATAAAGCCGAGGAGCGTGCTTCCCGAATCTCCCATGAACGCCAACACGGGTCGATTGAACCTCGCGGGTAAATTGAAGATCAAGAATGCACTGATGGATCCCACCAGGCCAAGGGAGACCGCCGCGGCTGGCCCACTCGTTGATTCAAGAAAGTAAAACGACAGCCCCACCAGAGCGATCAGCGCTACTCCACCGGCGAGGCCATCGAGACCGTCCAACATGTTGAAGCCATTGATGAGGGCAATTGCCGCCACCACTGTGAATATGAAATCGAGTGGCCCAAGGCCAATTTCGCCCAAGCCGAAAAGATTGCCGAAACTTTCGACGGTATAGCCGCTGGCTAGGACCAACGTCATTGCCGCCGCCATATGAGCAACGATTCGTGCATATGGAGGGAGGTCAAAACGATCGTCCAGCACGCCGACAATGACCATGAGCGCCGCTGCGACCAGCAAGGCCGACTCACCGGGCCACGACGTGCCCATGGCGAGCGCAGCGGCAAGCAGACCAGCAAACATGGCGATGCCGCCGATCACAGGCACCTCACCAGAATGGGCTTTGCGCCCCCCCGGGACATCCACGAGACCGAGTTGCGAGGCGATTGGCCGTAGCACCATCATCAGCGTGATGGTCACCATGAACCCGATGAACATCGGGGTAACAGCCTTCAGCATGAACGCTCCATGTTGCAGTATTTCCGAAGTATCTCGGTGAACTCGCCACTATCCCTGGCTAACAAACCAGACGAGTTGCGCTCGCTTTTCTAAGTGGTCAAATTATACGCCCATAGCCATTCGCTGCACCCGTCCCGGGCATCAGCCGATGATAGCCGCCCGAAGTCCCTCTAAGTATAACGTGGCGTGCGGCGAGCCCTCTTCTGGCGCCCATGATGCAGGCTCCTTAGCCGCGTTCGGGTCAAATGGGCCCGCCTTCAGTTCCAGCAGAACCGCGCCGGGAACCAGCGCAATGACCGTGTGCCAGGTCCCCGCGCTCAGTTCGACCCCGACAGCCAGCACCTCCGCCGGACCATGGCCCTCAGTGCCGAAACGGACAACCTCACGGATGGACCCGTCCTCATCGAATGTCACCAGAGCAAACAGACCGCGGACGGCAACCAGGCATTCCGCTTTCGGATCAAGGGCGTGCCGATGGGGACGAATGTAACTGTCGACGCCGATGGCATTGAGTAGCCGCTGGCAGGGATCCGCGTAATCCCAGTGAATATTCAAGTGCTGCCGGCGCCTCGACGATTGGGCCGCCTCCTCGACTAGTGCCGCCAGCAGCTCCCACGACAGCCGCCGGGTCGTCATCCCCGCAGCGCCTCTACGACCTGCCGGACCGCAGCCGCAGGTGAGAACATCCTCGCAGCCAGTGACCTGCACCGCGCCGGCATTTCCTTGTCCGCTGCAACATCGGCCAGGACGGCAGTGACCATGGCCTTGAGGGACTCCGGCGAGGCATCGGTACAGGCGCGACCAACGCGCTCACTCTGAATCAAGCGCACGAGGTCATTGCCAGGGTTGACGGTAGCGAGCACCGGCAGGCCGCTGTGCATGTAGGAAAGGAATTTTCCCGGAATGTTGTGGGTCTTATGACGAGGGTCCAGCGCCACGAGACCGACGTGACATTGCGCATACAAGCCCGGGATCTCATCGGGATCGATCTCGTCGAAGAACGCTACGTTTTCCAGCCCGCGCGCAGCCGCATCACTGCGCAGACGTTGGGCATCGTTGCCTCGGCCGACGAAGAGAAACCCGATATCCGTGCGCTTTCGCAAATTGTCGGCAACCTGCAGCAGGACCGACATGCCCTGAGCAATGCCCATGTTGCCTGCGTACACGAAGACTTTCCTACCTGCCAGAACCGTGTTCTTGAGTTGAATACTGCATCCGCTGTCCGGTGCGTTTGCGAGCCAGTTATGAAGAACTTCAACCCTGTGCCCCGGAAAATCAACCCACTCCTCGAAGTAGCCTAGATTGCCATCAGTCTGTACACCTATGACATCGGCGGTCTTGTACTGGTAGCCCGCGACTGCCTTGAAGAACAAATAGGGAAGGCCCTTGCTCAGCAGGCCCATATCGAACGCCCATTCCGGAAAAATGTCGCGGACGATCAGATAGCCGCGGCATCCGCTAGTCCGTTTCAACCACGCCGCAACAGGCCCGAGAAAGATCGTCGGTGAATACCAGACCACGCCATCCCAATGCTCAGCAGCCAGTGGGCTACGCCGCATGTTTCTCAACATCGCGAAAGGCATGAGCGCCTCGCCTAGCGTTCGTCGCACGTAGCTAACATCTTTCGTCCTTGGAGACCTGAGTCGAAGGACCTGGACCCCGCCGCAGTCCTCTATGACCCAGTCTCTATGCAGTTCCGGAGTTGCCACCAAAACAGTAACCGCGTGGCCCTGCCTGGCAAGTTCCAGGGACAGGTCGCGCAACTGTAGAGCTCCCGAGGAACGCAGCGGCGGATAGGCATCCGCAATCAGGGCAATACGCATGGGACCGAACGTCCTCAGTATTTCTTCCAGACAACTCGGTTCACGTAATCGGTGTAGCTGTGAATAATGCGTACCACCTTGTCCGATACATTCGGCATCGTGTAGTCCTCAACCTGACGAATCAGTCGCTCACTACCGCGAGCCTGACTATCGAGGATTGAGATGCCCTGTAGAACTCGCTCCAGCTCCAACCCAACCATCATTACCGCAGCCTCTTCCATTCCTTCGGGGCGCTCATGCGCTTCGCGCAGGTTGAGCGCCGGGAAATTCAGAATGGAGGCCTCTTCGTTTATCGTCCCGCTATCGGACAGAACCGCCTTGGCTCCAAGCTGCAACCTGTTGTATTCGGTGAACGACATTGGCTTCAACAAGCGGACGTTGTCGTGAAGTTTGGCTTGCGTGGCGTCAATTCGTTTCTGCGTCCGCGGGTGGGCCGAGACAACCACCGGCACTCCGTATGCCGCAGCAATGCCATTGAGCACACCCACCAGCTTGGAAAAGCTGCAGTCGTACTCGATGTTCTCTTCGCGATGCGCGCTCACAACGAAGTAACTGCCCTCCACCAAGCTGAGCCGATGCAGAACGGCAGAGGCATCGATCGCTGCGCGATAGTGGTTCAATACCTCGAACATGGGGCTGCCCGTCTTGATAATTAGGTCTGGTGGAAGACCTTCTCGAAGCAGGTAGTCTCGTGCGATCGTGCTATACGTCAGATTAACGTCAGCGGTATGGTCGACTATGCGTCTGTTGATCTCCTCGGGCACCCGCATGTCGAAGCAGCGATTGCCGGCCTCCATGTGGAACGTGGGAATCTTCCGCCGCTTGGCCGGCACAACGGACAAGCAACTATTAGTGTCGCCGAGCACGAGCATGGCGTCCGGCGCCTCGGTTGCCAGCACAGCATCCACAGCGATGATCACCTTTCCAATCGTCTCCGCCGCACTCTTCCCAGCTGCATCTAGGAAGTAGTCAGGCCGGCGGAGGCCCAAATCGTCAAAAAAAATCTGATTCAGCTCGTAGTCGTAATTCTGACCGGTATGAACCAGGACGTGCTCGCAGTGCTGGTCGAGCTTAGAAAGAACCCTCGACAATCGGATAATCTCTGGCCGCGTTCCAACCACGCTAACGACTTTTAGTTTCTGCATGTCACACCCTGAAGGCAACCGTGTCAGGCCGCTCCCGATCGAAGATCTCGTTAGCCCAGAGCATGACGATCAACTCGTCATCACCGACGTTCGTGATGTCGTGACTCCATCCCGGGACCGTCTCCACGATAACTGGCGTCTCACCAACGGCAGCCAATTCATGACACTCGCCAGTGCGCACATGACGGAACCGAAAAAGCGCTCGTCCGCGGATTACGAGAAACTTCTCCGTCTTGGAATGATGATAGTGCCCTCCGCGGGTGGCACCGGGATGGGCTGTAAAGAACGAGAACTGCCCCGTGTCGGGCGTCTTAAGCATCTCAACGAACACCCCGCGCGCATCCTGATACTGCGGCACCGGGTAGGCAAATTCGTTGGTGGGGAGATAACTCACGTATGTGGAATACAGGGCGCGCACCAGGCCAACGCCGACGCGGTCCGTGAGAAGCGTCCTGCGGCTTTCTGAAAAACCACGAATCAACTCGGCGGTCCGTCCGACCGTGGTTGTGTACTGCGGGGATACGGTGCAGTAACTGGCTTCACCCATTCTGCCGTCAATCAGATTGAGGATCGCCGCGACGACATCGTCGATGTAAACGAGATTTAGCAGCGCAGCCGAGTCGCGCACCTCGATCGGCAAACCACGGGAAATGTTGTGACAGAATGTTGCCACGGCCGAGTTGTAGTTTGGCTTGGCCCACTTGCCGAATACGTTCGGCAAGCGAAATATTCGCACAGGTATTTGATGCTGCGCCTGGGCCGCGAGCAACAACTCTTCCGCCCGTCGTTTGCTGCGGCCATACGGATTGTCCAGTTCGGCCTGAATCGACGAGGCGTACACAACCACCGGACGACGTTCCGTCGTGCGCAATAGACAGACCAGCGCTTCCACGAGCTTACCTGTGAACCCTACGTTACCGACCTCAAAATCGCCGGGATCGTGCGGACGGTTTACTCCCGCGAGATGCACCACGAAATCAGTACCAGACAGCAGCGCGGGCAACTGCGCCTCGTCGCTATCGCGAGTGAACGTGACCACCTGCGTGTCGCTTCGCTCAGACAGGTGCTGTAGCAGATTCCTGCCGACGAACCCGTCCGCACCTGTGACAAGTAGCTTCATGGAGTTCAATCCACGGGCACGGCAGTACGGCCCTCGATCAGGTCTCGAATGAATGCCAGCTTCAACAGAAGCCCCTTCATCCCGTCGAGATCTAGCCTTGTCGTATTGTGGGAGTTGTAGTCAATGCTGTGCGAGATCTTTTTTTCGCCGCTCTCAACAAACTTTCCGTAGTTCAAGTCGCGCAAGTCCGGCGGGATCCGGAAGTACTCGCCGAGGTCTTCCGCGCAAGCCATTTCCTCACGACTGAGCAACACCTCGAAGAGCTTCTCTCCATGACGGGTACCGATCTCACGCACGATGTGCCCGTTACGGCCCAGCAATTCGATTAACGCTCGGGCGAGCGTCTCGATTGTGGCCGCCGGAGCTTTCTGCACGAAGATCTCACCGGGTCGCCCGTGCTGGAACGCGAAAAGAACGAGGTTAACTGCATCGTCGAGGGTCATCATGAATCGGGTCATGCTCGGGTCGGTGACAGTCAATGGCTCCCTCGCTTGCAACTGCTCGACGAAAAGCGGGATCACGGAGCCGCGAGATGCCATAACGTTGCCGTAGCGAGTACCGCAGATCACGGTAGAGCAGCTCTCTCGCGACTTCGCAACCATAACCTTCTCCATCATCGCCTTACTGATACCCATGGCATTGATGGGATAGACGGCTTTGTCCGTGCTCAAACAGACCACGCGCTTCACCTTATTCTCGATCGCCGCCTCAAGCACGTTCTCTGTGCCCAGAACATTGGTCTTGACGGCCTCGAGCGGATAGAACTCACACGAGGGAACCTGCTTCAGCGCCGCCGCGTGGAACACAAAGTCGACGCCTCGCATCGCCGAGCGAACCGCAGCGAAATCTCGCACATCCCCGATAAAGAATTTGAGCTTCGGATGACGGTAACGTTTCCGCATGTCGTCCTGCTTCTTCTCATCGCGGCTGAAGATGCGCACTTCCCGCAGCTCGGATTCGAGAAAACGCCCCAAGACCGCGTTGCCGAACGATCCGGTTCCCCCAGTGATCAGAAGAGCTCCTGCCGAGAACATTACGTCTATCTCCGTGATTCTTGCGTGGATTCCGCGGCGTCAGATTGCCGTCGTCCGCCCCGGTTCGTTCACTGCAGGATTGTATGCAGCAACTGTACCTCGTACGAGCACATCCCACCGATAACGAGCGGAACGCATGCGTGCACGCTCTGACAGGCGCTGTCGCAGCTCCCCATCTTCCAGCAACCTACTCATCGCCGCGGCCAACTCATTCGATGAATGGGGCGCGAAATATAGCGCCGCGTCACCCGCGAACTCGGGCATCGGCTCGCGGTCAACCACTGCCATCGGTAACCCTGCGCTCATTGCTTCCAGAAGCGCATTGGGGCTGTTTTCTACGAGCGAAGTGAATACGAACGCAGAGGCATTCCGATACAGGGCGGGCAAGTCGGTGTACGGCACACCCGGCAGAATGACGATCCTGCAACGCTCTGCGAGCGAAGCGGACCGCGCGGAAACACGCTCGAAGTACTTGCGGTCGATCGGCGCACCGACCAAGACCAGCGTATGCCGCTCTCGAAGGTGCGGCGCGAGCCTCGCAAAACCGTCCAGCAGCACCTCAAAGTTCTTGTAAGCGTAAAAGTGCGAGACACAAAGAACGTACGGCGGCGGCGCTACCTGGCCTTGGACGGCCGCATCGGGCAGTGCGAGCGCCTCTACGAAATCGTCACAGCCATTGGTCAGAACTAGGATCCGCTCTGGATCGACGCCGGCTCCGACCAATGAATCCTTGCAAGCAACAGATAGGGCTATGACATGCGTTGCGCGCCTGACGGAATTGACGATAAGCCACCGCAACAAATGCAGACGAAGGCGACCGGGAAATGCGTCAGCCTCGATGGCCTCCTGAGAGAACGGCGCAAGGTTCGACACGCCGACGATGCGCACCGCAGTACGGACACCTCGGGGCAGGAAATGCGAAAAAGTCAAGTAGACGTCGGCGCGGTGACGGGCAATCAATCCAGCGACGTACCGCGATTCCCATAGAATTCGCCGCACTCCCTTGAACGGGCCCTGGCTCAAGGCAACGTCGATCACTGTAGTTCGTGGACCGGGCTTGACGACGTCCTCCAGAGTACCCCGCTCCCGCAAGATAACGAAGTGCGAGTCAGCGTCGATTTCGTACACGCGTCGCATGAAAGCGCGGGCGCGCGTCAACTGTCCTGCCGCGACTGCCGCGAGGAAATCGACGAAAACGACCCGCGGCGGGCTCATGGGAGGCGTCCGGCAGCGGGGGCAACCAGACCCGCCGGACGCCGGGAATGGCGCAGGAAGTTCGAAAGCAAAGCCAGGGCCCAGAGCAATGGGTGCGCGTTCCGTCGTCCACTCATGTGCGCCTGCACCAGCGCCTCCACCGCTGCGCGCCGCAACGGTAGTGTCTCGTACAGCACCGGATCCGCGATGAGGTCACGGAACCAGTCCGAAAGTGGACCACGTAGCCAGCGGTCGATCGGTACGGTGAAGCCGCGCTTGCGGCCACCGACGATCTCCTTGGGCAGGTAGCGGGCTGCAAGCTTTCGCCACAGGTACTTTGCGTTGCCGTCATGCAGTTTCCAACGCGTAGGCAATCGCAGCGACCATTCGACCAGGCGATAGTCGAGCAACGGTTCTCGCGCTTCGAGCGAGAATGCCATGCTCGAAAGGTCGACCTTCTGCAGATATCCGTCCGGGAGCATAGTCTGTAGGTCGAGTCGTGTGCAGGCAGCAACTGGATCGAGACCGGGTGGCATCGACGCGAAGCCAAGGGCGGCTGACTCCTCGTACCCAAGAGCCCCCGGCCATTGCGACCAGTCAAAAACGTCGTCGAAGTCCTTGCGGATACTCCGCATGTAGGTGAATGCGGCTGTGACAGATTCCCGCTCCAGAGCTCCCGCCAGCAACTTTCCCCGATGCCCAAGCAGCGCGCCTGCGACAGTTCCGGTCATCGCGCGCAGCGGCCTCGGCCACGCAAACATGGGCTGCATACGGGATGCCAGCTGGTAATAGTGATACCCGGCAAAGAGCTCATCGCCGCCATCCCCAGTGAGCGCGACCGTCACTGAGCGGCGCGCCAGCCGAGACACAGCCATCGTCGGAAAAGCGGACGAGTCCGAAAACGGCTCGTCGAACTCTTCAAGGTAAAGATCCATGAGCGAGAGCAAATCGTCCGCACTTAGTCTTTCAACGACGTGCTCGACTCCGATATGGCGCGCGATCTGGCTGGCCGCCTCGGTCTCGTCATGCTCTAGTTCGGTGAAACCGATCGTGAACGCATGAACCGGCGAACGGGAAGCCTTCGCCATCTTCGCCACGACAACTCCGCTGTCGAGCCCACCGGAAAGAAACGCTCCGAGCGGCACGTCACTGACCAGCCGCGACTGAACTGCCATGTCGGTTAGCTTGTCCAGTTCATCTAACAGATCTTCCTCGGAGGCATCTTCGAGGGCCAGGTCTGGGCGATGATCGTGCGGTGACCAATAGCGAACAAAGCGATGCGTATCGCGGCTCACCACAAGCATATGGCCCGGCAGAAGTTTGGAGATGCGCTCAAATATGCAATGAGGCCCACCCACATAGCCGCTTTCGACATAGCTCTTCAGCGCAGACTGAGACAATTGCATTTGCAAGACGGGATCCAGCGCGATCAGGGCCCTCGGCCGGGATCCGAAAACGACCTTGCTTTCAGAGAGCGAGTAAAAAAGCGGCTTTACACCGAGACGGTCACGAACCAAAAGCAATTCACGTCGGCCGGCGTCCCAGATTGCAATGGCAAACATGCCCTGCAAACGAGTGACGAAACCGGCGCCCCAACGCTCGTAGGCAGCGAGAATCACCTCCGTATCGGAGTGTCCCCGCCAAGCGAAAGTACCGCCGCCGAGTTCCTCTCGCAACTCGCGAAAGTTGTAGATTTCACCGTTATATGCGATCACAGAGCGGCCGGAGCTCGAAGTCATCGGCTGAGCCCCGGCAGCAGAGAGGTCGATCACGGCCAACCGCCGATGCCCTAAGCCTACCTCGCCGTCGGTCCAGACCCCCTCGTCGTCAGGACCCCGACGCCTTAGCGTATTTGTGGCGTGCACCAATGCGCCACGATCGATCGCCTCGCCTCGCCGAGAGTAAATGCCGGTGAGCCCGCACATCCTTTCGATTCGCCGTTGAGTGTGTGCGCTAGCCAGCGGGCGCGCAGCCGCGAGCCACGATTCCATTGATACCACGGCGAACGCTTACATCTACGAATCCCGCTGCGGCGTACCACTGCCGAACGCTGTCCATAGTCTGAGGAAAATCGTACGCCGGCGACAGCATGTCAAACGTATCCAGTATTGCCCACTCCATGTTTACTTTCTGTGACAGGCCATACTCGGAAAACTCGGCGATCGGGACGAGGCGTGTCGCGACTCCGCCCATAACTTTCTTAAGCGCCGCGGACACGGGAACCAGCACGGGAGCCATCCGTTCGACCAGACGATAAAGGCGTTCAGGCTCCATCTTTCGCGTGAATGGCCGCACGAGGAAACGCCAATGGATCATGTCGAGCGGGCTTTTCCGATATGAGTCGATGACAAGTTCCCCGCCCGGCTTGACGTAACGCGCCAGGGAGGCAAAAGATTCCGACGGATCTGGCGTGTGCTGCAGCACCCCAAGGCAGAGGACGGTGTCGAATGACCTTGGCTCACACGGGATATGCCTCATGTCGGCCTGCGCGAGCAACAGCCTGTCGCTGGAGCCATTGTTGCGAGCATTGGCTTCGACGGCCGACGAATAGTCCAGCGAGACGACATCGGCACCGGTCTGCAACAGCACCTCCGTGAAGCGACCCGCCCCCGAGCCCGCTTCGAGAACGCGTCGCCCTGTCTGCGGCCCCTCCCAACCGGTCGCTTCAATCAGCCTGTCACGGGAGATCGGAACGCCAGTGTAGCTGTCGAGCTGAGTACGAAAATGCAGGTTCCACTGGAACCCGAATGAGCCCGCGTAGTTCTCCGGCGGCACGAATCGCGGGATCCCATTGACGACCCGATGGCGCGCCCCGCATCCCGCGCAGGTCAGCTCAACAACGAGTCCTTCGTCCGGTCCAGTTACGCAACTTAGCCGGCCACTGCAGGCTGGGCAGCACAGCTGTTCAACTTTTCTTGGATCGAACCTCATTCAACTCCCCTGTTCTGCAGCGTCGGTCGACACGTCACAAGCGGCTCACGAAGATGCGCTCGAGTTCCCGGGATCGCAATTGCGCCGTGTGGCATGCAAGCGTACGAGCCTGGCCACGACGCGCGATATCGGCACGCACGTCATCGTGGCGAGACAGGTAATCAAGCTTCTCGAGCAACTCAGCCGTACTGCCGAAAGAGACTACCTCGCGGTCGGGCTCGAAGAGTTCCCCCAGGTTTGAGCCACCATCGGTCAGCAACATGGCGCCGGCACCCGTCGCTTCAAACATCCGCTGGTTGCCCGCCAGCCCCTCCGCCACGGACACGTGCGCGTTCAAAGTGATCTTCGAACGGGCGAATACTTTGAACAGTTCAATGCCAAAGACTTGCCCCTCGCTGTGCCGCTGCAGCGCACGATACGCAGGGTAGGTCAGGTAGAACTGCGGTCTCAGCAGACTCAAAGAGAGCAGCTTCTGCTGGAGCAACCAGAACCGGAGATCGACATGCTTGCGCACCTCGGAAAGCACGCGAATTCTTTCGCGATGCGCCCACAGCAAGCTGCCTACGAAGCTCACGTCCACGTCCCTCGCATCGCAGGACTGCGGAATCCTTTCGAGAATACGAGCCTCAAAGGATGGCAACATCTGCTCGGAAATCAGGCCTAGACCCCGAAATCGGTCTACAAAATTTGAATGCGACGTGATGATGCAGTCGATGCCTTCGAAGTCGATACCCGGCCTGAGTGGGCACGCGATCCATGTTAGGACGCGGCGGCAATACTGTTTCAACTGGCGCAGTCGACTTCCAAAGACGTCGAACATCGGGCCGATCCAGAGTACGTCAGGCTTAAAGCGGCGTATGCGCTCGAGCGCAACGGCAAACTGCCAGTCGCTGGACGGCATGTCGAATGCGTTTTCGGTTGACCACTGTTCCGCTGCCGGCTTGAGATTGTAGATCGCGACTTCGACTTGATGACCGAGTTCCTGTAGGCGCAGAACCGGATAAACGGGCCATGTGAAGAAATCGTCGAGCAGTTCTTTGGTTTGCCCTTCGAGTGGCTGCTCGGCAAGGCCGGGCCGGTCGCGGTAGAAACCGTCCAAGTACGGCTGATGGTACGGCCAGAGGAAAAAGACTTTCATGGTGACTCGGCTACCAGATTTTCCCGCGCGCTTTGCTCCGAAACAGCACCAGCCAAGCTGTCAAGGTTGCTCTTCAGCGCAGCGGGCCTAGTTCCCGGCAGACCCACGGTCTGCTTCGGGCTCCTGGGCCGGGTATATTCCAGTTTATTATATACTTTTGACCGCGCGCACAGCCAAACATGTTGGCCTAGCTTCACGGAGTCAGGTTGATCCTAACGTTATTCCGGCCTCGTCAGATTGGCGTCCGTTCGAGAGGCTCGGGTCAACTTGCGCCGTGACCTGTTTGACCGATGGCTGCGGCCCGGGTCAATGGCTTCTCATGCTTTCTCTCTTGGCGGAGGCACCGCCATCGGCCAACTGGCCCTGATCGCGGCATCGCCAATTCTAACTCGACTGTTCAGTCAAGAGGAGTTCGGAGCGTTTGGCTTGTTCTCCTCGTTCCTCGCGGTGGCGGCGGTGGTTGCCTGCCTGCGACTCGACATGGCAATCGTCTCCGCCCGCACTGAACGACAGGCAGCCGCATTGCTGATGCAGTGCGTTTTCCTGATACCGGTCGTCGCGATGCTTAGCGGTGTCTCGATTCGGGTGATGCAACGGAACGAGTGGCTTGCCTTCGAGACCTTGCCGGCCCTGGCGGCGCCAACCATGGTCATCGCGGTAGTGGTCACGGGTTTGTTTGGAGCGCTTAGGTTCTGGAACGCACGCGAGATGCAATTCCGCCAAATCGGTCAGGCCGTGCTACGTCAATCGCTTGGGCGGGCGGGCGCACCGATGGCTCTAGGCCTGGCCGGCGCGGGGTGGGACGGCTTGGTCGGCGGGGAGATCATCGGAAGGAGCCTGGGAATCCTGCATCTTGGCAGGCCCGCCGTACGAAAATGCTCACGGCTTCTGGTTAGGTGCGGCGGGCGCTACCACCGGCTGGTCGCGCTCCGGAACTGGAAGTTCCCGTCAATTCTTATGCCATCGTCGTTACTAGATGCTGTGGCGGGATCGCTCCCACTTCCCCTCATAGCAGCCTCCTTTGGGCCCGCGGCGGCGGGTTCGTATGCGCTAATCACCCGTCTAGCGAGCGTTCCGGGAGCACTTATCGCCGCGAGCCTTGCAGACGTCTTTCAATCGCACCTGGCGCGAGACTTATTCACGGACGGGAACTCCGCGAGACGACAGGTGATCAAGACCGCACGAATGCTCCTTCTCGTCGCGCTGGCAATCTTCGTTCCAGCCGCTCTGCTCGGGCCAACCCTGATTCCGCTCATCTTCGGCAGCGGTTGGCGCGAAGCCGGAATATTTCTGGCGATCCTCGCGCCAAATCTGGCTGTCGCGCTAGTAGTAAGCCCTCTTAGCCGGGCAATCGTTGTCGCGAACCGTCAGGAGTTGAAGTTGATCATCGACTGCGCACTGCTGCTTGCACCCATACTCACCCTCTACGTCCTGCGCGACCACGGTTTGCACTACGCGCTGGTCGCTTTCAGTATTGTCAATGTCGCGGTCTACGCGGTCTATTTTTTCCTTATTCTTTATGCCATTGGGCATCCGGCCCGCATCCTGCACCAGGGCACCGAGTCCGACTGACCCGGCATCCGCAAAGAATGCCGACCCCACCCTGACATAGCGACAACGGAAAACTGTGTCTTTGAAAAGCGCTGGAGAAAGATCTAATGTGCGGAATTCTGGGCTGGGCTGGCCTGCCCGGCCATTCGTTGGACGAGTCCATCTTCGAGCGCGCGCTTCTCGCACAGCGGCACCGTGGCCCCGACGATGAAGGATACGTCTCGTATCGCATCTCCGACAGGCACCTTCAGCCTATGTCGGGACGGGACACCCCCACCGAGATCGGCTTCCCACGCATCGGGCAAAGTCAGCACCACGGCAACGTCCTGCTCGGACATCGTCGCCTCTCAATCATCGACCTCAGCACAGCGGGCCATCAGCCCATGCAATCCGCCGATGGACGCTTCTCGATCGTTTACAACGGCGAGGTCTACAACCATGTAGAGATTCGGAAAGAACTCGAACAGTCCGGTCATCGTTTCTCTTCCAACAGTGATACGGAAGTCGTGCTCGCCGCGTACAGCGAGTGGGGCGTCGCCATGCTGCCGCGCTTCGTCGGCATGTTCGCGTTCGCAATTCTCGACACAGCACGGCGCGAGGTACTGATCGCGCGGGACTTCTTCGGGATTAAGCCTCTCTATGTCTGGCAGGCCGATGGACAATTGGCTTTCTCGTCGGAGATCAGGTCACTGCTGCTGTTACCCGGCGTTCACCGAACAGTCGACGCGAGCGAAGTCTTTGACTACCTGCGTTACGGCGAACGCTCCGCAGGCCCCAGAACGATGTTCGAGCACATACGCCGATTCCCGGCCGCGCACCATGCTCGCATCCCGCTGGAAAGACCAGGGCTCGAGAACGTCACCCGTTACTGGTCTCCTCCAGCGAGGCCAGCGACCACACTGTCTTTCCCAGACGCCGTGGAGGCCACCCGCGATGCCGTGCTCTCGAGTACCAAACTGCATCTACGCAGCGACGTGCCGGTGGGCACGTGCCTTTCCGGAGGTCTCGATTCGAGCACGCTAGTCGCCGCCGTACGAAAAGTAACCGGGGAGAGACTCACCCTGGATTCATTCAGCTACATCTCTGAAGATTTGCGATACAGCGAAGAACCGTATATCGACCAGATACAAGGCGTGCGGCACCACAAGACGCGTCCAACCGCCCTCGATGTGTTGCACGACGTGGAAGACCTCCTCGCCGCCCAAGAACTGCCTTTCGTATCGATGAGTCTGTACGCGCAGTTCAAGGTGTTTCAACTCGCCAGGGATAACGGCATCAAAGTCATGCTTGACGGGCAGGGCGCCGACGAGATATTCGCAGGGTATACGCACCTGATCGGCGCAAAGCTTACTGGCCTGATAGCTGCCGGTCGCATAGGGAGCGCGCTAGCCTTGGCGGCACGTATCCCCAACACGGTGCCACTTGCCCGTCTTCGCACCGTGGCGATCTCGCTTGGCCGGCTACTACCCCGCCGGTTGCAGGACGCGGCGGTTTCTATCGCTGACGGGGGGCATTATCCCGATTGGCTCGATCGGGAATGGTTCGTAAATCGTGGCGTAAAAGCCAGGCTTCGGCCGCATGGAAGAGGACGGGATTCGTTGCGGCAGGAGATATTTCTGGGAATTGAACACCTTACGCTGCCGCACCTGTTGCGCTACGAGGATTCAAACTCGATGTGGTTCTCCATCGAGAGTCGTGTGCCGTTCTGCAATCCACGCCTAGCTGAGCTTGCGTTGTCGCTACCCGATGAATACCTGCTGCGCGCCGACGGAACAACCAAAGCCGTTCTTCGCGAAGCTGCGCGCCCCTGGCTCCCGGCCGCGATCCTGGACCGGCCGAAACTAGGCTTTCATTCTTCCGATCGGCTGTGGCTGCGCGGCATGCCGGACTGGATCGATGGCCTGTTCAGATCGGACGCAGCAAAGCATGGACAGTTCCTGAATGTCGAGGCTGCGCGCTCGGTAGTCGAGCGGGCCCTTGCGTCCGATGGCTACATGCCACCTTACGTTTGGCGAATCCTGTGCTTGCTGGCGTGGGCCCGCGCACATTCGGTAGTATTTCCCTAAAGACGAAACCCGCATCGACGCATCAGGACAACACGAGTTGAACCCTTCTGAGAACCGGCCAACGGGCATCGACGAATCCATGCCCGGGTGCGCAGCGTTGCAGCGCCCGGAAATGTCCGAGTATTTCTCAGGACGACGCCTATGGGGCGACGATTTCTCGCGTGACGAAATCGAAGCTTGGTTTCGCGACGAAGCGGACGCTTACTTCAAACTTGAGGCTAAGGATCGATCGAGCTACGAGTACGACTACCACAAGTTGAATCGCCTTCACGGCTACCGCTTCCTGCCGGACGGACGACTTGGCAACGCATTGTGTTTTGGCGGGGCCTATGGCGAAGAAATCCGCCCCATTGCCGCACGCTGCGATCGCATCACAATTGTTGATCCCGGCGCGTACACGACAGAAGCGATCGATGGGACGCCCGTGGAGTTCCGCCAGCCCGATGCGTCCGGCAAGATCCCCGCGAGCGACTCGGAGTTCGATCTTGTCACATGCCTGGGTGCGCTACATCACGTGCCGAATGTTGGGACCGTACTTCGTGAAATTGGCAGATGCCTGCGTCCCGGCGGTCATGCCCTGATTCGCGAACCGATTGTCTCTATGGGTGACTGGCGCAAGCCTCGCAGCGGGCTCACCGCGCGCGAACGAGGCATTCCGTACCCCATTCTCCTCGAACTGATACAGCGAGGGGGGATGGCTCCAAAGCGCGTTGCCCGGTGCGTATTCCCGCTGACGCCGCGAATTGGTCGTTCGTTGGGCGTGAGCTGGTTCAATTCGCCGACGCTCACCCGACTTGACGCCCTGCTGAGCAAAGCTTGCGTTTGGCCGACCGTATACCATCCCATTCGTCCATACCAGCGGATCCAGCCGTCGGCGGCATTTGTTGTCGCAAAAAAAATCGTATGACACCTGCGTCGAGCAGCGAATGAAAGCATCGCCGTCAGCATGGCTCGCAAACTTACGCACGAACCAACCGGTACTTACTCACTCCAAAACGGTCTTTGAAATTGTGATCTGCCCAAGGCCACCATTCCACCAAAGATTCACCGGGTGGCCTCGAACGAGAAATAAACAAACGCGTCATTCCTATTCTCAGCAAGAATTAATCGGCGGCTGGAGCGGATTCGACGGACATTGACACCATTTGACCCAGACTTGCACTTAACCCGCGAACCAAAATTACGAGAATCGGAAGTGACAGAAGGCCGCCAGTTAAAAACGCCGTAAATGCGGATGTTGAACAAAGAGTGATCACTCCTTGGAACCCCGAGGCTATCAACGCTATCCCGACGGGTGATTTGCCCAAGACCCCGGAGTAGATGTCAAATCCTTTAACGACCATGCCGACAAGAACGGACACACCAAAAACCGCTGTCCAGCCCGCTTCAACCCACGCATCTGCGATGAACATTGCGTTGAAAGTTGACTCCATGGAGCCAAAGAATTGCGCAACGCGGGTATGCGCGGGAACCAACTCCCCACTACCAAAAAGCCCATGGAACAACCCCACGTTAAGACCATAGGTGTGCGGAATGTAGTCCGGATAGATGTACCAGTACTGATAGAGACCCTCGTTCGAGATCTCGAAAACGCGATATACCAAGTATCGCCAAAGACCCGCGACGTCAAGTTCGGGGTAGGCCAACTGCGCACCAACGAGCAGGGTTCCCGTCAATACCATTGAAACTGAAGCGAGCGTCAGAAAATTTGCCCGCGGGGTTCGCATTAGACGCCAAGCTATCAGCAACTGAATAACGAACCAAACCCACTGAGATTTATGAAACGTCGCAATCTTGAACAACATAACTAGCGACACGAGCAAGATTGCGAGCACGACGTCATTTCTTGATCGCGTTACTGCGGCACGAAGTGCTATCACAATCGCGAGGAACGGTCCAAAAGTCGTTAGAACAAGATTCAACGCGTAGCCACCCTGCATGCCGGTTGCGAGCCTGAAATCTCTCTTTGATACTTCTGAATCGAGTGCCATGAACGCGAAAATCTGCTGCCCCTTAGCGAGCGCCACGAACATGAGCGCGAGGTAGATCAGAAGCACAATGCCGATCAACGTCCAGACCGCATCGTCTCCTGACGATGCACGAATTGGCACGAGATGCCACCTGTTTAAGGAGCGTTCCCGGATTCCGCTACCTTTTTTAGCGACATGCCGCATGATCTCAACGCCAATAACCAAGCCTAGCCACATTTGTATCAATGCAGTTGTGACGTATTCGCTGACTTGATTATCGAGTCCCGACATCGATCGGTAGTATAGATAGCCCCCTCCGAACAGCACGAGCAATGCCCCAAGAAGCATTGAAGTGACCGAAATCCATCGCCACTCCCTGCGCGCTGCGTACAGAGCGATCAGCAAGAGAATGGCGATGTAGAGCAGCATGGTTCCAGGTCAAAGACAGTTTCAGGACACTCTCGACCGACGTCCCCTGGCGAGCAGAGACAGTCCAATCAGCAATCCGCCTGCGAGACCAGCGCCACCCCCTAACGAAATAGCCTTTCCGATCTGCGGAGATACGAAACGTTTCGGTGACGGCTCCGCCGCGGGGTCAACTACGCGAAATGCAAAATCAACCCTCGTTCGCGCCAGCGCTGCCATCCGCATCTGGTCTTCCATGACGCGGTAAATAACTTCTTGCACCCCCACCTCCGGCGAATCCTTCGCCTGCTGCCGCAAATACTTCAGTGCGAGCTCCGTGTCGTTCATTGTTCGTTGCCGAATGGTCTCATTCCCTCGGGCGACAAACTTGTTTGCGAGTGGCGCTACACGCTCCCGGTCGGCCAACTGGAGGCGCACGGTCACGAGTCCGGTACGACGGTCTTCCTCAATAAACCTAACGGCGGTGTCAAAGTGATCGACGGCATCGCTTAGCGCCGGCTCCTTCCCACGGGGGTAGAGGACTGAAAGTAGATTCTCGTCCTTGATGAACGACTCCGAAAATGACCTGGCTCTAAGGATCGCGAGGTGCTCTTGCGCGGACCCATTGGCGGGAATACTGATCCCCAGCATAGTCCCAAGACCGCCGAGTTGGCCCGACAACCCAGCAAGGCTTCCGCCTATGTCGCTCTGCGACGCAGGGACGATGACCACCTCCGCCTCGTAGATGCGCGGCACGGCAGCGATGTAGATTGCTGCAATAACGATCCCAAATGCCATCCCAAGGACGGCGGGAATCTTCACACGCCAAAACAAGCCAAGCAGATCCGTAACGCTCGGCTCGTCCCCTACCCGTGGCGAAATCGGGACCGTACCATTCATAAGTAACTCACCTGGGTCTCGCGGCTTGGGCCTGCCTGTGAAGAATCCGCAGCCATCTTGACCTTGCTGTCGCTTTGAAAGTGGTCAGCACGATGTCAAAATGCCTAAAGCGAAATGCGAGCGAAATGATCATTCCGCCGATTTCTCTAGGGCGCAGTGCATCCGTCTGTCTGATAATGAATGCAAAAAAAATTGCTGACCGCAAAGCTGCCAGTTACATCCTGAAAGATCGGATAGCCTCTACCGTTTGTGTCACTTGCGTACCCGACATCTCCGCAAAAATCGGCAGAGACAGAATTCGCGCCTGATTAAAACTGGCATTGGGGAAGTCCTCCGCTCGATGACCAAGACGCGCGTAGGCCGGCAGGAATGGCAGCGCAACAGGGTAATTGATTACGGTCTGAACGCCGGCCAGCGCCAGATGCCTGGCAAGGGCGTCTCGGCGAGAATGCCGGATCATGTAGAGATGATAAACGTGCTCCCGCTCCGGCCCAACTCTGGGAGGATCCAATCCTGGTATCTCCGCCAGAAGCGCGTCATACATAGCGGCAATCCGCCGTCGCGCCTGCGTCCACGCGCGCAAGTGCTTCAACTTCACTGAAAGCACTGCCGCCTGTAGTCCGTCCAGCCGGCTATTGATTCCCTCGATTTCGTGATCGCCTTTTTTCAAACCCCCGTGCCGAGCGAACATCGCCATACGGCGCGCCAGCGACGGATCGCCAGTTACGATCGCGCCTGCATCACCCATGGCGCCCAGGTTCTTGCCGGGATAGAACGAGAACGTCGCCGCGACGCCGAAAGAGCCGGCCTGCCGACCTCTGTACCGGGCCAGATGCGCCTGGGCGCAATCCTCGATGACCCAGAGCTTGTGCTTTGCGGCAACCCGCATGATCTCGTCCATATCCGCCGGCTGACCTGCCAGATGGACCGGGATGATCCCCACTGTCTTCGGGGTAATAAGCGATTCAATCTGGGATGCATCGATTGTGTAGGTATCGACATCGGTGTCGCAGAACACCACTTTTGCGCCGGCCTGCGTGATGGTTTCTGACGTGGCAATCCAGGAATGCGCGGTGGTTATGACCTCATCACCCTGACTGACTCCAAGTGCATGCATTGCGATATACAGAGCGTCTGTGCCGTTTCCACAGGAGACGCAATGTCTTGCATCGACGGCGGCCGCAAACTCCGCTTCGAACGCGTCTACGAAAGGACCGCGAATAAACGCGGAACCCCTGATCACCTCAGCTATCGCTGAATCCACGTCTTCCCGTATCGTTAGATACTGCGCATACAAATCTGCGAATGGCACAGCGATTTTTTCGGACATTCTCTCTTGCCTTATCGATGGTGCGGCTGCTGCAGCCGCACATTTGAACGCAACTGACGTGCCGGGTTCCCTGCGTAGACACCGGGTTCAAGGATATCCCGGGTGACAACGGCCCCGGCGCCAATGACGACATCGTTACATATGCGGACCGGCAGAATGGTCGCATTGGATCCAATGGATACCCGATCGCCGATGACAGTGCTGCGCCACAATTCCTTGCGACCTCTCGCGGGACCACCGCTGGAGAAAGTGTCATTAATGAACATGACACCATGACCTACGAAACAGTCCGCGCCAATTTCCACCAGTTCACAGACGAAGGCATGCGACTGGAGCTTCGTCCGCGCCCCGATCCGGACGCCTTTTTGCACCTCGACGAACGGCCCAACGAAGCAAGCGTCCCCGAGCGAACATCCATAGAGGTTCGTCGGCACGACTACGGTAACGTCCGCCCCAAAGGAGACATCGACGATTCCCGCTTGCCTAAGCACGGGAGAGTTCAATTGCTCAACCCCAGGCGACAGAAGCGCGGACGAAAGCGCAAGGCGACTTCACGTCGAGTTTCGATCGACTCGTAAATTGCATTTATCAACTCAAGGCTGCGCCGACCCTCGAGGCCATCAACCAACTGCTTGTGATCATTCAGGATGCAGTCCACCACATGTTCGTAGTAAGCCTGATGCCCGAAACCATACACATTCGGTGGGTTCACCGAAAACTTGGCACGAACATCTGCATCTTCTGGTTTGGGATTCTGGAAGCTCCACACCTTCAACTCATTCACAGCGAAGCCCCCGATCTCCACCGTGCCAAACTCGCCAAGTATCGAAATCGATCCCTCCAGGTCTACGGGGCGCGTCGCCGTCGTTGCCTCAATCACCCCGAGCGCACCATTTAGAAATCTTAGGACGACGACGGCAGTATCCTCCGTCTCGATATTGACAAGTGCAGTCCGGCTCACTGCGTAGACACTCTCGACTGGCCCCATCATCCACTCCAAGAGATCAACGTGATGACTGGCCTGGTTTGTCAGAACACCGCCATCCATGGCCCATGTTCCACGCCACGGATCTTGATCATAGTAGTCCTGTCGACGGCACCAGCGCACACGCACTGTACCCATGACGAGCCGACCAAAGCGTCCGCTTTCCAGCGACTCCCTAAGCTTCACAACCGGCACGTTAAAGCGATTCTGCTTAACTACAAAGAGCTTCACGCCAGCCGCATCGCAGGCGCCGATCATTGAATCAGCGTCCTCAAGCGTCAGGGCCATCGGCTTCTCTACGATGATGTGCTTTCGATATTGGGCTAGTTCAGCCACGTGTCGGGCGTGCAGCCCGCTCTCCGTCAGCACGACCACGACGTCTGTGTCGACTGAGCGCATCATTTCGTGCATGTCGAAGTAATGCGGCACACTGAATTGCTGCGCTATCCGGCGAGCTTTATCCTCAACGACATCGCAAACAGCAACCAGTTTGGCGCTGCCGATAATACCGGAGCCGAGCAACTCCGCGTGACGCTTCGCAATACGTCCGCATCCCACCAATGAAAACCTGAGCATTGAATTTCCAGTACTAGAAATATCGATACGATTCAAAACTATTCGCTTGCGGGACTCTCAGAGTATCTTGTTAGAAGCTGTTGACGGCCGCCACCGAGATGGCGATGTTGTAGAGGATCGTCGACACCGCCGTCCACAACGGCAGCGGCC
>Ga0209254_10001384_pt1 | contig 21635 bp, 21 predicted proteins | sample FrelakmetDIP11DI_FD_187148 | JGI IMG/M metagenome (GOLD analysis project Ga0209254, IMG submission 187148) | Freshwater lake sediment microbial communities from the University of Notre Dame, USA, for methane emissions studies - DIP11 DI (SPAdes)... | ecosystem: Environmental > Aquatic >...
CGCGGGTGGCCGGCGGTGGCCTCGAGCATCAGCCGCATCGCGAGCTCGGGGTCGCTCTGGTAGCTCACGCGCACCGGCAGCTTGAGGCGTACGCGTGGGTCGGCGTAGCTCCAGTTCACCACCGGGTTCGTGATCAGGTTCTGGTTCGGGACCAGCGTCGAGACGCCGTCGCGGTCGCGCACCACCACGTAGCGGCCGCGCAGTTCCTCGACCCAGCCGAAGCCTTCGGTGGCGGTGCCCGGCATGCCGGTGAAGCTGATCACGTCACCCGGCTTGATCGAGCGGTCCATGAGCAGCACGAAGCCGCTCACGAAATTGGCCGCGATGCTCTGCAGGCCGAAGCCGAGACCGATGCCGATCGCGCCCGTGAGCACGTTGAGCGTGGTGAGGTCGAGTCCCGCGGCGTTCAGGCCCACCAGCACCGACAGGCCCACGAGGAAAGCCTGCACGAACTTCGCAATGCCGATGCGCATCGTGGGGGCGAGCGCGTCGAGCTTCAGCACGCGCCGCTCGAGCCAGCGCGAGACCCACATCGCCGCGAGCACGAACAGGCTCACGGTGACGAGCAGCTTGGCGACCGACCAGACCGAGACGCGCGTCTTGCCGAGGTCGACGCCGATGCCGTCCAGCGCGGCGATCACCTCGTCGCCCCAACCGAGGAAATGCAGCGCCAGAAAGACCCACACCGCCAGACTGATCGTGGTACCCCAGCCCTTGATGCGTGCGCGCGTGCCGAGTGAGACGCGCAGCACGTAGACGACGAGCCTGATCAGGAGCAGCAGCGCGGCGAGCTGCACCGCCGGGTCAACCAGATCGGTCGCCGCACCCGCCGCGTGCAGCAGGCCCGCGGTCGCGGCGAGCAGCAGCAGCGCCACCGCGAAGGGAGCGCCGACCCAGGCGGCCTCGCGGGCCCGGCCGTGCAGGTCCCTTGGCGGGGCCGAGTCGACGAAGCGTGGTCGCAGCAGTCCCGCGAGCCACCACCCGAGCAGCACCGCGCCACCGATGCAGGCCAGCTGCATCAGGCTGGCGGGCCGCAGCAGGTGATCGAGGAGTTCGGTGGCCGATTGCAGCGGCTTCTGCATCCGGCTCAGGCGTTGAGGTCTGGGATCAGCTGGCTCTCCAGCCGCGCGATCTGGTCCTTGAGCAGCAGCTTGCGCTTCTTGAGGCGCCTGAGCTGCACCTGGTCCACGTAGAGATCCAGCTGCAGGCGGTGGATCACGTCGTCGAGATCGCGGTGCTCGATGCGCAGCAGCCGCAGTCGCTGCAGGTGCTTGAAGGTCTCGGTGTCGACGTTGTCGATCACTTCCGCCATGGTCGGCCGGCCTCGAGTCGTCCCGGTGCGGGTCCGGTAGCTTAGCCCCCGGAGAACGAAAAGGGGATAGGCCGGATCAGAGTCCGACCGTCTCGACCGTGCGCCCGGTCATCAATACGAAGCCCTGCTGCCGCGTTACACCGTCGCGCGTGTAGTCGAACACGTAGGTCCGGCGCAGCTGAAGGGAACCGCCACCGATGCGCACCGGCTGCAGACGCCGGAACGCAACCGTTCCATCCAGCAACGCGGCGCCCGTACGGCGGCAGGTCTCCATCGCCGCCTCGTTGGCACGCTCACGGGCGCCGAGGCTGTCGTGCCAGAACCAGGCGGTGCCCAGGATCGCCAGCAGCAGGGCGAGCAATGCCCAGGACAGTTCCACGCCTCAGAACAGCTCCGCCCAGCGGCGACGGGCATCGCCGAAGGCGATGAAGTGCGGGTTCAGCAGCGTGTCGCGCTCGTTGTAGCGCAGTGGTGAGCCATCGAGCCGGGTTACCGCGCCGCCCGCAAGCTCCAGCACGGCCTGCGCCGCAGCGGTGTCCCACTCCGAGGTCGGACCGAGGCGCGGGTAGAAGTCGGCGGAGCCCTCCGCGACCAGGCAGAATTTCAGAGCGCTGCCCATGGGCCGCAGCTCGTGCGGACCGAGTCTGCCGAGCACGGCGTCCAGGGAGTCGCCGCGGTGCGAACGGCTGCCGACCACGACCAGCGGGTCGGCCGCCGCGCGCGCCCGGATCGGCTCGGCCCCGGCGCCGTCGCGACGGCGGAACGCTCCGGCACCTTCGGCCGCGTAGTAGGTGAGGTGCAGTGCAGGGGCAGCGACGACTCCCAGCACCGGTCGATGGTCGCGCACCAGCGCCACGTTCACGGTGAACTCGCCGTTCCGGCTGATGAATTCCTTGGTGCCATCGAGCGGATCCACGAGCCACAGCTGGCGCCAAGTGCCCCGCACCGCACGGTCGTGACAGCCTTCGGCCTCTTCCGACAGCACCGGTATGGTCGGCGTGATGCGCGCGAGGCGTGCGGCGAGGATCTCGTGCGCCGCGCGGTCGGCTCGGGTGATCGGCGACTCGTCGGCCTTGTACTCGACGTCGTGCCCTGCGGCGTACACCTCGAGGATGGCGGTGCTGGCGGCGGCGACCGCGTCGAGCACTGCGGGCAGCAGGTCCGCGGGACGCGCAGGCGTAGGATCAGTCATGAAAGGACTCCGGCGCGGGTGTGCGCGCCGCGTATCATAACTGCCCGCATGCAGCGCGGACTCCACAACGTTCCGAACCCCGCAGGTCCCTGCGACATCACGCCCGACTGGGCCGCGATTCGTACCGTGTGCCTCGACATGGACGGTACGGTGCTGGATCTCAGCTTCGATAACCTGTTCTGGCTCGATGCCTTGCCCCGCCACTGGGGTGAGCGGCATGGCGTGCCGGCCGAGCAGGCGATCCGCGAGCTCCGTGCGCGTTTCGATGCGAAGCGCGGCACGCTCGACTGGTACTGCATCGACCACTGGAGCGAGGAACTCGACTTCGACATCGCGGGCCTGAAGGCCGCGCTGGCCGCGCACATCCGCTACCTGCCGGGCGCGATCGAGTTCCTCGACCGCGTACGGGCGCTCGGCAAGCGCCTCCTGCTCACGACCAACGCCCACCCGATCAGCCTGGCGGTGAAGGAGCAGCGGACCGGGCTTTCGCGCCACTTCGACGAACTGGTGTCGTCGCACGAATTCGGCGTCCCGAAGGAGTCGCCGGAGTTCTGGAAGCGGCTCGCGGCGAGCCACGCGGTCGATCCGGCGAGCACGCTGTTCGTCGACGACAGTGCGGCAGTCATCGAGGCGGCGCGCACCGCCGGCGTTGCTGCGGTCTACCAGGTGCTGCAGCCCGACTCGACGCTGCCACCTCGCGCCCCGCTCGATGGCGTGACCGCCATCTCCGGGCTCGCCGAGATCACTCCGCGGTGAGGCGCTGGAGGGGCGCGAGGCGCCTCAGTCCTCCGGCGACGACGCGGGCGTGGAGTCGCTGGCGGCTGACAGGGCGCCACCGCCGGCGGTATCACCGTCGGAACGGCGGCCTGCACCGCCCCGACGCCGACGGCGGCGCTTGCGTGGGGTGGCGTCAGTCGTAACCGACGGATCCGTTGCTTTCGGAACGCGCGCCGCGTCAGCCGGCGACGCCGCAGCCGACCCGGTCGTGCCGCCAGCCTGTGCGGCAGCGTCCGCACCCGGTCGGTCGGGGCGCTCGTCGCGCGGACCGCCGCCGCGACGGCCCTCGCGGGGCTCGCTGCCACGACGGCCACCGCGGCCGCCGTCCCGATCGCGGCCTCGTCCGCCGCCGAATCCGCCGCGTCCGCCACCGGGACCGCCATGGCGACGGCGCTCGCGCGCGGGCACGGTGATTTCTGCGAGCAGATCCTCCGAGAGCGTCGCTCGCGGCAGGCTGCGGCCGATGTATCCCTCGATGTCCGGCAGCGACTGCACGTAGTCCTCGCAACCAAGGCTTATCGCATCGCCCTCGGCACCGGCGCGCGCGGTGCGGCCGATGCGATGCACGTAGTCCTCCGCGTCCTGCGGCATGTCGTAGTTGAACACGTGGCTCACGTCGGGGACGTGCAGGCCGCGCGAGGCGACATCGGTGCCGATCAGGATCGGGAGATCGCCGCTGTGGAAATCACGCAGCATGCGCAGGCGCTTCTTCTGGGGCACGTCACCCGAGATCGCCTCGGCATTGAAGCCGTTGGCGCGCAGGAGCGTCTCGAGCTCTTCGGCCCCGCGCCTGGTGTTGACGAAGATCATCGTCCGGCGCGGGTCCATCGAGCGCAGCAGCCCGACGAGCAGCCGGGGCTTCTCGTCCATCGAGGGGAAGTAGATCACCTGGCGGACGCGGTCCACGGTCATCTTGTCGGGCTCGATGCGCACGAGCTCCGGGTCGTTCATGTGCTCGTAGGCGAGCTCGAGCACGCGCTGCGCGAGGGTGGCTGAGAACAGCAGGTTGAGGCGCTGGTCCGGCGGAGGCAGGCGCCGCATTATGTAGCGGATGTCGGCGATGAAGCCGAGGTCGAACATCCGGTCGGCCTCGTCGAGCACCAGCACTTCGACCGAGCGCAAATCGAACACGTGCTGCTTGTAGAAGTCGATGAGGCGGCCGGGCGTGCCCATCAGTATGTCCACGCCCGCCTCGAGTTCACGGCGCTGCTTGTCGTAGTCGACGCCGCCGAATGCCAGTCCGAGCCGCAGGTCGGTGTACTGTCCGATGATCTCCGCGTCGTGGTGGATCTGCACCGCCAGCTCGCGGGTCGGCGCGACGATGAGCGCGCGCGGTGCGTTCACCTTGCGCGTCGGCAAGGACGGGTTGCGCAGCAGCCGGCTGTAGAGCGCGACCAGGAAGGCCGCCGTCTTGCCCGTGCCGGTCTGGGCCTGCCCCGCGACGTCGAAGCCCGCGAGCGCGCGAGGCAGCGTCTGCGCCTGGATCGGCGTGCAGCGCTCGAAACCGGCATCGGCGATCCCTCGCGCGAGGGTATCGGGCAGGTGGAGGTTGGTAAATGAGACGTCGGTCAGGTGTGCGTCGGCCATCAGGTGGATTCTTGGGGTGTGGTCTTGCAAATTGGAAAAAAGCGGGTTCAAATACGTCGCGAATCGCGGTCCACGACCGCTCCCGCCTTCAAGTGCAGCCGGCTCGCCGGGTTTGAACGACCCGACGCCCTCGTTCGGCGCACCGGGAACCCCGAACACAAGGTACAGCCGTCTTTCGAGTAGTTTGCCTCACGCGCACCGCGCCGTCACCCGCCCAGGTCGCGCATCCCCCGACCCCACCCCAACCCGACCCTGATCAAATCAGCTCAATACGCCAGCGGAGGTAGTCTCTGGTGAGCCAGTCCATCATCCACGTCACCGACTCGAGCTTCGAGCAGGACGTGCTCAAATCCGACAAGCCGGTGCTGCTCGACTTCTGGGCCGAGTGGTGCGGTCCCTGCAAGATGATCGCGCCAATCCTCGACGAGATTGCCGCCGAGTTTGACGGCCGCGTCGTCATAGCCAAGCTGAACGTCGACGACAACCCGCGTACGCCGATGAAATTCAACGTGCGCGGCATCCCGACGCTGATCCTGTTCAAGAACGGCCAGGCCGAAGGCCAGAAGATCGGGGCCGTCCGCAAGTCGGACGTAGCCGCGTTCCTGGACGGCAAGCTGTGAGAGGCTACCTCGGTAACCCGAATCGCGGCCGCCCGGGCAAGCGCGGCCGCGGCGGCGGCGGCCAGCCCGACGGCAACCGCGGTCCGCGCCAGGACGAGCTGCCGCCCGACGACTTCATGGACGGCGAAGACCTCGACGTCATCAGCCCCGCGGAGCTCGAGGCCAGCCGTCGCTCGATGAACCTGAGCGAGCTGAAGCACAAGCCGATCCCGGAGCTGCTGAAGATTGCCGCGCAGATGGGCATGGAGAACCTGGCCCGCTCGCGCAAGCAGGACATCATCTTCGCCATCCTCAAGGCGCACGCGCGCAACGGCGAGGACATCTATGGCGATGGCGTGCTCGAGATCCTGCAGGACGGCTTCGGCTTCCTGCGCTCGCCCGAGGGTTCCTACCTCGCGGGTCCGGACGACATCTACATCAGCCCGTCCCAGATCCGTCGCTTCAACCTGCGCACCGGCGACACGATCTCCGGCCTGATCCGTCCCCCGAAGGACGGCGAGCGCTACTTCGCGCTGCTCAAGGTCGGGCAGATCAACTTCGATTCGCCCGAGAACGCACGCAGCAAGGTTCTGTTCGAGAACCTCACGCCGCTGCACCCGACCAGGCGGTTCCGGCTCGAGCGCGGCACCGGCAGCACCGAGGACCTCACCGCGCGGATGATCGACCTGATCTCCCCGCTCGGTAAGGGGCAGCGCGGACTCATCGTCTCGCCGCCCAAGGCCGGCAAGACCATGCTGCTGCAGAACATCGCCAACTCGATCACCGGCAACCACCCGGAGGTGTACCTGATCGTGCTGCTCATCGACGAGCGGCCCGAGGAGGTCACCGAGATGACGCGCACCGTGCGCGGCGAGGTCGTGTCCTCCACCTTCGACGAACCGGCGAGCCGCCACGTGCAGGTCGCGGAGATGGTGATCGAGAAGGCCAAGCGCCTGGTCGAGCACAAGAAGGACGTGGTGATCCTGCTCGACTCGATCACGCGCCTCGCGCGCGCCTATAACACCGTGGTGCCGAGTTCCGGCAAGGTGCTGACGGGCGGCGTCGACGCCAATGCGCTGCAGAGGCCGAAGCGGTTCTTCGGCGCGGCACGCAACATCGAGGAGGGCGGCTCACTCACCATCCTCGCCACGGCGCTGATCGACACCGGTTCACGCATGGACGACGTGATCTATGAGGAATTCAAGGGCACGGGCAACAGCGAGATCCACCTCGATCGCCGCATCGCCGAGAAGCGCGTCTATCCGGCGTTCAACATCAATCGCTCGGGCACCCGGCGCGAGGAGCTCATCACCTCTCCGGACGAGCTCGCCAAGATCTGGATCCTGCGCAAGCTCCTGCACCCGATGGACGAGCTGGCGGCGGCGGAATTCCTCATCGACAAGATGCGGGATACCAAGACCAACGCCGAGTTCTTCGACTCCATGAAGCGCTGAGCCCGACGCCGGGCAGCGGAGCGCTGCCCGACGTCGCGACGCGAGCCGCGCCGTGCACAACTCCGAGAACCTGCGCGGCATCGTCTCGATGCTGCTCGCGGTCGCGGTCTTCTCCCTGATGGACGCGCAGCTCAAGCTGCTTGCGGGCCACTACGGGCCGATGCAGGTGGCGTTCCTGCGCGGTGTCGCGTCGCTGCCGTTCGTGCTGCTGCCGGTGGTCGTGCGCGGGCGGATGGCGCGACTCAGGCCGGTCAACGTGAAGCTGCACCTGCTGCGTGGGGTGCTCTCCGTGCTGATGCTCGGCAGCTTCATCTACGCGGTGCGCGAGTCCTCGCTCGCGACCACCTACTCGATCTTCATGTGTGCGCCGCTCGTGGTGGCCGCGATTTCGGTGCCGCTGCTCCGGGAGAAGGTGTCGCGCGCGCAGTGGGTCGCCATCGCCATCGGCCTCGGCGGCGTGATGCTGATGATCGCGCCACGCGGAGGCGGCGAATGGGTCTCGGTCGGAGCGCTCGCGGCGGTGGTCGCCGTGGCGGCGTACTCGCTGGCCGCGGTGTCGATCCGCATCCTTTCGCGCACCGACACCGGCGAGAGCATGGTGTTCTGGTTCTCCGCGCTCCTGAGCGTGGGAGCCGGGCTGCTCGCGATTCCCAGGTGGGTGCCACTGCTTGCCACGCACTGGCCGCTGTTCGTAGGCATAGGCCTCACCGGTGCGATGGGGCAGCACTTCATCACGGAGGCTTTCCGCCGCGCACCGGCGTCCGTGGTTGCCCCGTTTGAATACACAGCGTTGCTGTGGGGCGTGGTGCTGGACCTCGTGATCTGGGGTGTACTGCCAAGGTCGACCACGTTGATGGGCAGCGCAGTCGTGATCGGGGCCGGCCTGTACCTGATCTCCCGCGAGCGCCGCAGCCCCTGAACCCGACGCCAGCTTGCGGATTGCCACCCGGCGGCGCGGCGCCACCGGGCGACAATCCCGTCATCGGCCCGTTACTTGGGGAGCATGACCGCGTCGATCACGTGGATGACGCCGTTGCTCGCCGCGATGTCCGTCTTGACGACATTCGCGCCGTCGACCGTGACCTTGCCGTCTTTCACGGCGACCTTGATCGACTGGCCGTTCACCGTCTTGGCGCTCGTGAGCTTCACGACGTCAGCCGCCATCACCTTGCCCGGCACGACGTGGTAGGTGAGGATGCCCGCGAGCTTCGCCTTGTTTTCCGGCTTCAGCAGCGAATCAAGGGTACCGGCGGGCAGCTTGGCGAAGGCCTCGTCCGTCGGGGCGAACACGGTGAACGGGCCGGGGCCCTTCAGGGTCTCGACAAGGCCGGCGGCCTTGAGCGCAGCGGCCAGCGTGTTGAAGCTGCCTGCGGCGACGGCGGTGTCGACGATGTCGGCCGGTGCCTTGGCCTTGGCCTCGTAGGCCTGCGCACCCTGGAAGGCCAGTGCGCCCGTCAGCAGCGCCACGACGGGAAGTGAAGCGCGCAGACGCGCGAAAGCAGTCGATGTGGACATCAGAATTCTCCTGGGGGTTGTTCGGTAAACCCGGACCGTTCGCGGGGGGGCGAATGTCCGTGCCTCCCCATTCGGCACTGCGGGTGCTGCGGTTTCGGACCGGCCGTCGCGCGGGCGGGTCAGGATTCGCGAGCAATCGCCCGGTAGCCGATGTCGCGTCGGTACTGCATGCCGTCCCAGCGGATCGCCTCGACGAGGTCGTAGGCCTGTCTCTGCGCGGCCCGCACAGTCTCGCCGAGGCCGACCGCGCACAGCACCCGGCCGCCGTTCGTGACGACGTCGCCGCCGCGCATCGCGGTGCCTGCGTGGAACACCTTGCCCGGCCGCCGCGCAGCGGCCTCGAGGCCGCGAATCACGTCGCCCGTGCGCACCGCCTCGGGATAGCCGGCGGCCGCGAGCACGACGCCGACCGCTGCGCGCGGCTCCCACTCGACTGTCGCCTGGTCGAGGCGTCCGTCCAGCGCCGCGTCGCAGAGCACGGTCAGGTCCGAACGCAGGCGCGCGAGGATCGGCTGGGTCTCCGGGTCGCCGAAGCGGCAGTTGAATTCCAATACCCTAGGAGTGCCGTCGGCTCCGATCATGAGTCCCGCGTAAAGAAATCCCAGGTAGGGCGTGCCCTCGGCCGCCAGTGCGTGCACCGTAGGCCACATCACTTCCCGCATGACGCGGTCGTGGATCGCCGGCGTCACGACTGGCGCGGGCGAGTAGGCGCCCATGCCGCCCGTGTTGGGGCCCGCGTCGTCGTCCCGCAGGCGCTTGTGGTCCTGTGAGGTCGCGAGCGGCAGCACGTGACTGCCCGCAACGATCGCGATGAAGCTCGCTTCCTCGCCCTCGAGAAACTCCTCGATCACGACCTTGTCTCCGGCTTTGCCGAAGCGCCCGTCGAACATGGCCTGCGTGGTCTGGGCGGCCTCGTCGGCAGTCGCACAGATCACCACGCCCTTGCCCGCAGCGAGTCCATCGGCCTTGACGACGAGCGGTACCCGCTGTGAGCGCACCCAGTCGGGGTCGAAATCGTCGCGCGTGAAACTTGCGTAGGCCGCAGTGGGGATGCCATGGCGCTTCAGGAATTCCTTCGTGAAGGCCTTCGATCCCTCGAGCTGCGCGGCGCGGCGGCTCGGACCGAAGCAGCGCAGTCCGGCGGCGGCGAACGCATCGCAGACGCCGAGCACCAGCGGACCCTCCGGTCCGACGATCGTCAGGTCGATCTGCTCTACGCGGGCATGGCGCACGAGGGCTTCAATGTCCTCGGCGGCGATGGCGATGTTGCGTACCCGCGGCTCGAGCATCGTGCCCGCGTTGCCGGGTGCGACGTGCACCTCGGTGACCCGTGGCGATTGCGCCACCTTCCACGCCAGTGCGTGCTCGCGACCCCCGGACCCGATGATGAGGACCTTCATCAGTGCCGGAAATGGCGCATGCCGGTGAAGACCATGGCGATGCCGTGCTCGTCCGCGGCTGCGATCACCTCGGCGTCGCGCTTCGATCCCCCGGGCTGGATCACCGCGGCGATGCCGTGCTCGGCCGCCGCGTCGAGCCCGTCTCGGAACGGGAAGAACGCGTCGGAGGCCATCGCCGAACCGCCGGGGTCCAGCCCCGCATCGCGCGCCTTCATCGCCGCGATGCGTGTCGAGACCACGCGGCTCATCTGGCCGGCACCGATGCCGACCGTCATGCCGTCCTTCACGAACACGATCGCGTTCGACTTGACGTACTTGCAGACGCTCCAGGCGAACATCAGGTCGTCGAGTTCGGTGGGCGATGGTGCGCGCTTCGTCACCACCTGCAGCTGGTCGCGCTTCACCAGTGCCGTGTCGCGTCCCTGCAGCAGCAGCCCTCCGTTCAGGCTCCGGATCTCGTAGCGCGTGCTGCTCGGGGCGAGCCCGCCGGTGACGAGCAGGCGCACATTCTCCTTGCGCGCGCAGGCCTCCCGCGCCTCGGGCTCGACCGAAGGAGCGACGATCACCTCGACGAACTGCCGTTCGACGATGATGCGCGCCGTATCGCCATCGAGTGGCCGGTTGAACGCGATGATGCCGCCGAAGGCGGAGGTGGGATCGGTGCGGAACGCGCGGTCGTAGGCCTCACGCGGGCTGGCGGCGAGGGCGACCCCACAGGGGTTGGCGTGCTTCACGATCACGCAGGCCGGTTCCTCGAACTGTCGCACGCACTCGAAGGCGGTATCGGCGTCGGCAAGGTTGTTGTAGGAGAGTTCCTTTCCCTGCAGCTGCGAGGCAGAACCGACCGAGGCGCCCTGGCTGTCGGTCGCGACGTAGAAGGCCGCGGACTGGTGAGGATTCTCGCCGTAGCGCAGGTCGAGGCGCTTGCGGAACTGCATTGCGAGCAGGTCCGGGAACTCGCTGCCGGTGCCGTTGCGCCCGGCGCGACCGAGGTAGGAAGCAACCGCTGCATCGTACTGTGCAGTGTGCGCGAACGCCTTGGTCGCGAGCCGCAGGCGCGTCTCCGCGGATACGCTGCCGCCCTCCCGGTCGGTCTCGCCGATCACGGTTCCGTAGTCGAGAGGGTCGACGACGATGGTCACTCGGTCGTGGTTCTTGGCCGAGGCACGCACCATCGCCGGTCCACCGATGTCGATGTTCTCGACCGCGTCCTCGAAGGTGCAGCCGGGCCGCGCCACTGTCGCCGCGAACGGGTAGAGGTTCACCGCGACGAGGTCGATGGGCTCGATGCCGTGCTCGGCCATCACCGCGTCGTCGACGCCACGCCGGCCGAGCAGGCCGCCGTGGATCTTCGGATGCAGCGTCTTGACGCGTCCGTCCATGATCTCGGGAAAGCCGGTGAGGGAGGACACGTCGGTGACTTCGATGCCGTTCTCGCGCAGCATCGCCGCCGTGCCGCCGGTCGACAGCAGCACCACGTCGCGCTCGCGAAGGGCGCGTGCAAACTCGAGCAGTCCCTCCTTGTTGGAGACGCTCAGAAGTGCCCGCCGGATCGTCGTCTGGGCCATGGTGGGTTCCGGCGGCCGGTCAGCCGGAAATGCCGTAATGGCGCAGCTTCTTGCGCAGGGTGCCGCGGTTCATGCCCAGGATGTCAGCGGCGCGGCTCTGGTTGCCCTCGACGAAGTCGAGGACAGCGCGGAACAGCGGTTCCTCGACCTCGCGCAATACCAGTTCGTAGAGATGCGCAGGCGCGTGACCGTTGAGACTCGCGAAATAGCATTCCAGCGCCTCCTCGGCATGTGAGCGCAGCGGGATGCTTCGACCGGTGTGCGATGCCGCGGGCTTCGCGTCACGACGTCGTGGTGTTTTCTTGCGCGGCGCCATCGACCCCCGTCCTCGTTCTTGCGCTGGCCGGCGCGCGAAGTCAGGCGGCAGCTGCGTGCCCTGCGTCGACCGCGTCGAAGTACTCGCTCACCCGCACGAGCTGCGCCTCGGCCGACTCTGCCTGCATCACGGACTGACGGAAGGCCTGCGCCTGCGGGCGCTCCCGGCAATACCAGCCAATGTGCTTGCGCGCGATTTTTACGCCCGGCTCGGGGCCGTAGAAGTCGTACAAATCGCGCAGATGAGCCAGCATGATATCACGCAGTTCGCCCGTGTCCGGCCCGGCTGGTGGCGCGCCGCCGGTGAGCGCCGAGTCGATCTCGCGAAAGATCCACGGGCGCCCCTGCGCGGCCCGTCCGACCATCACGCCGTCGGCACCGGTGAGTGCCAGCACCTGCGCGGCCTTTGCCGCCGAGTCGATATCGCCGTTCGCGATCACCGGGATGCGCACGGCCCGCTTGATCTCGGCGATGGTCTGGTACTCCGCTTCGCCTTCGAAACGACAGGCGCGGGTGCGCCCATGTACGGCAAGAGCCTGTACGCCCGCACTCTCCGCGATGCGCGCGACCCGCACGCCGTTGCGACTCGCGGCATCCCAACCGGTTCGGATCTTGAGGGTCACCGGCACGTCCACTGCGCGCACCGTGGCTTCGAGAATCTGCGCCACGAGCGTCTCGTCTCGCAGCAGCGCCGATCCGGCGTCCTTGTTGCAGACGCGCTTGGCGGGGCAGCCCATGTTCAGGTCGATGATTTCCGCGCCGGCGTCCGCATTGCGTCGCGCGGCCTCGGCCATCGCCTGTGGATCTCCACCCGCAATCTGCACGACGCGCGGACCGGGTTCGCCGGTGTGATCGCGTCGCCGCCTGGACAACGGCGTGTCCCACAGGCGCGGATCGGCGGCGAGCATTTCTCCAGCCGCGAGCGCCGCGCCCATGCTCCGGCAGAGGCGGCGGAAGGGGAGGTCGGTCACGCCGGCCATCGGCGCGAGAAACGCGCGGCCATCCAGCCGGTGCCGGCCGATGCTGATGGATGACATCGCGCTCAGCTCGGGTCCGACGGCCGGGCGCACAACAGCTGGCCCGTCTCGTCGCGCAGGCAGACGTCAAGGCGATAACCCACTGCGTCCCCGCCGGGATCGGCGAGTACGAGCTCGGCCTCGCCGCTCCCGCCCGGAGTGAGCATCGGGCTGGCCGCTGCCCCGCTCAGCAGGTACTCGGCCGGCTCGAAATCGCGAGCGGCAATCATCGAGCCGAAACGATCCTCGAGCTGAAGTCGCAGGATCGGCATCGGCTGCGCGAAGGCCGCGCGATTCGTCAGGCTCGCGCGGACCACCATGCGGCCCTCGTCGCGGTCGTCCACCTCCAGCTGTCGCAGTTCCAGGGCCGCGAGATCCCGGCTCGGAGGCAGTTCGAGCCCGATCTGCTCGTAGACCGCGCGCAGCGTGCCGCCGGCCCGCACGTCACGCGCGAGGAAGTCGCGCCAGTGGTGCACCACCTGTGCCGCAAGCACGAGAGTGAGCAGCAGGCTGCCCGCAGTCCAAGCGAGTGTCGGCCAGGCGGATCGCTCCGGCTCGGACTCCACTTCCATCTCGACGGGCGCCGGGCGGAACCGGCGTGCCGACAGCGACAGCTCCTCGGGGCGGCTCGCCGCTGCAGGCGGTGGCGCAGCTGGAGCAGCCGCGCGCCGCGCATGTTCGACACTCGGCGGCGCCGCGACGGGAGCTTCGGCGAACACTTTCTCCGGTGCGGCTGCTGCCTCGGCAGGCGGCTCCGGTTTCGCCTCCGGCGCGGACAAGACCCATGGATCGGGGACCGAGGTCACCGTCCCGTTCGGGGCAACGTCTACGAAAACCGGCTCGGCAGCGTCGAGTTCCGGCGTGGCCGGCTCGGACAGGAGCTCCGTTTCCGCGGTGTTCTCTCCGGGTTCAAGCGACTCGTCGAACTCGTCGATGTCGGATCCGAACTCGCGCTGCAGGCGCTGCACGAGTGCCTCGAGCTCGCGTTCCGCCTCGCGCTCGTCCGGAAACTCAGAGGCCGAGACCTGCAGGGTCTCGTAGCAATCGGTGGCGTCGAGGTCCTCCTCGAGCTCGAATTCGATCGGCGACTCCTCAGCCGGCACCAGCCGGACCTGCGGCTCAGCAGCCTCCGGCTCGGTGGGCACCGGCTCGTCGTCTACGCTCACCCGCTCGCCTTCGAGCGTGATGGTCTCCGTCGCGCGACCCTCGTCGACGAGGACCTCGGCTGGTTCCGACGCAGATTCCTCGGGCACCTTGCCAATCAGTGGAGGAAATCCGAGCGGCGCCGCCGAGATCACCAGCGGCTCGAGCTCCACTGGCTTCGCCGGCGCTTCGACGGAGTCCGACAGGCGCGCGAGCGCGTCGAACGCGCTGAAGCAGCGACCGCAACGCACAGTGCCGCGCGCTGCGCGCAGCATCACGGCCGTCACGCGGAACTGCGTCTGGCAGTCAGGGCACTGGGTGTACATCGGACCCGCTCGAGAGTTCTGCTCGTTTCAGCCGGCGAGGCGTCGACCGCCGAGCAGAACCCAGCCGTCGCGCATTGCAATCGTGTGGATATCAAAACACGGGCGATAAGCCGCTGTCACGGCATCTGCCTGCTCGGCGAGCAGACCGCTGAGCGCGAGCAGTCCCTGCGGACGCACCGCTGCCGCGAACGCCGGCACGAGTTCCATCAGCGGGCCCGCGAGGATGTTGGCGACGAGCAGGTCGGCGCAGCCCGGCTCGAGGCGCGGTTCCGCGGTTATGTTCAGTCGATCGACGACCGCGTTGCGCACGGCGTTCTCGCGCGTGGCAATCAGGGCCTGTGGATCGATGTCCACCGCATGCACGCGCGCCGCGCCGAGCTTCGCCGCGGCGATGGAGAGGATGCCGGAGCCGCAGCCATAGTCCACGACCGCGCGGCCGCCCAGTCGCTGCGCATCGAGCCACTCGAGGCACAGTGCGGTGGTCGGGTGCGTGCCGGTGCCGAATGCGAGCCCTGGATCGAGCTCGATTCGAACGGCATCCGGTGCGCCGGCGGACTGGCCGCCCGGACAGACCCAGAGGCGCTGCCCGAAGCGCATCGGATGGAAGTCCTCGAGCCAGACGCGCTCCCACGCCCGGTCGGTCACGATCCCGAAACACGGAACGGGCAGGCCCGGCAGCGCCCGCTCGATCGCCGACGCGATTGCGGCGGGGTCGGCGCCCGCATCGAACAGAGCCTTCAGCATGACGGTGGGCCACAACGGTGTTGCACCGGGCGCTGGCTCGAGCACGGGATCGTCGGCGGCGTCCTCGAGCGTGACCGACACCGCGCCAAGCGCGAACAGCGCCTCCTCGTAAGGCGCAGGGTCGCGGGCGCCGAGGTCCAGGGTCAGTTGAAGGTGCGGCACTTCGGTCTCTAGTTCGGCGCTGACGTCGGACAGAACATGCTCGTTGGCTGGTAGATGCGCCGTGCGAGCCGCGGCGCGGCTCGCTCAGGCGCGGTGCATCCAGTGCCGGACCGTCATTCCGGAGGGCGCGCATGCAGCGCGCCAGCAGGAATGACGGTCCGGCGCGTGCCGCCGTGCAGGGGCGCAACAGCCTGCGGTCGCATCGCTGCCCCGAACTACTTGATCCCCAGCCGCCTTTCCAGGTAATGGATGTCCGTCCCGCCCGCGCGGAAGGCCGCGTGCTGGAAGATCTCCTGGTGCAGCGGGACGTTGGTCTTGATGCCCTCGATGACGATCTCGCCGAGCGCGTTGCGCATGCGGGCGATGGCGGTGTCACGGTCCTCGCCGTAGGCGATCACCTTCGCGATCAGTGAGTCGTAATGGGGCGGCACGGTGTAGCCGGTGTACAGGTGGCTGTCCACGCGCAGGCCCGGACCACCCGGCGCATGCCAGAGCTTCACCTGGCCTGGCGACGGCGTGAATTTCCGCGGATCCTCGGCGTTGATGCGGCACTCGATCGCGTGGCCGCGGATCAGCACGTCGTCCTGGCCCCAGGGCAGGCGCTCGCCCGCCGCGATGCGCAGCTGCGCTTTCACGAGATCGATGCCGGTGATCATCTCGGTCACCGGGTGCTCCACCTGGATGCGCGTATTCATCTCGATGAAAAAGAACTCGTCGTTCTCATATAGGAACTCGAGCGTGCCCGCACTGCGGTAGCCGATGTCGGCGCAGGCCGCTGCCACGCGCTCGCTCATCGTGCGGCGCTGCTTTGCGGTGAGGCCCGGCGCCGGTGCCTCCTCGATCACCTTCTGGTGCCGGCGCTGCATGGAGCAGTCGCGCTCACCGAGGCAGATCACATTGCCGTAGTGGTCCGCGAGCACCTGGAACTCGATGTGCCTCGGCTTCTCCAGGAACTTCTCCATGTAGACCTGGTCGTTGCCGAAGGCCGCCAGCGCCTCGGCGCGGGTGACGCTTACCGAGTGCAGCAGCGTGGCCTCGCTGTGCACGACGCGCATTCCGCGTCCGCCGCCGCCACCCGAGGCCTTGATGATCACCGGGAAGCCGATGTCGCGCGCGATGCGGAGGATCTCGTCGGGCTCGCTGCCGAGAGGACCGTCGGAGCCGGGCACGCAGGGCACGCCGGCTTTCTTCATGGTCTGGATCGCCGATACCTTGTCGCCCATCAGGCGAATCGTTTCGGGACGCGGGCCCACGAACGTGAAGCCGCTCTTCTCCACGCGCTCCGCGAAGTCGGCGTTCTCGGAGAGGAAACCGTAGCCGGGATGAACCGCGACCGAGTCGGTGACCTCGGCGGCGCTGATGATCGCCGGCATGTTCAGGTAGCTGTCGCGCGAGGGCGGTGGCCCGATGCAGACCGACTCGTCGGCGAGCAGCACATGCTTGAGGCTGCGATCAGCCGTCGAGTGCACGGCGACGGTCTTGATGCCGAGCTCGCGGCACGCGCGCAGGATACGCAGCGCAATCTCGCCGCGGTTCGCGATCACGACCTTGTCGAGCATGGCCGCGGTCCAGTGCCGGCTACTGGATGATGAACAGCGTCTGGCCGAACTCGACCGGGTCGCCGTTCTTGACCAGTACAGAGACCACGCGGCCGGCCTTGTCGGACTCGATCTGATTCATCATCTTCATGGCCTCGATGATGCACAGTACGTCGCCGGGCTTTACCTCACTGCCGATTTCGACGAACGCTTTCGCGCCCGGCGCGGGCGCCGCGTAGAACGTGCCCACCATCGGCGCCGTCACGGCGTTCTCGGACGTGGTGGCCGCCGGACCGGCACCGGGAGCTTCTGTCGCTCGCGGTGCCGCACCGGCGGGCGCAACCGCCCCCGGCGACACGGTGTAGCTGGCAGGTGCCGCAATCGTGTGCACCGTTCCGGTCGAATGCCGGCTGATGCGCACGGACTCCTCGCCCTCCTTGATCTCGATCTCCGAGATGCCCGATTCCTCGAGCAGCTCGATCAGCTTCTTTACCTTGCGGATGTCCATGGACGACCCCCGGGAACCGGTATGCGTCAGTCGCGCGGCGCGGACTGGCTGGCCAGGTGATGCGATGCGGCGCGCAGCGCGAGCTCGTACCCGACGGCGCCGAGGCCCGTGATTGTTCCAAGCGCCACATCGGAGAAGTACGAGCGGTGCCGGAACGGCTCCCGCGCATGCAGGTTGCTCAGGTGAACCTCGATGAAAGGGATCTTCACGGCCAGCAGCGCATCGCGCAGGGCGACACTGGTGTGCGTGAACCCGGCCGGGTTGAAAATGATGCACGCCACGTGGCCCGTCGGGGCCTGGTGGATATGCTCGATCAGCTCGGCCTCGGAGTTGCTCTGGAAGGCAGAGAGCCTGTGGCCCGCCTCGGCCGCGAGCTGCGTCAGGTGCCCGTGGATCTGGGCCAGCGTGACGTGGCCGTACAGGCCCGGCTCGCGCAGCCCGAGCAGGTTCAGGTTGGGACCGTTTAGCAGCAGGATATGCGCCATCGCCGGATGTCGCCGCCAGAAGATGCCCGCAAGTTTACTGCCAATGGCGGCAGCTTTGCGACATATGGCGTATTTTTCTCGACGACGTGGCGGTCAGTCCTGCTCCTCGGGCGGAGCGGGAAGCGCGGCGAGAGCGGTCTCGAGTTCCTTTCGCGCCTGCTGCGGCGAGCGCTGGCCGGCATTCACCTGCCGTACGGCCTCGAGGATGAGCGCCGCCTCCGGTTCGGTCAACTCTCCCAGATGTGCGGTGACGATGCGACCGCGGCGGTCGCTGAATACCGTGAACGGCAGGCCGACTGCTTCGACCCCGAAAGCCGAGGCGGCATCGAGCGCCTCCTGTTCGCCAATCAGGATCGGGTAGTCGATCTTCATCTCGTCGGCGTAGGCCAGCACCTTGTCGCGGAAGTCCACGGCGACCCCGATCACCTGGAACTGCTCTCCGGCGTGTTCTCGCTGCAGCGTCTGCAGCAGCGGGATCTCGCGGCGGCAGGGTGCGCACCACGTGGCCCAGAAGTTGACGATCAGGGACTTGTCGGGCCAGTCGGCGAGCGAGCGCATGGTGCCGTCGCGGTCGGCAAGCTGGAACGAAGGCAGCGTCTCAGCCAGTTGCGCGGGCGCGGACTCGGTGAACGGGCCTGCCGGTGTCTCGACGGCGGCCGGCTGGCGGAGGACGTAGGCAGCGACGCCGGCCACCACCGCGGCGGCGATCATCAACGGCGTCACCCAGGGCTTCATGCGCCGGTCCCGGCGAGCGCAGACGTCACGTGGTCGCGGAATTCGCCCGCCTTCTTGAATCCGACCACGCGGTACTGTGGCCGCTCGCGACCGGCCGCATCGAAAAAGACGATGGTCGGCGGACCGAGGATGCCGAATCGCTGCAGCAGGGCCTGGTCCTCGGCGTCATTCGCTGTGACGTCGGCCTGCAGCAGCAGCGTATTGCCGAGCGCCGCACGCACGCCTGAGTCGGGAAACGTGTAGCGCTCCATTTCCTTGCAGGACACGCACCAGTCCGCATAGAAATCGAGCATCACCGGTCGCCCAGCCGCAGAAGCCGCGGCGATTTCGCGCTCGAGATCCGCCACCGACTTGATGCGCCGGAATTCGAGGTGATGTCCCCGGGCCTCGCCGGTGCCTGCGATCGCAAGCGGTTGCAGGGGGTCGTCATGGCCACGCAGCGCTCCCGCGACCAGGAGCACGCCATAGACCGCCGCCAATGCACCGACGCCGCGCCACGCGAGCTTCGAGCCGCCGCGAGCGTTGCGCGCCGCGACGAGCACCAGGTAGCCCGCGGTGAAGCATGCCAGCAGTCCCCAGAGTCCAAGCGTGACCGGACCCGGCAGCAGCCGGCTCAGCATCCAGATCGCAACACCCAGGAACATCAACCCGAAGATGGATTTCACCGTGTCCATCCAGGCGCCGGCTTTCGGCAGCAACTTGCCGGCCGAGGCGCCGAGCAGCAGCAGCGGCGCTCCCATGCCGAGGCTGAGCGAGAAAAGCGCCGCCGCGCCACGTAGCACGTCGCCGCTCTGGCCGATCACCGCGAGCGCGGCGACAAGGGGTGGCGCCACGCACGCCGTGACGATCAGCGAGGAGAGCGCTCCCATGACCGCCGTGCCCGGCAGTGAGCCCTGCTTCTGGCGGCTGCTGAGTTCACTGATGCGCGACTGCAGCGCCGCCGGCACTTGCAGGTTGAATACGCCGAACATCGCGAGCGCGAGCAGCACGAACAGGCCCGCAAACAGCACCAGGATCCACGGTTTCTGGAAGACGGCCTGCGCCTGTTGCCCCGCGGCGGCGAAGACGGCTCCCGCGACGGTGTAGGTGAGCGCCATGCCGAGCACGTAGGCCACCGAGAGGGAGAACGCGCGGCCACGGGACACGGGCGCATCGCGCCCGGCACCGACGATGATGCCCGACAGGATCGGGATCATCGGCAGCACGCAGGGCGTGAACGCCAGCAGCAGGCCGGCGCCGAAGAACGTCGCCAGCACCGCGAGCAGGTTGCCGCTGCGGATCCTCTCGGCCAGTGCATCGGTCTCGGATCGCGGCGCAGCGCTACCCGGGCCGACGGAATCGGCAGCGGACGCGGAAGCCGAAGCCAGCGCGATCGTCAGCTGCTTCTTGGTTGGCGGGTAGCACAGCCCGGCATCGGCGCAGCCCTGGAAACTTACCTCGAGTGGCAGCTCGCGCGCGCCGGCGACCGCGGCAACCGGCACTTCCGCGATCAGCTCGCGCCGGTAGACGACCTGCTCGCCGAAGTAATCGTCGTGCTGGATTTCGCCCTTTGGAAAGCGTACCTCGCCGAGCTGTGCGTCCTGTGATCGCACGGTGATCTTCGTCTTGTCGCGGTACAGGTAGTAGTCGTCGGCGATGTCGAAGCGAACCAGCACGCGGTCGCGGCTCGGGCTCGAGGCCGAGAGCACGAAGGCCTGGTCGACCGGCAGGAAGTCGCTCTCCGACTTGTCTCCACGCCCGATCAGGGCCCGCAGGCTGAACTTGCCTGCACCGCTGCCGGAGGCGGGGGCATCCGGCGTTGCAGCCGGTGTGGAAGCAGTCGCTGAGTTGACGTAAGACGGCGGCACCGAGACTTGCTGCGCCCAGGTCTGTGGCGGGTAGCACAGCCCGGCATCGGCGCAGCCCTGCAGCTTCAGCTTCAGGTCGAAGTCGCGCGGCGGGCCGTCGAACGCAAGCTGCACGCCAATCGCGATGTCGCCGCGGTAGATGACCTGCTTGCCGAAATAGTCGTCCTCGTGGTCCTCACCGACCGGGAAGCTGGCGGGACCAACCGTCACGCCCGGCGTGGCCGATTCGAAGCCGAGCCGGTCGCGGTAGAGGTAGTAGCCCGGGGCGATCTGATAGCGGACCGTCAGTTCACCGTTCTCGACCGTCGTGGTGGGCTTGAAAGCGAACTTGGGCGGCAGGAAGTCGTCGGCCGCAAGCGAGCTACTCGCGACCAGCAGTCCGAGGAGGGCCGCGAGGGCGGGTCGGCGGGCAAGCGTCTTAAACGTATGCAACGTATGCGTCATGGCCTCAAGGGATCCGCGTGGAGTCGACGACCCACTGGAGGTAGGGATCATGCCCGTCCGATGCGGCCAGAGCGATGAACTCGGGCACATCGTAGGGATGTAGTTCCACCAGCCGTGCCCTGGCCGCTTCGAGCCGGTCACCGGTGGTCTTGAGAATCATCATCACTTCTGCGTCGTCCTGTACCGACCCGTTCCACCGATAGATGGACCGCAGCCCCGGGACGACGTTCACACAAGCGACCAGTGAGCCGCTGACCAGGTCGTGGGCAATCTTCCGAGCGGTCTCGTGGTCGGGGCAGCTACAAGAACGACCAAAAACTCTTTATCCGTCATTGGCTTAGGCATGAGGAGAGGACCAGGTCATCGGCCCCGGGTCATGTCCGGGCCCGCACTGATCGTCCCGCGCGGGGCTTGAAATCAGGATTTGGCTGCCTATTATTAGCAGTCACCTGGGGTGAGTGCTAACGTGCTTGCCCCACCATCCCCACAAACCGTCGAACAGACAACGGAGTTTGCAGCAATGGCTGACAAATTGAAGATCCGTCCGCTTCACGATCGCGTGATCATCCAGCGCCTCGAGGCCGAGACGAAGTCGGCTGGTGGCATCGTCATCCCCGACACTGCGGCCGAGAAGCCGATCCGCGGCAAGGTCATCGCCGTCGGCAAGGGCAAGATCCTCGAGAACGGCACCGTGCGCCCGCTCGACGTCAAGGTCGGCGACCACATCCTCTTCGGCAAGTACAGCGGCACCGAAGTGAAGATGGATGGCGAGGAGTACCTCGTCATGCGCGAAGAGGACGTCATGGCGGTACTCGAGAAGTAATCGCCCGTCCGCACGTAACACACAGAATTCCGGAGAACTACTGCAATGGCAGCGAAAGACGTACGTTTCAGCGATGACGCCCGCGCGCGGATGCTCCGCGGCGTCAACATCCTCGCGAATGCGGTCAAGGTGACCCTCGGTCCCA
>Ga0209254_10001385_pt1 | contig 21629 bp, 17 predicted proteins | sample FrelakmetDIP11DI_FD_187148 | JGI IMG/M metagenome (GOLD analysis project Ga0209254, IMG submission 187148) | Freshwater lake sediment microbial communities from the University of Notre Dame, USA, for methane emissions studies - DIP11 DI (SPAdes)... | ecosystem: Environmental > Aquatic >...
GGCTTCCCCGCTCATGGCGCCGAGCCGGACACTGCGGGCGACCGGTGACCGTTCTTCCATGAAGCGGGCATGGCGGTCGAGGAAGCGGAGGATCGCCACGTGGGCTGCCGCCATCCGCGCCCGGCATTCGGTGAATTCGCGGAACTGTTGCGCGGCAATGAACTGCCGGACAAGGGCCAGCTCTCTGTCGAGCGCCAGCCGGTTATGCACAAGGAGATCGGATTTCCCGCAGCCCGGGCATGCGCAGGTACCCTCTTCCATGGTCTCACGGGAGAATTCACCTTCCGGGAGACAGAACCGGTCCCGGGAGGTCTCCAGGTCGACAGCGGTGTAATCGAAGAGGTCAAAGCCGGAATAGCAGAGGATGTGGACGTTTGATGGCAGGGCGGCGCCCGGTGCGTACCAGGCCGTGTCGGGAGGTATGGCCCCTTTCATGCGGATAAGCCAGTCCACGTAATCCCGCGGGTGCGACAGCATCGTATGCCAGCAGGGGACGAGTACACAGTCTCCCGATGAGACATCCGGTTCGAGTGCCGGGTGTACAGCCACCGGCTGCCCTGATCCCCGGGTGTGGTACCGCCGGGCGAAGGCTTCCGGAGCGGACAGCGGGACATTCGAGAACTCCCTGCAGGAGAGGTCGGGGAAGAGCGTGGACATATCTGCAGCTGCCGGGAGCCGGACCGGTCCTGTAGCGGTGGTGAGGAGAGAGATCCGGGCAAGTGTGTCCCGTCGTTTGACCTCAAACTTCGTCACTCTTCACCTCGGTTCCGGGTAGCTCGCGCTGCAGACATTCCAGCCATTGAACCGGGCAGGACACGGTGAACCGGGAACCCGGATGCTGTGCCATCAGTACCTGTATGCCTGCGCATCCGGCAAGAACCATGTCCCTGTCCCAGGGGGGGATCTCGCTCTGCCCGATCGGAAATGTCTCTCGCAGCTCCGGCAGATATGGACCGAATGGAGGCTTGAAAAAAAATATGGTATCAAATCCTTGCCTCGTTATGCCGTCAACAGCGACCAGTACCTCGCGCCCGGTGAAAACCCGTCCAATCTGCTGCTGGTACCGGATGACTTCCGTCCTCCGGCAACTCTCGGCCCCGCGGTAGAAGAATCGTCGTTTTATGCTGCGGTCAGCAGCCTCGAGCTCATGGTTGTGGGCAAGGAATGCCCGGTATCCCGCCAGAAGCTGGGGGTGTGCCCGGCACCGTTCATCCACGAGTTCCCAGAGCACCCCATCCGTTATTGCCTGCCGTATCCGGGAGATCTCGGCAAGACTCACGCTGAGGTTATGGAGGGCAAGCAGGCGGGTGGTGTCGGGTGAGGTCCGGATCTCATCAGCAGTATGCCCGCGGCAGACCTGGCATGAGCAGGGAAGCTCTGCCAACTCATCGAGCCGAAGACTTCCCGATGAAGTTAGGTATCTCCGGTCTTTTGCAGACAGGGCATACGCTGCTGAATCGAAAACGTCACAGCCCATGGCCACAGCAAGGGCGAACATGGACGGGTGCCCGGCACCAAAGAGGTGGACACATGCCGAGAGGGGGATTCCCCGTTTTGCAGCAAGTACCACCCGGACCAGTTCAGGATACCGGTACGATTCCATCAGAGGAACGACCGCCCCGATCGGACAGAACGAGAATCCGATCTCCCCGACTTCCCGCCCTGCCTGTTCCCGGATATCTTCGAAGATCCCGCCCTGGACGGGGCCGGCCAGCGGAGCATCCGTACCATACTCCTCCCGCGCCTCACGGAGCCTGGCCATGGTAAGCCCCAGCTCCTGGATGACCTGATCGCGTCCGGCACCGGGGGGGGTGGGGATATCCAGCGGGACGAGGATATCACTCCCGATATCATGCTGGAACCGAAGGGTCTCAAGATTCCCGATGGTCACATCACCGTATACTGAGAGCTGGAATGATCCGGAATCGGTCATGATCAGGCCGTCAAATCCCAGCAGGTCGTGGAGACCGGAGGAAAGGGCCCGGTCACGGAATTCGCTGCTCCGTGAAAAAATGTAGGCGTTGGTGATGATGCCCTCGGCGCCCAGATCTTTCATTTCCTTCGGCGAGACCGGCTGAAGGTGGGGATTGATGACCGGCAGGAGGAGCGGAGTCCGGACAGTCCGTGATCCTGCCCTGAGCCGGCCAATCCTTCCCGCAATATCCTTTTCGAGGACTTCGAAGGTGATGGGCATGGGATCTTCCTGTTTAACTGGGGACGGTAAAAAGCAATAAGATAGCGCACGGATTGATTTCCTGTATCTGAAAGGAAATCATGGGGTATAAGGAAAACGTGGAACAGCCGGAGCCTTCAGGCTCTCATCATTCGTGGAAGATCTGACCCTCAAAGGTGAAGACGTCAACCTCCCTTCCCTTCCAGCATCCGGGAGGAAGGCCAGCCTTCATGCAGGTATGATCAAGGAATTCCCTTCTGTTCCACCCCCATTCGACCGGGACCTGGGGGAGGAGGAGTCCGCTCCGTCCCATTCCCTGGACGATCAGCCCATGCCTCCCGACTTCAATGGTACCGGGACGTGCTTCGGGATCTCCCTCCAAAAATTCCGGAAGCGTAAGGATCGTTATCTCAACACGGAGCAGGGGAAGTTCCTGTGCGTCCACCTGGGGGAAGCGGGGATCCCCGAGGGCTGCTGAAATTGCTGCATCCCTGATAGCATCGGCAAGTGGCAGATGGGGATACGGATACCCGATACATCCCCGCAGCTCCCCGTCCCGGGTCAGGGTCACAAATACTCCTCTCTTCTCGGAAAAGACCGGGGTGAGGGGGGGGGAAACCTGCCGGGAGCCCCCGATCCTCTTTTCGAGTTCAACCCGCGCAAGCCGGACCGCCAGTATACCCTCCTCATCGGTGAGCGCTTGCATCAAGGGTAAATAGGGTGAACAATAATATATATAGGAGCGGGAGAGTGCGGCTGACGGTGGCCGGATCTTCCGGCCGCTGAGGAAAGTCCCCCCACCACCTGGGCACGCAGCCATACGCAAGTATGGGTGGCGAGAGTCACGGCAATGGCACAGAAACGACACGGCCTGCACCCAGTCATGATGCGACCGAGCCCGAGAGGGCGAGACGTGCCGGAAGGCGCAAGATAACTCGCTGAGCGTAACGGTGCAGGAATCGATGAAACGGTGAATCCCTGCGGGTGCAAGCCAGAATAGGGTATTGTGGCTGCCCAGGCACTACCCGGGTATGGCGCCAAGCTGAATGCCGCACCGAACAGAAGGGGGCTTACTCCTCCCACTCTATTCTTGTTCTCAAATCTTATGACTGTGGAGAAAATATTTATTTTATCTTATGCATCGAAGTAATAACCAATGCACATTCCTACTCCCGAGGAGATGAAAGCCCGTCGTGAGATGCTCGGGATCCGGCAGGTAGAGCTGGCCGATCGGGCTGGCATCAGCCAGTCCATGGTTGCCCGGATAGAGGCCGGAAGCGTTGATCCCCGGATGAGCACCCTGGCAAAAATCGTACAGGTCCTCAATGAGGCCCAGAAACCGCGGATGACAGCGGCGCATGTGATGCATTCACCGGTTTTTTCAGTGAAGCCTGACGATCCAATCACCCGGGCAGTGGAGATCATGGACGGAAAGAACATCTCCCAGCTGCCGGTCATCCATGAGGGGGTGCCGATCGGATGTATTTCAGAGGCTGCGATTGTCACGGCACTGGAAGAACGTGCCTCGGCAAAGGGTCATGATTTGGTGGTCAGCCATTTCCTCGAACCGGGATTTCCAACAGTACCTCCGGGAATTGATATCGAGACCGTGGTGAAGATCCTCCAGAAACACCATGCCGTGCTGGTCATGGAGGAAGGAACGGTGCGGGGGGTCATTACCAAGCATGACCTGATCTCCCTGATCATCAACCGTTAAATGAGCGAAACGAGATCCCGGATGACAGCAATCGGGGCCTTGGCTTTCACCACGCTTGATGCAAGCAGCACCCCGCTCGTCCCGAGGTCCCGTGCAATCCTTACACATTCTCCGGACTGGATCCCGGCTCCGGTGAGAACCTTCACATCGGGATTCACCTTCCTGACGGCGTTGACCGAGCGACTGATGATATCAGGGTTTGCCTTGGATACAGAAACACCGCTACCGATCAGTTCAGGGGGTTCAATCGCTACATAATCAGGGTTAAGTGCTGCTGCGGCTGCACTGGTGGGATCATTGTTGGTACATACTACGGATATGAGCTTCTCTCTCCGCAGGGCGGTAACCGAAGCATCGATGTCAGCAAGGGTAAGCCTCCGCTCTGAGTGGTTCACCAGGGATCCCTGTGCCCCGGCCATTTTGAGCGCTTCAGCGGTAACAAAACCAGTATGGGCGCCCGGTTCAGCCCCGTCAACGTGCTGGGCAAAGACAGGAAGGCCCGAGTGGACCGAGAGAGGGTGGATAGTCATGTACGATGCAGCGATACCAATGTGCACCCCGCTCTCATCAGCAACCTGTTCAGCTGCACCGGCGATGGCATGTGCGCGCTGCCCGGCTCCTTCCGGGTAGGTCTTCAGGTTGATAAGGATGAATGGCTTGTCCATAGTTGTCATCAGAGGAGAGTATTGATCGGTGCAGAAAGATAACTTTCCCCTAATCTTCCCGGCAGCCCCTGGCATAGTGCCCTGCGGTGATTCCCCCCTCGGCCATATCCCTTATCCGGGATTTCAGCCGCCCGGCAAGATCCTCGGTTCCTTCCCTGCCCGCTATCCAGTCCCGTGCATCCAGCGCTTCCCGGTAGAGGGCGACCATCCCCCGGGTATACGCTGGTCCCCTGAACCTTGCATCAATGAGGACCATATCCAAGCCTGATGCCGCGAATGCCGGGAGATAGTCAAGGAGGCAGAGTTCTGCTGCATTAAAGATATGGCTTCTGCCGGTGCTGTCCGCATAGACAGGGAAGATCCGGCCGGTTGCATCGAGGAGGCCCAACCGCTGGTGTGCATCCCTCATTTCAGCCGGGATCAGGTCCATTAGGTTGTCAGCAGTCACCATTGCCTCAAGATTCCCCTCAACGAGAACCGCGATATCCGTACCCGGACAGACATTCGCAGCCCTCTTCACCAGCTCAGCAGTCTCCTCTCCGGACAGCTCGGGAGAGAGGGTTAATCCCGAAAAGAGGGGACTGTAGGCTCGGACGGTCAGGTAGTTGAAGATGTTGAGCCCGGATCCCCCGGTAATCTCAATATCCGGCAGCTCCTCCCTTACCGCATCGGCCGCTCCCGGGCTCTCAACCATGATGCCTGCAAGCCCGGTCCCGGAGAGGTCATGGAGCAGGGGAAGTGCTGATCTGATGAACCCGGGGGCCGGCAGGGACGGCCATTTCCAGAATATCCTGCCTCCAGGTTCCCGGCAGGAATCGAGAGCGAGGCAGAGAGCATCCCGGAGCCTGGCGGGATCTGAAGAAGGTTCAAGGTAGATCCGGTCGCAACCGGCTGCACAGCCGATTGCTGCACTCTGCGGTTCATCACACAGGATACCCAGTGCAGGAATCCTGGCAGAGCGGGGTGAGGGAGAACCATCCAGTGATCTGTCGAATTCCGCGAGCCGCTCATCTGAGCTACGGATCAGGTCTCGTCCCGGTCTGCTCGAGGCGATGACTGCCTGTTCTGCATGAGCCAGAAATTCTCTCCGGAACGAGTTGAGCCGCCCGATAGGGAGGAACAGGCCTCCGGGATAATCGAGCGAAAATGAACCTACCCTGAATATGCTGGCCCCGGTCTTCCGGATCTGGCGGGCGATCTCGGTTCCGGTTGTTGCCCTCCCCGTTGCCGGTTCCGGGACAAAGGCAGCTTCATGCCGTGCGATAATGGTCCGGCCGTCCGCTGTTTTGACGGCCCCCGTAATGACGGGGGGATTACCGGGGCGGATAACCAGGGAAAGGTCAACGGCAAGGGGATGTCTCCCGGAAGGGCCAGGGGGATGCAGGATTGCCGCTGCCTCCCGCTCCAGCCGGGAACTCCGGGTGAGATACACTTCGAGCCCCGGCTGGCAGGTAATGGTATGGCCGATAACCAGCCGGTTCCCTTTCCGCTCAGCCCCTTCCCGCAGGACGAATCCCTGCTCTTCCTTCGACAGGGGATGGCGTGTCACCAGGCCATCGCCATGACCGGGAACGGTCTGCGCAGCCGGGATCACATCCATTTCACCGGATCGGCATGACCGGACGGTACCGAGGAATAATCCCTGGTTGTCAGGCTGACGCCTTCCCATGAGTGCCGGCCCCCGGTCACCGAAAAGGTACCCTGCTGAAAATCCGCGGGAGAATGCAACGGCCATGTCCTCAATATCTTCCATCCGGGGAGTGAACGTGCCTTTTGCATGGGCGTCCATAGCGTTCCTGTACCGTGAAACGACAATGGCCGCGTATTCAGGGGAGCGCATCCGGCCTTCAATCTTGAGAGCCGCAAGCGGCCTCCGCAACAGCTCAGGCAGCCGCGGATAGGTGCAGAGATCCCGGGTGGAAAGGAGGTAGGAATCCGGAAGCGGAACCACCCTGGGATTTTTCATTCTCCCGTATGCGTCAGCCATACCCCTGACCAGCCGGTACGGCTTCCGGCAAGGCTGGGCGCACATCCCCCTGTTCCCGCTCCGTCCTCCGATGACTGAAGAGAGGAGGCACCGCCCCGAATATGCGTAACAGAGGGCCCCGTGGACAAACAGTTCAATGCCGGGTCGATCGGAATCAGGAAGCGTGAAAATACGGTCAACCTCGGTCATGTCAAGTTCCCTTGCAAGCACAACACGGGAAAAACCTGAACGACAGGCCCAAAGCACCCCTTCTGCATCGGTGATGGTATACTGGGTAGAGGCATGAAGCGGGAGGCCGGGGACGAGTTCCCGCGCGATTGCTGCTATCCCTGCATCCTGGATAAGCACTCCGTCTGCTCCTGCGCTGTACAGGAAGACCAGGTAGCGGGCGACATCGCGGAGTTCGCGGTCATGGACCAGGGTATTAACCGTCACATAGACCTTCACGCTCCGCAGGTGGGCAAACTCGATGACTGCCACAAGCTCCTCATCAGTAAAATTGGTGGCATACTTCCGGGCCCCGAACCTCTTCCCGCTCAGATAGACGGCGTCCGCCCCGGCATTGACAGAAGCGATCAGGGCTTCGCGCGACCCGGCGGGGGCAAGGAGTTCGGGGAGACCTTTTTCCATGTGCTGTCAGGGAGTGTTCTTCACGGACAGAGATAAAACTAGCAAAGCTCTGATACCGGTTCCCGAAGCAGGATCGGGTGATATAAGGTACGACGCTCTATCCTCCTCTCATGCAGCTGGTCGCCTCCGTTGCCCACCCCGCTTCTGTTCCTGAAGCGGAGATGGCTGGCGCTGATTGTATCGAGCTCCGGCTTGACCTCTTTCCCACTCCCTTTCCTGAAGAAGGTGGGGAGGCCGTCCGGCACTGCCGCCTCCCCATCATCCTCACGGTCAGGTCGAGGGAAGAAGGGGGAGCATTCACCGGTGGGACCCGGGAATGGCAGGCGCTGATGGAGCCATGGCTTCCCTACGCGGCCATGGTCGATGTCGAACAGCAGTTTTCTCGATCTGCTCCCCCTCTTCGGGACCGGGGAATCAGCATCATTGCTTCGTTCCATACCCAACAGATGCCTTCAGCAACCGAACTTACCGCATTCGAATCCCGTCTCCGCAGGTACGGCATCCCGAAGATCGTGGTCCGACCCGGCAGCCCTGATGATGTGATCACCCTCTGTTCGTTCACCCTCCATGCCAGGCAGCCGATCATTACCAGTATCATGGGGCCCGAATTCCGGTACGCCCGGATGATCCTCCCGCTCTTCGGGTCTGCCATGGTCTTTTCATATGCAGGAAAACCCACTGCGGAAGGACAGTTTTCTGTGGGCGAGGCAAGACATCTCCTCTCTTCCCTGACCAGCATTGTTCCGACCGGATCAGATCACTGACCCCCAGCCACTTCTCCATCTCCCGGGAACAGGGCATTGCCAGTTCTGGAAGGATAATCGTTGAGTGTCGAAAATAAAACGGGGAACAGGGATTCCTTTCTCCTTATCCGCTCATGGCTCCTGGTTGAGGGTATAAAGTCATTCCCTGAAGATCAGGTACTTCTGCTGTTCAAACAGAGCATCGATGAGCACCAGGCAGAGCATGGCCTCTGCGACCGGGAGGACCCGGGGCACGATGCAGGGATCATGCCTCCCCTGGATACTGATTGTCGTCTCCTTTCCGACCACGGTAAGCGTCTTCTGCGGCTTCCGGATTGACGGGGTCGGCTTCACCGCCATCCTGACCCTTATTTCTTCCCCCGTGCTGATTCCCCCGAGAATTCCGCCCGCGTGGTTGGTGAGAAAACCGGTCCTGTCCATCTGGTCGTTGTGCTCACTCCCTGTCATCCGGGCAGCCAGGAAACCGTCACCAATCTCAACACCTTTCACACCGCCAATACCCATCAGTGCACCGGCAATCCTGGCATCGAGTTTCCCAAAGACAGGGTCTCCCAGACCCGGCGGACATCCCTTTACCGTCAACCTGATAATTCCGCCAACGGAATCCCCGCTGTCCCTGGCCTTCCGGATCTCTTCCTCCATTCGTTCAGTGTCCGTCTCGCCGTGGATCTCGTCTATGGTCCCGGATACCGTTATTCCTGCCCGCAGGAGACAGACTGCCGCTACCGCCCCCGCGGCAACCCTCCCGACAGTCTCCCTCCCGGAAGCCCTGCCACCGCCCCGGTAATCGCGTACACCGTACTTCCGGTGCCAGGTGTAATCCGCATGCCCGGGGCGGAATATCTCTTTTAATTCATCATACTCTTCCGGTCTCGCATCACGGTTCCTGATTGTCAGGGTAACCGGGGTTCCGCTCGTTTTTCCCTCAAAGATCCCGGACAGGATCTCAACACGGTCTGACTCTGACCTCGGTGAACTGAGCGAATCCCTGCCTGGTCTCCGCCTGTCGAGCAGCGGCTGGATATCATCTTCGGAGAGGGGAATTCCCGGGGGACATCCATCTATGACAACCCCCAGGGAAGGGCCATGGCTCTCCCCAAAGGTGGTGCACCTGAATAATCTTCCAAAGGTGTTCATAACATCATACTCCTCACCAGACCGATGGGTGCAATGATCCCGGTGAAATGTTTGAACTGTGCGGTAGCCTGCCGGACAAACATCTCGGTTCCCGGGATCACGCTGCATCCTGCATTCCTGGCCATCCGGATCAGCGGCGTTTCCGGCGGGGTATAGACGAGGTCAAAAATGGTCATGGACGGGTGAAGCTGCTCTTTTTTCAGCGGGCTCTTCATATCGGGGGCCATGCCGAGCGGGGTGGCATGAATCACAATGTCAGGGGACACCCGGGAGAAGAGCTCGGGTGGCCCAAATTTGCAGCCAAACCGTTCAGCGAGTGCTTCTGCACTGCGGACAGTCCTGTTCAGGATGGTTATTTCCATATCAAGTGAGCTGAGTGCATAGACCGCTGCGGCTGCTGCACCTCCGGCTCCGAGCACGACAGCCCGTGACCCTTTCCGGTCCGTAAGGGGTTCCCGTATTCCGATCCAGTCTGTGTTATAACCCGTACTCTCCCCGCCGCACCAAACCACGGTGTTGACTGCACCAATCGCATCGGCATGGGAATCGATGGTCGAGAGCTCCTCCATAATGGCGTGCTTGAAGGGGATGGTAACGGAAAGTCCTCGCAGGTCCATATCCCGGCAGATCCGGGTTATCGTGGTGATGTCAGGGGCCTGAAACCGGCTGTAGTAACAGTTCAGGCCAAAATGGTCAAAAAGCTGGTTGAAGAGTGCAGGACTCCTGCTCTGCACGGCAGGGTTTCCGGCAATTGCATACAGCCTCGTTCTGGGATCACCGGACTTGATCACCCGCTCAAATGAAGCAACCTCGCCTGGTGGAATCCCTGACTGCTGTAGAAACTGAACTATTCTCAAGCCTGATCCCGGATTTGCTGTTCCTTCGGAAAGGATGCGGATGATGCCAAGACATACCTCGTTTGGACTTTTTGCCGTGGTGTCGATGCAGAAGTCAGCAGCACGGGCATATGCCGGTTTCCGCTCGGCGATGAGAGCCCTGATCTCATCACGGAACGGAAGGGTGGTAAGGGGCGGGCGCGCGGTATTCCTGATACGCCGCTCGATTGCGGCGGGATCAGCTTCGAGCAGGATCATGGTGCTTCCTTTCCGAAGACGTGCAACGTTTACCGGGTCAACCACTGCTCCACCACCGGTCGCGATGATGCACCCGGACTCCGGCAGAGAGGCGATCACCTGCCTCTCCTGCTCCCTGAAGGTTTTCTCGCCGTCCCGGGAAAATATCTCATGAATGGTCACTCCGGTTCCCTCTTCGATCATCGCATCGGTGTCCAGGAAGGGAAGACCGATGAGTTTCGAGAGCAAACGCCCGCATTCGGTCTTACCCGTCCCCCGGAACCCGCAGAGTACGATCCTCATACCAGTCCCGCCTCACTGAGTATTTTCCAGAAATCCGGAAAAGACTTACTGACACATTCCGCTCCTCTGATGGTGATGTCCCCTACCGCAAGACCGAGAACGGCTGCACTCATAGCAGTCCGGTGATCATTTTCTGCATCGACAACTCCTCCGTTAAGCGGTGCTGGCCGGACGATGATCGTCCCGTCAGGTTCGGTCATGACATCTCCCCCAAGGGTCAGGAGAATCTTCATGATGGCCAGGATCCGGTCACTCTCCTTGTACCTGAGATGGGAGATCCCGGTAAGGCGGGAGGGAGAAGTGGCACATGCTGCAACCATACTAAGTGTCTGCACAGTATCAGGGGATCCTGACATGTCAATCTCGATTCCTGTCAAAGATCCATTGCTTTCAAGGGTTACCGTTGTTCCCTCTGCAGAAACCCTGCACCCCATGCGGGCAAGAGCATCAAGGAAAACCCGATCGCCCTGGACTGACCCGGCTGCAAGATTATCGACTATTGCCCGCCCTCCACAGACCGCGGCCATGGCAAAGAAGTAGGATGCCGATGAATAATCTCCCTCCACCCGGTAGGAGCGGGCCTGGTAGGGGCGATGCGGTTCAACGGTGAACCGTTCATAACCCTCCCTCCGCACCTCTGCTCCAAAGGACGTCATGACATCGGCAGTCACATCGATATAGGAACGCGAGACAGTGTCAGGTGAAATCTCCAGTTCTACCGGAGATTCTGCATAGGGCGCAGAGAGAAGAATTGATGAAGCATACTGGCTGCTTACCCTGCCCTCGACCCGCACCTCTCCACCTTTCAGGGCGCCGTCAACAAGGAGAGGGGGGAACCCGGGGTTTTCGAGATAGTGGATCCGACCTCCAATCCTGTTCAGGGCTTCTACCAGCCCCCCAACAGGCCGTTCTTTCATCCTTGGACTCCCCGTCATGATGACCGGGCTACGGCAGAGGAGGGTCACCGATGTAAGAAGACGGAAGCTCGTTCCCGAATCCCCTGCCGGAATTTCCAAAAATTCCCGGCATACCAGGTGACCTCCCGAACCACGGATGATGAACTGATCACAATCCAGGGTGACAGGTATGCCCAGGAGTTCAAGCCCCGTAGCAGTGGTCAGGGTATCGGTCGAGATAAGCGGATGTTCAAGCTGACTGGTCCCCTCTGCCAGCGCTGCAGCAATAAGTGCCCGGTGCGTATAACTCTTCGATGGCGGGGCCGAAACCCTGATGTCGATCGGTCCGGTCTTCTTCAATCGGATGTCCATGCCGGCACCTCTTTTTCACGGTAGCATCCGAGCTCACGGAACCGGGTCTTTTTCCGTAAGGCCAGGAGTGCATCGTTACAGGCTGGTGAATACTGGAGGTCCATAAAAAAGATATACTGCCCCATTCCCCGCTTGGAAGGGCGTGACTCAATCCTTGTGAGGTTGATTCCCCGCCCTGCAAAAATTCCGAGGAGGTCGTAGAGGAGACCAGCCCGGTCCTGTTCGGGATCAACAAGGATACTGCATTTTGTACAGCCGGTTTCCCCTTTCTTCCGATTGGAGATGACCACGAACCGCGTTGTATTCAGGGGATTGTTCTCCACATGCTCCCTGATGAGCGGGAGTCCGTTGAGCTGAGCAGTCATCTTCGAAACGATTGCTGCTGAACGTACTGATCGCTTCATCTCTCGTGCACTGGCAGCGTTACTGCTGGTATGGATAACAGGGATGCAGAGACTATCGAGGAACCGGCTGCATTGTTCATGGGTCTGCGGGTGAGCATAGATCACCTCAATGGACTCTATCGGAACAGATGCGGCAAGGTGGTGGTAGACCGGCATGTACAGTTCAGCGGTTATATACACCTGGTGGAGCAGGAGGCCGTCAAGCGTTGGGCCAACCCCGCCAGCTTCACTGTTTTCAATCGGCACCACACCGTCAGAGATCCCGGTCTCCACCTGGGAGAAGATACCGGAGATCGTGGGTACCAGCCTTATTTCACCGGAAAATGCCCGTACTGCCAGTTCATGGGAGAACGTCCCCTCAGGACCGAGGGCAAGGATGGTCATCTGCTCACCATTGCCGTGATCAGATAATCGGTCTCATCTTCTGCCCTTGCACAATATTCTCCAAAATTCCGGGTATTTTTCAAAAAGATCTCCCGGAATGCCCCGGCATCGTCAGATAGAATTATTTCCCGGATTTCATCCAGCGATTCACCGCAAGCACCCAGTACGGGTTTTACGAAAGGGTTTAGCCTGAGCATGTCCCCGTAGAGATCCGGGTCCTGAGAGAGGAGCCTCCCGACGAGACCCATCTCAATCTGGTATACCGGGCTCATGTAGGGACTGGTCTCGCGGGGACTTACGGAAAGCCTCCGCATGGTGTCTGCCACCATCAGGGTGACAAAGTGTGTCAGCCCCTGGACCAGTGACATGACCCGGTCATGTTCCTCCGGTGTGGAGAGGGTGATTACTGCCCCTTCCCGCTCAAAGATAGTTATGAGGGACCCGAGGGTTTCATCACTGCATCGGGCAGGGATGACAACGATGGTCTGGCCGCGGAGTGAGGGAACACCCGGCCCGAACATAGGGTGCAGCCCGATTACTGATGCAGATGACTCCATCATCGTATCAACCGGGGCAACCTTCAGCGAGGTCAGGTCACAGAGAACCTGGCTCGGTGTGAGAAGGGGGGCAATCTCCCTGATGACCCTAACGGTATCCCGGATCGGTACTGATACCATGACCAGGTGGCATTCCTGTGCAAGATCACGGCAGGTCACCCTTGTATTCCTCCCGCAGATCAGTACATCGTGCCCGGCTCGTTTGAAGACCCCGGCAAAGAAGCCTCCCATCTTACCGGTTCCTCCGATAATTCCGACTTTCATCCCGTCACTTCTCGATGATTGATTCCCTGACCGCTATCCCGAAATGCCGTCCCGCTTCGAGGACCCTGCCGAGCACCCGGTCACCGGGGGTGAGTGCTACCACTGAAATAGGAATACCGTCTGCCCCGACAAGCCGTACCGTCTCGGCATTCTGCAGGACCAGGCTTGCTTTTACCCCTTCTGCTTCTGCTTCTACGAGGAGGAGGGGGCGCTGTTCTATCTTGACCCGGCCGACGCCGGCATCTCTGAGCTTCCCGTCATACGCCGAGACGAGGACATGATCTCCGGCCTTCAGGTCAGAGAGATAGGCTGTTTTATCGCCCGGCTTCAACGTGTAGGCATGAACGGCACCGGCGTTGACCCGGAACGGCCGGGGGCTGACATACGGGTTCTCGAGGGTCTCAGCCTGGACGAGGAGGAGTGCGGATGAGGTGTTTCCGACAAGAATTCCCTCTCCCTCCCGGAGCATGGAGCAGGTGTCAACGCAGACCCTGTCACCCATGCCAATCGGTTGTATGGCAGTGATCGTAAAAGGGATGAGCTCGGCCTGTCCTGATCCAGCCCGGATAAGGGCACCAGTCTTCCGTATCAGGGCAGGGGTTGCATCCTTGAGGAGGATACCGTGGACCCCTTTCTCAAGTACATGGAGGGCAAGGTCCGCTTCTTCTTCAGAATGGACAGCAGCAATGATATGATCGGATACTGCTACCAGGTTCTCGAGCGGTATCACCTTCCAGTCTCCTGTCTCTACCACCACATACCCTTTCCGGGCGAGGAGTTCTGCTTTTTCCATATCCGCAGACCCGGAGATGGTTATCTCGAAGATATCAGTTCCCCACCTGAGATCGCCATCATCGGAAGCGACCTTCATCCGGCAGAGCGCTTTTACCGGTGCAGCCTTTTCGGCCACCAGCACGTCAGCTCCGCTCTCGATTGCTGCTGTTGCAAGCTCCTTCTTCCAGGGGCGGACATCCACCCAGAACTCCTTCATGGTTTACCCGCCAGCGCACTTGCCGGATCCCAACCGTCGTGGACTACCCTGCAGAGAGCCTCGACGAACGCTCTCGGGTCGTCCCTCTGGAATGCATTCCTGCCGACACATACCCCCGCACCTCCCGCGGCCACTGAATCCCGGATTATTTCGAGGGTTTCAAGGTCTCCGGCCTTTTCACCGCCGGCAATCAGTACCGGTACCGAACAGGCCTTCACAATCTTTGCGAAGCTGACCGGGTCACCAGGGTAGTTGGTCTTGATAAGGTCTGCACCAAGCTCCTCGGCAACCCGGACACAGTGGCCGATGGTCTGGGGCGCGTTGGGGTCGATTCCCTTTCCCCTCGGGTAGATCATGACCAGCAGAGGTATTCCCCACCGGTTGCATTCTTTTACTACCCCCGCGGCATCCTCAAGCATTCTCGATTCATTTGGTGCACCAAGATTGATGTGAATAGATACCGCATCAGCACCCAGTGCTATCGCCTCTTCGACAGTGCATACCAGAACCTTGTCGTTCGGGTCAGGGTTCAGGGATGTACTCCCTGAGAGGTGGACGATTAAACCGATATCCCGTCCCCTCCTCCGGTGCCCCTTCTTCACGATCCCTTTATGCAGCACGATAGCATTTGCCCCGCCTTCACTCACTGCTGATATTACCCGGGTCATGTCCTGGAGCCCATCAATCTGGCCAAGGGTGAATCCATGGTCCATCGGTACAATCACGCCCCGGCTGGTATTCCGGTCCATGATCCGCTCGATCCGTATCTCTTTTCCAATCATTTTTCATCCCTTCAGAATTTCACATGCTTCTTCCGCGGTACGCCCTTCATGCACAATGAGGGCTGCTGCCCGTATGAACCGGGCTGGGTCAGGGTGCTGAAACGCGTTCCTCCCGACAGATATTCCGGTTGCACCACCGGCCATCGCACCTTCGATCAGCTCCAGGGTGGACCGGTCATCTGTCTTTGACCCCCCGGCCACAACAACCGGGACAGGGCAGCCCCGCGTCACATCCCGGAAACTGTCCGGGTCACCGGTATACACAGTCTTGACCATATCCGCCCCGAGTTCTGCGGCCACCCGTGCCGCCAGGGCGACGTGTGCCGGGTCATGTTCGTTGGCGATCTTCCTCCCCCTCGGGTACATCATGGCCAGCAGAGGCACACCCCACTCCATACACTCTATCGCTACCTCACCGAGGTCAACAAGCATCCGTGCCTCGGAATCTGCACCGATGTTGATATGCACTGATACCGCATCGGCACCCATCTTCAGGGCATTGGTCACCGAGTTTACAAGGACTTTTTCATTCGGGTCCGGGCCAATGGCCGTGCTGGCAGAGAGATGCAGGATCAGCCCGACATCCCTCCCGCTCTTCCGGTGTCCGTGGAGAGCCAGCCCGACATGGCCAAGGACGGCATTTGCGCCTCCTTCGGCAACCCGGTCCACGGCCTCACTGATATCAATCAGTCCTGCTATCGGACCGTTCGTCACCCCGTGATCCATGGGGACAATAATGGTCTTCCTGGTATTTCGATCGATGATGCGTTCCAGACGAATTTCTTTCCCTCTCATACCAATCTCTCCTCCATCAGCGCATTTTTCAAAATGTGCTCACGGAATCAGGCAAAATAGCCAAAATAACTAAAATACCAATAACGCTCAGGGACAGCCACGGCTCTCAGGGAATCATTCCGAAATACCGGCCTGCCGGTGCATGGTGTGTGAGCAAAGCTAAAGGAGATAAAAGCCTTCACGAGTGAAAAAACACTCATGAGTGGATGGACACTCACCCTGCATTAAGCAGTACCATGGGTGGAAGGGGTATATAAATATGCTGCCAGTCGATGTGGCAGGTGCCGGGAAAAGGAAGAAAAACCGATTATTTATGCACTTTTTTGATGGAAATTACATCGCCAAGGGTAGGGACCACCTTGCCGGTCTTCTTCTTCTCATCGGCCTCTTCAGGCATATCAATGAGCCGGATGCTGAGTGCACGTTCAAGCTTTATCCGGAGGTTATCCTCCGGGATCAGGTCTCCCTTTTCGATCTTCTTGATCAGGAGCTCCTTCTCCTTGAGCTCCATGGCGAGGTCTTTCTGGCTCCACCCCCGTTCCATCCGTGCATTGCGGATCCGGGTTCCATAATCCTCGACGATCTCCCCTTCCATCAGATCGAGGACGTCACGCTGTTTCCGGACAGGAACGGGAACCGGTCGCCTGGGAACCGGCCCGCCCCGTAGTTCTGCCTTCTTGGGTTTCTGCACTTCAGTCCCGTATTTTTCGCACTGGCTGCAGACCTCAAGCAGAGCCCCCTCTATTCTCACGGTTTTTGGCGGCCCCTGTATCTTGGCGCCACACAATTCACACTGCATTATTTCCTCGCAAACATCTTTATAGCCATTTTTCCCTATATACTTAATTGAGGGGAAAAGATGGCAGAAAGCGCCCGGCAGCCTCAGGAGCCTCAGAATCCTGAGGAATTATGCCGATACCTGCTCGACCGTGTAACCAATATGGAGACCCGGAACCTTGAGCTCCGTGAGCAGCTCCGTCAGGTCGAGTCGGATAAGCGGTACATCGAGACCCAGAAGATCCGGTACGAACGGGAGGTCCGCAAGCTGAAGAGCGAGATTGAGCAGCTCAGGAGCCCCCCGCTCGTTGTCGGTACCATCACCGATGTTATCGATGCCAACCGGGTTATCGTAAGGAGCAGTGCCGGGCCGAGATTCCTTGTCCGGAGCTCCATGTGCATCGATCCCGAGAACATGAAACCAGGGGTCCGGTGCACCCTCAACCAGCAGTCCCTTGCCGTGATAGATATTCTCCCCGAGAGCTATGATTCCCAGGTCTATGGCATGGAAGTCGTAGAAGCCCCTGACGAATCCTATGACGATATCGGTGGGCTCGACCGGCAAATCGTCGAAATCCGGGAAGCGGTTGAACTCCCGCTCAAGAAGCCTGAACTCTTCGACAGAATCGGCATTGAACCCCCGAAAGGGGTGCTTCTCCATGGACCACCGGGAACCGGAAAGACCCTGCTTGCCAAGGCAGTGGCCCATGAGACGAATGCATATTTCCTGCGGGTGGTCGGCTCAGAGCTTGTCCAGAAATACATTGGTGAAGGGGCACGGCTGGTCCGGGAACTCTTTGACCTCGCAAAGAAACGATCCCCGACCATCATCTTCATCGATGAGATCGATGCTGTGGGGGCTTCCCGGACAGAAGCCACGACATCCGGGGACCGGGAGGTCCAGCGTACCCTGATGCAGCTGCTTGCCGGCATGGACGGTTTTGAACGGCGGGGAGATGTCAAGATCATCGGGGCAACGAACCGCATTGATATCCTTGACCGGGCGCTTCTCCGGCCGGGACGGTTCGACCGGATTATCGAGATCCCACTTCCTGATATTGAGGGGCGGTACGCCATCCTGAACGTCCATTCCCGGAGGATGCGACTTAATGACGAAGTCGACCTCCGTGAGATTGCCTACCTTACGGAGGGCAAGAACGGTTCGGATCTCCGTGCCATCTGCATGGAGGCGGGGATGTTTGCCATCCGGAAGGAGCACGATGCCGTCACCCGGAGCGATTTCCTGAACGCTATCGAGAAGATAGGTCTCGACTTCGACCGCCAGAAGTTTACCAGCAGCTTTGGTGCAATGTTCGCGTAGAAGCCCTACACTTTTTTTTTCTTGTTTCACTGCCCGCACAAGGTATTCCCATCAGTATCTTCCGGTAGAACGATCGGTCATCGACGGACTTCCGGATTCCTTCCTCCTGCAGGTGCGGTTCTTCGCTGAACCGGGATGGGGGGAGGAGGCGGGCCAATCCATGGTACGCGGGTGAGTGAGGGAATGTCCCCACAGAATATCCGGCATACCGGGATGCGACTGTTTATTTGAATGCCCGATCATGCTCGCCAGTCCCGGATCAGCCTGCCTGCAATTCAATTCAGAACACCGTAGAGGTAGTACAGGAACGCGATGATACTGACCAGTATAAGACCATACCCGCTCCCCCTTATCCCAGGCTTTTCATCCGAATACAGATCCCGCATGGCGGAGAGCGTTGCCCCGTACCTATCCGCGGATGCAGGGTCCCAGAGCGCCCGGACAACGGGGAGAGCAATGGTGCGCCCCTCAATCCGGATTGCCAGGGCCGGATTCTGCGAGAACCAGGTCGCCCGGGACGTTATCCATCCGATGATGGAAGAGACAGCTTCGCTCACTGCATCAAGCGGATACCTGGCAAACCAGACGACTGCCTTCCCTGCTGCACAATAAAAACGGTCAACGTCCTTTTCAAACGACCATCCCGGAGAGCGGAGCGGCCGGATGAGGATGATGAGGAAAATTGCTATCAGGATGACCGCCGCCGATTCAGCGAGGTGAACGGGTGAGAAGGGATGTGCGGATGTCCCGCCGGGCAGAAAGGTGGTCAGGAAGTCCGGGAAGAGACCAAAGATGAGACAGCTTCCCGCGGTTACCGCCATTGCAGCCAGCATCGCCGGCGGCGCCTCCCCATCGCTCTTCCCGTCTCTTCCATCGGGAGCCGGACGGAAGAAAACAAAATAGAGGAACCGCATCACGTAGAGCAGGGTGATCACCGCAACAATGAGGAGTAAGGGAGTCAGGTAGGGTATCCCGGCACCAGCCTCAATCACCATCCCCTTACTGGCCGAACCATTCAGGCCTGGAATACCGGCAAGTGCAAAGCCCCCGATGACAGCTGCAACCGCGGTGAGCGGCATCGTCTTCGAGAGGCCGCCAAGACGCGACATGCGGGAGATTCCGGTACGGTAGATAACAGCGCCTGCCGCCATGAACAGGAGTGCCTTGGAGAGGATGTCATTTGCCATGTGTGCAAGGGCGGCATCAGTGCCGGCAACCGTTCCACTCCCGACAGCAGTAACCATGTATCCCACCTGACTGATGACCGAATAGGAAAGAAGTCTCCGGATGTCATCCTGTAGCAGGGCACCCACTGCCCCGTAGAGGGCCATCAGTGCGCCCATGTATGCCAGCCCCGTACCCCATCCCCCGATAAGCACGAGCAGGAGGACTGCCACCTTGGTGGTGAAGATACTGAGAGCGACGGATCCGGAAACGCTGGCACGGGGATACGAATCGGGGACCCAGGTATGCAGCGGGATGAAGGCTGCATTCATCCCTATACCGATGGCTACGAGGAAGTACCCGGGGCCCGGTGCTATGGGGCCGATAAAACTACTTCCCGTATCGGCCATCACGATGGCAAATCCTGACAGGAGGCAGGCACCGCCGAAGATGTGGTAGAGCAGGTAGCGGAACCCGGAATTACCCGATCCGGGTGCCGACCAGATAACAAGGAGCGAGGCAAGAGCGAGGATCTCCCAGAAGATGAAGATGGTGATGTAGTCTCCGGCATACACGATCCCAAGAGCAGCGCCAGCCGATGCCAGGATTCCCATGGTCTCGAAAGCAGGGAGGTCCCGGAAGATGGCATAGAGGAGCGCCAGGAGTGCCGCTCCGGCAAATACCACCCCTGCATAGGCCCGTACCGGGTCGACCGAAAAGAGGACCAGCTCAATCCCGGGAAGAAAAGTGACAGACCACATCGATGAACTGTGCATGGCCAGGGTAGCGGCCACAAGACCGCCCGTGCCAACTGCAATGACCCAGAACTTGCGGGCTGTGCCGGTGAACAGGGGGATGAGAATGAGCCCGGCAAGAATGATAAGAGCCGGCGGGATCATCAGAAACCTCCCCCTGTTATCTCGGCGAGAGCGATTCCGGCGAGGTCAAGGAAGGGCAGTGCCGGGAAGAAGAAGATGGCCATGGAAATGGCGACCGTCACGATCAGCGGGATGAGCATGGTGAACGGGGCTTCCCTGACTTCCCCGAGCGCCCGGTTATCCGGTGGCCGGGCTACGATCATCGTATAGATGATCGGGAAAAAATAGGCGACATTCAGAACAGAACTTGCAATGATAACCCCGAGCAGGATGACCTCCCCTGCCTGGACGGCCCCTACCGAGAGATAGACTTTGCTGATCAGGGCACAGAACGGAGGCAGGCCACAGATACCGGCAGCGGCAGCAGCAAAAGTGACCGCCGTAACCGGCATCTTCCGCCCTATCCCCCGCATCTCACTGATTGCCTCCCGGCCTGATCCCACGATGATTGCCCCGGCGCCAAAGAAGAGGGTTATCTTGAGAAAGGCATGGAACGGGATATGAACCATTGCCCCGGTAAGTCCGGCCATGCTGAGCATCGAGACCCCGAGCAGGATGTACGAGAGCTGGCTCACAGTCGAATAGGCGAGACGTCGTTTCAGGTTGTCTTCTGCCAGGGCAAAGAGCGAGGCGGTGATAATGGTGAACGAGGCGATGACAGCGAGCACCGTGCCGAGGCCAAGGACGGCCATCAGCTCTGTTCCATAGACCCAGCCGGCAATTCTGACCACCCCGAATACTCCGGCCGTCACCACGGCGACAGCGTGAAGAAAAGCGCTGACCGGGGTGGGGGCAACCATCGCTGCCGGGAGCCAGGCATGGAAAGGCATCCATGCCGCTTTCACGAAGCCTGCCATATACAGGATAAAGAGGAGCTGGAGCATGAGCACCGTGCCCGTCCCCGCGAGGAACCCTCCCGGGATAAATTCGGTGGTGCCGGTCAGTGAATAGGTGATGATGGTAGCGCCAAGGAGACAGATCCCCCCGCCAAGCAGGTAGGCCAGGTACTTCCTGCCTGCCTGCAGTGCCTCGGGCGTTCCGGCATGGACCACGAGCGGGTAGGTTACGAGCGTGAGGATCTCGTAGAAGACAAAGAGCGTGACCAGGTTTGCTGAGAAGGCGATGCCCATCGCCGCAGCGATGGCGATGGCGAAGCAGAAGTAGAACCGGGTCTGGTCATGCTCCCGGAGCGCCCGCATGTAGCCGATGGAGTAGAGCGAGTTCAAAAACCAGAGTACCGATGCCGTGATGGCAAAGATCATCCCGAAGGCGTCAACGCGAAGGGCGAGATCTCCCCCCGGCAGGAGCGGGAGCAGAGTGATGCTGATCCTGCCTCCTTCAAGTATCTCCGGGAGCATGGCCAGCACCACGACAACCATCACCCCTGCGGTACCAAGAGTGACCGATTCACGAAGGTCCTCATGCCTGCCCACTACCAGGATCAGTGCCGCTGCCGCGATCGGCAGGAGGAGGGGGAGGAGGGGAAGGATACCAGGAGTCACCTCAGCCCACTCCGAGAAGCAGGGTGACGGCAGGTTCGATGATAGCGAGTGGGACATCAACGAAGATACCCAGGAACAGGCATGAAGCGGCAA
>Ga0209254_10001386_pt1 | contig 21618 bp, 15 predicted proteins | sample FrelakmetDIP11DI_FD_187148 | JGI IMG/M metagenome (GOLD analysis project Ga0209254, IMG submission 187148) | Freshwater lake sediment microbial communities from the University of Notre Dame, USA, for methane emissions studies - DIP11 DI (SPAdes)... | ecosystem: Environmental > Aquatic >...
CACCTTCCTGATGGCCGAGCGGCTGCGCAACCTGGGCAAGTTCACCTTTGCCGACGTGGCCGGCTACCGCTTCAGCCAGACGCCGATCCGCGTCTTCGCGGCCAGCGGCTCGCTGGTGGTGGTGGCCTTCTACATGATCGCGCAGATGGTCGGCGCCGGGCAGCTCATCAAGCTGCTCTTCGGCATGGACTACCTGTACGCCGTGATGCTGGTCGGCTCAATCATGATGATCTACGTGCTCTTTGGCGGCATGACCGCCACCACCTGGGTGCAGATCATCAAGGCCGTCATGCTGCTGGGCGGGGCCACCTTCATGGCCTTCGCCGTGCTGTTGCAGTTCGGCTTCTCGCCGGAGGCCATGTTCACCAAGGCCGTTGAAGTGCACTCCAAGAAGGACGCCATCATGGGCCCCGGAGCGCTGATCAAGGACCCGATCTCGGCGATCTCGGTGGGCATGGCGCTGATGTTCGGCACCGCCGGCCTGCCGCACATCCTGATGCGCTTCTTCACCGTGCCCAATGCCAAGGAGGCACGCAAGTCGGTCGGCTGGGCCACCACCTGGATCGGCTACTTCTACATCCTGACCTTCATCATCGGCTTCGGCGCCATCACCAACCTGATCCCGAACCCGGCCAACTACTTTGTCGGTGGCGAAGTGAGCAAGGGCCTGGTCGGCGGCGGCAACATGGCGGCGGTGCACCTGGCCAACGCGGTGGGCGGCAACTGGTTCATGGGCTTCATCTCGGCGGTGGCCTTCGCCACCATCCTGGCGGTGGTGGCCGGCCTGACGCTGTCGGGCGCCTCGGCCGTGTCGCATGACCTCTACGCCTCGGTGTGGCGCCATGGCCGGGTCGACCAGGCCCAGGAGCTGCGCGTCTCGAAGATGACCACTGTCGCACTCGGCGTCATCGCCGTCGTGCTTGGCATCGCCTTCGAGAAGGAAAACGTCGCCTACATGGTGATGCTGGCCTTCGTGATCGCGGCCTCGGCCAATTTCCCGGTGCTGTTCATGTCGGTGCTGTGGAAGGGCTGCACGACCAAGGGCGCCGTCACCGGCGGCTTCGTCGGCCTGGTGACCGCGGTGACGCTGACCATTGGCTCGGCCAGTGTCTGGGAAGCGGTGATGCTGTACCCGAAGGGTTCGGCCTGGTTCCCGTACCAATCGGCAGCCATCTTCTCGATCCCGGCGGCCTTCATCACCATCTGGCTGGTCTCGCTGCTCGACCGCAGCGCGCGCGGCAATGAAGACCGTGCCGGCTTCCCGGCGCAGCAGGTGCGTTCGGAGACCGGCATCGGCGCCGCGGGGACGAGCGGGCATTGATCGCCTAGACCTACAGCAACCCAAAGCAGCGGGACTGCGGGCACACTGCCTGCAGTCCCGTTCTTCCTTCCGGCCTCCTCGATGGCGCCATCCAGCAGCTCCGACAGCCAACGCGAGATGCTCTCGCTCGTCACCGCGCGCGTGCGCGACGCCTACGTGCGAAAGCCGTTCTACGTCGACGGCGGCCTCGATCTGGTGTCGCTGTGCCGACAGTTGTCGGCACAGGGCCTGACCAGCGCCCTGGTGCGAGACGGCCAGGGAGAGCAGGCGCGGCTGGGCATCTTCACCACGACCGATCTGCGCGATGCCTTGCTGCGGCCGGAGCCCCCGGCCACCCTGGCGGTGCGCGAGGTCGTGCGTTTCGACCTGATCGAGATCGACGCCGATGCCGACCTGTTCGAGGCATTGTGGCTGATGGTGCGGCACCGGGTGCACCGCTTGCTGGTGCGCGACGGCAGGGCCGTGCTCGGCGTGCTCGGGCAGCTCGACCTGGTCAGCTTCGTTGCCAACCATTCGCACATCGTGGCCTTGCAGATCGACGACGCCACCACGGTGGCCGAGCTGAAGGAAGCTGCCGTGCGCATCGACGCCACGGTCTCGCTGCTGCACGACGGCGGCATCAAGATCGCGCGCATCGCGCGTCTCGTCGGTGAACTGAACCACCGCCTGTTCGCGCGCCTGTGGGGTCTGGTCGCGCCGGCCGAGCTGGTGGCCAACAGCTGCCTGCTGGTGATGGGCAGCGAGGGCCGCGGCGAGCAGATCATCAAGACCGACCAGGACAATGCGCTGCTGCTGCGCGACGGCTTCGAGCAGCACCCGCAACTCGCCGAGATTGCCGCGCGCTTCAACGCCGCGCTGGCCGAGTTCGGCTACCCGCCCTGCCCCGGCAACATCATGCTGACCAATCCGCTGTGGCGCAGCAGCGTGACGCAGTTTCGCGACAGTCTGCGCGAGTGGATTTACGGCAGCGACCCGGAAGGCCCGATGCGCCTGGCGATCTTCTTCGACGCCATCGCCGTCGCCGGTGACGCCCACCTGCTCGAGAGCGTGCGAACGCACCTCGACGCTGTGCTGGCCGGCAGCGATGCCTTCCTGGCCCGCTTCGCCGCCCCGGCCGACCAGTTCGACGAACCCAACAGCTGGTGGCTGCGCCTGACGGCACGCGGCGACGACAGGCCGTTGGACCTGAAGAAGCTCGGTACCTTCCCGATCGTGCATGGCGTGCGCGCCCTCAGCCTGAAGCACCAGGTGCGCGAGAGCGGCACCACCGAGCGCCTGCACCGGCTGGTCGAGGCCCGGCATCTGGACGCCGATCTCGGCCGCGACCTGCAGGAAGCCCTGCACTACCTGATGGGATTGAAGCTGCGCCACCAACTGCGCCAGCGCGCGGCCAACGAGCTCCCCGACAACAGCGTGCGCCCCGCTGAGCTGAGCACGATGGACGGCGACCAGTTGAAGGAAGCCCTGGCCATCGTCAAGCGCTTTCGCACGCTGCTGCGCCAGCGCTTTCGCCTCGACAGCTTGTAGGTCGAGGCCCACCCCATGTCGACCTCGCTGCGCAACCAACGCCTGCTGGCCCTCTTCGCCGTCGGCTGGCTGTTGCTGAACTTCCCGCTGCTGACGCTGTGGGACAGCGGTGTCAGCGTCGCCGGCATACCGCTGTTGCCTGCGGCGGTGTTCATCGGCTGGGGCGTGTTGATCGGTGTGGCGGCGTGGATCGTCGAGGCGCGCGACGGCGACGGCGACGGCTGAAGCAGCATGCTCTCCGCCCCGCTGGTCCTCGCTGCGTCGTTCGCCTACCTGCTGCTGCTGTTCGGCGTCGCGCATTTCGCCGACGCGCGCGGGCGCAGCGGCCGCTCGGTGATCGGCAACGCCTGGATCTACACCCTGTCGATGGGCGTCTATTGCACCGCCTGGACCTACTTCGGCAGCGTCGGCCGCGCGGCGTCGTCGGGCTTGTGGTTCCTGCCGATCTACCTCGGCCCAACGCTGGCGATGCTGCTGGCCTGGCCGGTGTTGCGCAAGATGATCCGCATCGCGCGCCAGTACCGCATCACCTCGATTGCCGACTTCATCGCCAGCCGCTATGGCAAGAGCCGTGCGTTGGCGGCGCTGGTCACCGTGATCGCGCTGGTCGGCATCCTGCCGTACGTGGCGCTGCAACTCAAGGCGATTTCCAGCGGCTATGCTTTGCTCACCGCCACCCCCGGCGAGGCCCATGGCGGCGGCCCGTGGTGGCGCGATAGCACGCTGTACTTCGCGCTCGCGCTGGCCGGCTTCACGATCGCCTTCGGCACGCGGCACCTCGACACCAGCGAGCGCCACGAGGGCATGGTGGCGGCCATCGCGCTCGAGTCGGTGGTCAAGTTGCTGGCCTTCATCGCGGTCGGCGTGTTCGTCTGCTGGGGCCTGTTCGACAGCCCGGGCGAGATCTTCGCGCGGGCTGCCGCACGCGCCGACCTGAAACCGCTGCTCGGCCTGGGCGGCGAGAGCCGCTTCACCGGCGGGCAGTGGTTCGCACTCACGCTGCTGGCGATGCTGTCGGTGATCTTCCTGCCACGCCAGTTCCAGGTCATGGTGGTCGAGAATGTCGACGAGCGGCATGTCAAGCGCGCGAGCTGGGCCTTTCCGCTGTACCTGCTGCTGATCAACCTGTTCGTGCTGCCGATCGCGCTGGGCGGGCTGCTGCACTTCGGCCCTGGCGGCGCCGACCCCGACACCTTCGTGCTCTCGCTGCCGCTGGCGCTGGACCAACCGGCGTTGGCGCTGGTGGCCTTCATCGGCGGGCTGTCGGCGGCCACCGGGATGATCATCGTCGAGGCCATCGCGGTCTCGACCATGGTCAGCAATGACCTGGTGATGCCGCTGTTGCTGCGCCGGCGCCAGGGCACGCGCGACCTGAGCGGCACGCCGCTGGCGGTACGGCGTGTCGTGATCGTCGCGCTGCTGCTGCTCGGCTACCTGTACTTCCGCATCGCCGGCGAGGCCTATGCGCTGGTCAGCATCGGCCTGATCAGCTTTGCCGCGGTGGCCCAGTTCGCGCCGGCGTTGCTCGGCGGCATGTTCTGGAAGGGCGGCACCCGCGCAGGCGCGCTGGCCGGACTGGGCGCAGGCTTTGCCCTGTGGACCTACACGCTGATGCTGCCGTCGATCGCCAAGTCGGGCTGGCTGCCCACCGCCTTCATGCGCGACGGCTTGTTCGGCTTGGCCTTGCTGCGGCCCGAGCAGTTGTTCGGTCTGACGGGGCTGGACAGCCTGAGCCATGCCCTGCTGTGGAGTCTGCTGGTCAATGCCGGCCTGTATGTCGTGGTGTCGCTGGCCCGCGCGCCGACTGCGGGCGAGGCCGGCCAGGCCCTGCTCTTCGTCGATGTGTTCGAACGCAGCGGCACCGGTGCCGCTGCGGCACCGGTGTTCTGGCGCGGCCGCGCCAGCGTCGCGGGCTTGCAGCAACTCGCGGCGCGCTTCCTCGGTGCCGAGGCGGCGCAACGCCTGTTCGCCAACGTCGCCCGCCAGCGCGGTGTCGACCAGATCGAACGCATCGCGGCCGATGCGCAACTGGTGCAGCATGTCGAGACACAGTTGGCCGGTGCGATCGGCAGCGCCTCGGCGCACGCGGTCGTGGCCGGGGTGGTCGATGAAGAACCGCTGGCGCCGGCCGACATCCTGCGCATGCTCGACGAAGCCTCGCAGGTACGCGCGCAGAACCGCCAACTCGAGAGCCTGGACAAGTTGAAGGACGACTTCATGTCGTCGGTGACGCACGAGCTGCGCACACCGCTGACCTCGATCCGCGCCTTCGCCGAGTTGATGCGTGATGACCCGGCGATGGACAGCGAGCAGCGCCAGCAGTTCGTGGCGCTGATCGTGGCCGAGGCCGAGCGCTTGTCGCGGCTGGTGAACCAGGTGCTCGACATGGCCAAGATCGAGTCCGGCCATGGCGATTGGCGCAATGAGGCGATCGACCTGCGCGAGCTGATCGCGCACGCGCTGCAGACCACGCGCGAGGCCTTCCGCGAGCGCGGCGCCGAAGTCGCGGTCGAGCAACCTGACGCCGTGCCGCTGCTGCATGCCGACCGCGACCGCCTGCTGCAGGTGCTGCTGAACCTGCTGTCCAACGCCGCCAAGTTCGTGCCGCCCGGCCGCGGCCGCGTCGTGATCAAGCTCAGCTCAGACGCGCGCGCAGCGACGATCGAGGTCCGCGACAACGGGCCAGGTATCGCACCCGACCAGCAGCAATACGTGTTCGAGAAGTTCCGCCAGGGCGGTGATGCCGCGAATCGCCCCCAAGGCACCGGCCTGGGCTTGCCGATCAGCCGCCAGATCGTCGAGCATTTCGGCGGCCGGATGTGGCTGCAAAGCGTGCCCGGCCAGGGCGCCTGCTTCGGCTTCGACCTGCCGTGGCATCACGAGCAAACAGCATCATGATCCGCCGGGCCGTTGCCAAGGTGAGTACCGCAGTGCGAAGCATGGAGATTTCCGGATGAGCAAACATGTCCTGATCGCCGACGACGAGCCCAACATCGTCATCTCGCTCGAGTTCCTGATGAAGCGCGAAGGCCACCGCGTGACGGTCGCGCGCGACGGCGATGCCGCGCTCGACACCATCCGCCGCGAGCGGCCAGACCTGGTGCTGCTCGACGTGATGATGCCGGGCAAGAGCGGCTTCGAGGTCTGCCAGGCCGTGCGTGCCGACGAGGCGCTGGCCGCCGTGAAGATCCTCATGCTCAGCGCCAAGGGCCGCGACACCGACCTGGCCAAGGGCAGCGCCCTGGGCGCCGACGCCTACATGACCAAACCCTTCTCGACCCGCGAGCTGGCCGACAAGGTGCGAGAACTGCTGGGGCCTGCGTGAAGTTCGACAAGCGCGAACTCGCGGCCACACTGGCCCCGGGGCTGGTGCTCGTGGTGGCTGCGCTCGTCGCTGGCGGCCTGTTCGCCGCAACGCTCGAGCCCGCCGAGCGTGATGCATTGACCACGATGCTCGAACCGCGCGCAGCGCTGCTGCTGCTCGCTTGGCTGCTGCTGTCAGGCGCGCTCGGCGCCTTGCTGCGCCAGGCCTACCTGCGCTGGGTGGCGGCATCGGCGCGCCTGGCCGAAGAGGCCGGCGTGCTGCTGGCCACCGACATGCAGCGCGATCTGGCGCTGCAGGGCAGCGCCGAAACGCGTGCGCTGGCCGAAGTGATCAACCAGCTCGTGCGCCAGCGCAGCGCAATGCGCGACGACGTCGCTGCGCAGGTGCAGGAAGCCAGCCGCGGTGTCGAACAGGAGCGCAACCGCCTGGCCGCACTGATGGCCGAGCTGACGCAGAGCGTGGTGGTATGCAACCTCGACGGCCGCATCCTGCTCTACAACAGCCGCGCACGAACGCAGTTCCGCTCGTTGTCGAGTGCGCCGGCGCTGGCCGGTGGCACCGAGCTGATCGGCCTGGGCCGCTCGATCTATGCCGTGCTCGACCGCGCGCTGGTCGCGCATGCCTTGGAATCCGTGCAGCAGCGGCTGCAGCGTGGCGCGGCGCACCCGTCGGCGCAATTCATCACGGGCACCCGCGCCGGGCAGTTGCTGCGCGTGCAGATGGCGCCGGTGCGCGCAATCGCCAGCGACAGCGACGCCACGGCACTGAACGGCTTTGTGCTGATGCTGGACAACATCACGCGCGACTTCGCCGACGAGTCCGAGCGGGACCGCCTGCTGCACGCCCTCACCGAAGGCAGCCGCGCCTCACTCGGCAACCTGCAGGCGGCCGTCGAAATGCTCGACTACGACGACGTCGATGCCGCCACCCGCGAGCGCTTTCATGGCGTGATCCGCGACGAGGTGCGCACGATGAGCCAGCGCATCCAGCAACTCGCCAGCCACACCACGCAGACCTTGAAGACACGCTGGCCGCTGGAAGACATGCTCGGCGCCGACCTGCTGGCCGCCACGAGCCGGCGCATCGAGGCCCAGCACGGTTGCCGCACCGCGGCGGATGCCGTCGACGCCGCGCTGTGGCTCAAGGTCGACAGCTACTCGCTGCTGCAGGCGCTGCTGTACCTGGCCGGCCGGTTGGTCGAGGAGTTCGGCGTCAAGCTGGTGCAGCTGCGTCTGGCGCGCAGCGACGGACGGGCGCGGCTCGACCTGGTGTGGAGCGGCCACACGCTCAGCAGCGAGACCGTCAGCAGCTGGGAAACGGAGCCAATGCAGAGCCATGCCCGCGGCAGTGAGAGCCTGGCGCTGACCCTGCGCGACGTGATCGAGCGCCACGACGGCGCGTTCTGGTTCGAGCGCGAGCGGGTGCGCCACGAGTCGCTGTTCTGCCTGCTGTTGCCGCTGGCGCCGGCCGGCGAGCAGCTCGACGCCGCGCAGTTCGTGCACGGCCAGAGCCGACCCGAGGCCTATGACTTCGATCTATTTGCGACCAGCGTGCAGGCCCGCGAACTGGCTGACCGGCGCCTGACGGAGCTGGCCTACACCGTGTTCGACACCGAGACCACCGGCCTCCAGCCGTCCGCCGGCGACGAGATCCTGCAGATCGGTGCCACGCGCATCGTCGCCGGCAAGTTGCGCCGCGAGGATTGCTTTGAGCAACTGGTGAACCCGCAACGCGACATCCCTGCGGCAGGCATCCCGATTCATGGCATCGAGCCCGAGATGGTGGCCGACGCGCCGACGATCGACGCGGTGCTGCCGGCCTTCCACGCCTTCGCGCACGACACCGTTCTGGTGGCGCACAACGCCGCATTCGACATGCGCTTCCTGCAACTGAAGCAAGCGCAGACCGGCGTGGTCTTCGACCAGCCGGTGCTTGACACGCTGCTGCTGTCGGCCGTGGTTCACCCGCAGCAGGACTCGCACGGACTCGAAGCGATTGCCGAACGCCTGGGTGTGACTGTGCTCGGCCGCCACACCGCACTTGGCGATGCGATGGTCACGGCGGAGATCTTCCTGAAGTTGATCCCGCTGTTGGCGGAGCGCGGTATCCACACGCTTGGCCAGGCGCGCGACGCGGCACAGCAGACCTACTACGCACGGATTAAGTATTGACCCCTTGTCGCAGCAATCGCGCCCGACGGCGCAGGCGCTGTAGCATCGTTCGGTAGCGCGCCAATGCGCCCCACAGGCCCGACATACCTTGCCCAGTTTGCGGAGATCCCATGCCAGCGCGTTGCCATGTCCTGAACCTCCTGCCCGTCCTTCTGCTTGCCAGCGTTGCAGGCACGGCCGCGGCCCAGGCAACGCACAGCGCCGTGACCGTCTACGGCGGCTACCGCGGTGGCGGCAGCTTCACCGACGCCGTCAGCAACACGCCCCTGCGCATCGAAGACTCGGCCGTCGGGGCCATCAGCCTGGACCTGCCGCTGGACGCCTCGCGCCAGGTCCAGCTCTACCTGTCGCACCAGCGCACAGAGCTCGACACGCGCAATGCGACGCCGGCGACACCCACGCGCTTGCCGCTGAGCGTCACCTACCTGCACCTCGGCGGCAGCGTCTTCTTCGATGGCCCGGTCGGCAGGGGCCCCTACGTGGTGGGTGGCCTGGGCCTTACGGTCTTCGACCCGGGCGCAGCCAACTATTCGGCCGAAGTGCGCCCATCGATGAATCTGGGCATCGGCTACGAGTTCCCGCTCGGCGAACGGGCGGCGCTGCGTGTCGAGGCCCGCGGTTACGCGACACTGGTGAACAGCACCGGCGGCTTCCTGTGCAGCGGCGGCTGCGTCGTCAACGTGCAGGGCGACCTGGTGTCGCAGGGTGAAGTGCAGATCGGGCTGTCGGTGCGTTTCTAGCCGGCAGGAAGCGGGCGCTGATATTCAGGCTGTCAAGGGTCGGCGCGGACGCAGGGGATGCTTGCAGTCTTCATCCACGCCGCGCATCGGCCGCTACATCGGCAGCGGAGCTGCTCGCAGCGCGTGGGCGATCCACTGCGATGTGTAGTGGCCATGGCCTCGGTCGACCAGAAGCCAGACGCAATCAACGTCCCTGCGCATGACCAGCGCGGCAATGTCCACAACCTTGCGCGCGTGACTTTGCCGCTTTGCCGGGGCACGGCGCTGGCGTCGAGCAGGCTTGACAACACATCGGCAACACCCGTCCCGAGCAACTCGAATACGAGGCAGCCAGCCGATTGATCCAGCGCACAGGCCATGAGCTCGCGGCCCGGGGCCAGTGCCTGCAACACGCCAACGGCGAGCGCGCCTTTCGATGTCAACAGCAGGGACTCGGAAGGGCCGGTCCACAACAGCCACGGGTCGGTGCCATGGAAACTGCCCGGCGCAGGCAGCGGGATGAGATTGTGGGTCGCCAATGCGGCCTCGACAGCGCTTGTTCCGCCGGCGAGATGGCGCAAGGCCAGCACGTACAGGCCTTCGACGACGCGCACGGTCAGCGCCGCAGAGGCCAGGGGCAGCGCCGCGCGCAGATCGGCGTCCACGGGGCTCGACGGCGCCAGTTGCTCAGCCATTCACGCGCTCCCCGGCGGCGTCGAAGAAGGGCGTCTTGACGACTTCGGCTTCGATCGGCCGCCCGAGGTGGTAAGCGGTGATGCGTTCGCCCACGCGCTGGCTGCCGCGCTTGAGCATGGCCAGGGCGACGGGGTGGCCGAGGCTGGGGCTGAAGACGCTCGAGGTGACAAAGCCTTCGATCGCGGCCGGCGGTGCCTGCAGCGTGAGGTGGGCGCCGACGGGCAACCGGGTGCTGCGGTCGAGCGGCAGCAGGCCAACCAGTTGCATGCGGTCGCTGTCGGTGGCCACCGGCCGCAACAGTGAGCGACGGCCGACGAAGTTGGCGGCCTTCTTGGCCACACCGCGGTCCAGGCCAACATCGCCCGGGACGGTGGTGCCATCGGTGTCGGCACCCAGGTGCAGGTAGCCTTTTTCCGTGCGCAGGATCATCAACGCCTCCACACCGTAGGGCATCACATCAAACGGCTGACCGGCTCGCCACAGGCGCTCGAGCAGCGCAGCGGTGTGCGTGGCGGGCAGGTTGATCTCATAGCCCAGCTCGCCGCTGAAGCTCGCGCGCATCACGCGCAGCGCCACGCCGCCGTAGTCCACTTCGCGCAGCGTCATGTGCTTCATGGCCCCCGGCGCGAGGCTGGTATCAAAGCCGGCGGCGCTGAGGACGGACTCAATCCCCGACCAGCGGATTGCGTACCTTCAGCGGTGCAAACCGGCCGAGGTCGCGGTCGGCGGACCACAACTCGCGCACGCCGTGTTCGAGGGCCAGGGCAGCGATGCGCGCGTCGTGCACCAGGGGCCCGGCGACGCGGCCCGAAACGAGCAAGCTGCGCAGCTGCGGCCAGTAGCCCGCCGACTCGCCCAACAACAGCAGGGTCGGGCTCTCCAGCCAGGCCTCAACCTGATCCAACGCCGCGGCCAATGGCGACGGTGGGCGATAGACCTTCGGGTGCGTCACGATCGCGATGAACTCATGCAGGCAGGGCCAGGGGATGGCCCAGGCAGCGCGCCCCTGCGCCAGCACGGCCAGGCAGTCCGACGCGCGCTCGTGAAATGGGCTGTCTTCGCGGTGCGCGTAGACCAGTAGGTTGGTGTCGACGGCGATCACCCACCGCGCCCTTCGTAGGCCATCTCGCGCAGTCGATCCCACGAGGCGCCTTGCAGCTCGGGGCGCAGACCCTTGCCCTTGAAGCTGGCCTTGCGCAGCACGAAGGCCGCTGGCGGCCGCTTGGCCTCGGCTACCACGCGACGCAAGCCGCGCTCGACCAGCTCGCGCACGGGGATGCCCTGGGTGGCCGCGAGCTTGCGTGCCTCGTCCAGCAGCTTGTCGGACAGTTCGATGGTGGTCTTCATGTGGGCACCCATATCTCTAAGGATGGGTGGCAGTGTAGCGGAGCCGGGTGCGACGCGGTCATGCGACGCGGTCGAGCGCCCGAGCGTCGTCGGTCGCCCTCAGAGCCAGCGCGCGATCTGTTCCAGCGGCTTTTTGATCCCGCCATGCACGGGCACCCGACAGCCCAGTTTCGGAAAACCGACGACGAGCAGGATCACCGGTTTCTCTGAACTCGGCCGCTCGCACAGCCTGTTCAGAAAGCTCATCGGGTTGGGCGTGTGCGTCAGCGTCGCCAGCCCGGCGTGGTGCAGCGCGGCGATGAGGAAACCCGAGGCGATACCGACCGACTCGGGCACGTAGTAGTGGCTGAATTTCTCGCCCTTGTGCGGACCATCCGGATGCACGCCGTACTTCTGCGCGAAGATGGCGATCAGCACCGGCGCGTCTTCGAGGAAGGGCTTGTTGGAATCGGTGCCCAGCGGCGCCAATGCGTCCAGCCACTCCTGCGGCGCGCGCTTGTTGTAGAAGCTGCGCTCTTCTACCTCGGCCGCCTCGCGCACGCGCTTCTTGTGATCGGGCTCGGTGATGACGCTGAAGAACCAGGGCTGCTGGTTGGCGCCGGAGGGCGCGGTGCCTGCTGCCAGCAGGCAATGCTCGATCACCTCACGCGGCACGGTGCGGGTGTCGAAGTCGCGCACCGTGCGACGGCGTTGCAGGTCAGCATGGAAGGCGCGTGCACGCTCAAGCATTTCGGGCTGCGGGTACTCGCGGTAGGCGGGCAGCGGTTCCAGTTGGTAGGGCGCGGGCGTCGGGCTCATGGCGTTCGAATCTCAGGCGGTGATTTGTAGGTCAAAGCGCCGGTGCAGCGGCGTCGGGTCCGGGTCGTGGCCGGCAGGAAGCCGGCGCTGATACTCAGTCTGTCGATGGTCGGCGCGGGAGCGTGCCGGCGCGGGAGCGCTGCGCCGGGTTGCTGTGTTGCGTTCATGTCCCCCGGACAGGGCTGTCGCCCCGTCCTCCGCCTTGACTTCACTCCACACAGCAACCCGGCGCAGCGCTCCTGCCACCGTCGCAACCGTTCGGGTCTTGAAACCCTTCGCGCGGCGCGATGGTGGGTGCTGGCGAGGGCGTCGGGTGACCGGCGCAGTGAAGTCGAGGAGGAGGTGTCGGCTGCCAAGCCGACACCGGGGGACATGAACGGAGCCGGTCACCCGACGGCCTCGCCAGCAGCGCGCGGAGCTTGCGCGCAGATGGCAGGTGGGCGTGTCGGTCGTCAGCAACCCACCGCACAAGACAGCCATTGCCCGAACCTGGCTCTACCCCAGCGCCCGCTTCGGCCCGACAAACCTGGCCAGGATCGCGCGGTGGCGCTCGGCCCACAACGCCAGCGCCTCAACCTCCCCCTGCCCGAACACATTGCGCAGGAAGGCCAGCGACAAGGCCTTCGTCGCGGCCTTGACCTGCGGGTTGAGTTCAGTGCCGCCCGTGCCGGCGCGGTCGGTGAACATGCTGTGCGAGCCGCCGTCGAAGACCGCCAGTGCCTTGGCGGCGCTGCCGGTGGCTTCGAACACGGCCACGCGGTCTTCGGCACCGGAGTAATAGCCGGGGATGCGGATCACGTCGCCGGTGGCGGTGACGTGCAGCGTCGGCACTGTCACCGGTGCGAGGATGCGCGCCGGATCGCCTTCGCCGTAGAACGGCGGGGCCGACAGCACGATGGCAGCACGCACACGCGGCTCGCGCACGTCGACGGCCCGGCCCTGGCGCTCGACGCGCGCGCCGGCGGCCAGCAGCGCGGTGTTGGCGCCGTAGCTGTGGCCGGCGGCGACGATGCGCTCGGCGTCGATGCGCGGCGCGAAGCCACCGCCCGCGCCGAGCAGCTGGTCGAGCGCGAAGCGCAGGTCGATGGCCCGGTCGATGGCCTCGCGATCCTGCGCCGCGTCCTGGAGGCGGCTGACGAGCGCCAGCGGGTTGCCGAACCAGAGCTCGCGGTCGCTGCCGACATGCTGCAGATGCAGGCTGGCCAGGCCGTTCGATGCCCAGTGCTGGCCGAGGTAGCTGTAGCCACGGCGCGAGCCGCCGATGCCATGCGAAAACACCACCAGCGGCACGCGCGCTTGCCGCGACTCGCTGTTCGGCCAGTACAGGCGCACGGGCACGGCACGGCGGCGCGCGGCGTCGAGCCAGTCGAACTCGATGACCTCGAATGGGGCGGGCTCTTGCGCGCGCAGCGGCCACGCGGCGCCGGCCGCCAAGCACCCCGTGAACGCAATGACGCGGCGACGCGTGAGACCGGCTTTCATGCCGTGGCCCCGCTTGCTGATGCCGCCCGCGGAAAGCGCTTGCGCCAGCGGCGCGCAAACCACTGCACCATGTCATCGACGTAGGTGAAAACGACGGGCACCACCAGCAGGCTGAGAAAGGTACTGGTGATCAAGCCGCCGATGACGACGATGGCCATCGGCGCGCGAAAGCTCGGGTCCGTGCCGAAGCCCAGCGCGATCGGCAGCATGCCGGCGCCCATCGCGATGGTGGTCATGATGATCGGCCGCGCGCGTTTGTGGCAGGCGTCGAGCAGTGCGTCCCAGCGGTTCAGGCCGCGGTCGCGCTGGGCCATGATCGCGTACTCGACCAGCAGGATCGAGTTCTTGGTCGCAATGCCCATCAGCATGATCATCCCGATCATCGCCGGCATCGACAGGTCGGTGCGGGTGATGAACAGCGCCAGCACCGCACCCGGGATCGACAGCACCAGCGCGGCCAGGATCGTCACCGGCTGGACCCAGGCGTGGAACAGCAGCACCAGCACGATGTAGATGCAGGCCACCCCCGTGAGCATGGCCAGCAGGAAGCTGTCGAACAACTCGGCGAAGGCCTCGGCATCCCCGACCGTCGTCTTGATCACGCCCGGCGGCAGCTTCTGCAGGCTGGGCAGCGTGTCCGACAGTTCCTGCACCCGCCCGAGCGCCATACCATTCAACTCGATTTCGAAGTTGACGTTGCGCAGGCGGTCGTAGCGGTCGATCTGCGCCGGCCCGCTGGCCAACTCCAGGCTGGCGACATTGCCCAGCGGCACGGGGCCTCGCGCGCCCGGCACGCCCAGGCGCTCGATCAAGGCCAGGTCCTGGCGCGCCGCATCGGGCAGCTTCACGACCACTGGCACCTGGCGCTGCGACAGGTTGAGCTTGGGCAGCGCCTGGTCGTAGTCGCCGCTGGTGGCGATGCGCAGGGTGTCGGCGATCGCGGCCGAGGTCACGCCGAGGTCGGCCGCACGCGCGGCGTCGGGGCGCACCACCAACTCGGGGCGCTGCAGGCTCGAGGTCGAGGTCACCTGGCCGATGCCGGGAATCGTGCGCAGCGCCTGTTCGACCACCAGTGCATGCGAGGTCAGCGTGTCGCCGTCTTCCCCAGCCAGCACCAGGATGTACTTCTCTGCCGAGCCGCCGAAGCCGACGTTGAAGCGCGCGCCAGGCAGCGCGTCGAGCGCGCGCCGCAAGTCGCCCTCGATGGACTGCTTGGTGACGCCGCGGCGCTCGTCGCGGGGTGTCAGGTTGATGGTCAGCGTGGCCTTGCGCACCTCGGATGCACCCTGCGGCGCGAACGGGTCTCCGCCGGCCTTGCCCCCACCGACGGCGGTATAGACCAGCCTGACATGCGGGTTCTTCTGCACGATCACGCGCGCCTGCTCGGCCACGGCAAAGGTTTGGCTGAAGGTGCTGCCGGGCGGCAGCGAAACATAGACCTGCGTCTGCGACAGATCGTCGGGCGGAATGAACGCGCCGGCAATGTGGCCGGTGAAGACCGGCGCGCAGGAGCCGACGGCGAACAGGGTCGTGGCCAGCAGCGTTTTCAGCCGGTGCTTCAGGCACCAGCTGGCGAGCTTCAGGTAGGCCGGCATCCACTTCGGATCGGCATGCGGCTTGTTCGGCACGTGCAGCAGGTAGGCCGCCATCATCGGCGTCAGCATTCGCGCAACAACGAGCGAGAAGAAGACGGCGATCGCTGCCGTCCAGCCGAACTGGACGAAGAACTTGCCCGGCACACCGCTCATGAAGGCCGTGGGCAGGAACACCGCGATCAGCGTGAACGAGGTCGCGATCACCGCCAGGCCGATCTCGTCGGCGGCGTCGCGTGCAGCATCGAGCGGGCGCTTGCCCATGGCCAGGTGGCGCATGATGTTCTCGATCTCGACGATGGCGTCATCGACCAGGATGCCGACCACCAGCGACAGCGACAGCAGCGTCACGGTGTTGACCGTGAAGCCCATCCAGTGCATCACGGCAAAGGTCGGGATCGCCGACAGCGGCAAAGCCACCGCCGAGACGAAAGTGGCGCGCCACTCGCGCAGGAAGGCCCAGACCACCAGTACCGCCAGCAGCGCGCCTTCGAGCAGCAGGATCATCGAACCCTCGTAGTTCTCGATCACCGGGTCGACGAAGTTGAAGGCCTCGGTCACGGTCACGTCGGGGTGCGCCGCCTTCAGCTCCTCCAGCGCCTTCACGACACCTTGGGCGACATCGACTTCGCCGGCGGCGCGGGCACGCGTGATCTCGAAGCCGACCACGGCCTGGCCGTTGAGCAAGGCCGCCGAACGACGCTCGCCGACGCCATCGATGACGTTGGCGACCTGGTCCAGGCGCACCCGCCGGCCGTCGGCCAGGGCCAGTTCGAGGGCGCCGAGAGCCTGCGCACTCTGGACGGTGGCGATGGTGCGCACCGACTGCTCCGCGCCGCCCAGATCGGTGCGGCCGCCCGGTGCTTCCTGCTGCACATCGCGCAGCCGGCGCGAGATCTCAGCCGCCGTGACATTGAGCGCCATCAGCCGCGAAGGATCAAGTTCGACACGCACCTCGCGCGTCACGCCACCGACACGCGCGACGGCACCGACGCCACGCACGGCAAGCAAGCGTTTGGTGACTTCGTTGTCGACGAACCATGACAGCGCTTCGTCGTCCATGCGCGACGACGAAACCGTGTAGGTCAGGATCGGCAGGCCCGAAAAGTCGATCTTTGAGATGACCGGATCGCGCAGATCGCCCGGCAGGTCGGCGCGCACACGGGCCACCGCGTCTCGCACGTCATCGAGTGCTTCCTGCGTCGGCTTCTCCAGGCGAAACTCGGCCGTGATAGAAACCACGCCGTCCTGCACCTTGGTGTAGATGTGCTTGAGCCCCTGCACCGTGGCCAGCGAGTTTTCGATCTTGCGCGCAACCTCGGTTTCCAGCTGCGCCGGCGCGCTCCCGGGCAGGCTGGCGGTGATGTTGATGGTCGGCAGTTCGATGTCGGGGAACTGCTGGATCTTCATGGCCCCGAACCCCATCACGCCCACGATCGTGAGCATGACGAAGAGCAGGATCGACGGGACCGGGTTCTTGATCGACCAGGTCGAGACGTTCACCATGTTCGACTCACCTGGTGCTGCCGGCGACGACGCGGACCACGTCACCGTCGGCGAGGAAGCCCGCGCCCTGCGCCACAACGCTGGCCTTGGCGTCGAGGCCCGCGGTCACCGCGATGCGATCGCCCTGGCGCTGGCCGACGGCAACCTTGACCTGCTGCGCCTTGTTGTCGGCACCGACGCGAAAGACGTAGCTGAAGCCATCGCGCAGCAGGACCGCGCTTTGCGGCAGCGTCAAGACTTCCTGTTCGCCGACGACGAACTCGCCGCGCGCGAACATTCCCGCCTTTGCCGCACCTGGTTTGGGCAGGTCGACGTACACCAGGCCGCTGCGCGTGGCGGCGTCGACGGTCGGTGCGACCATGCGCACGGTGCCCGTGACCGGCAGGCCACCGGCCGTTGTGAGCATGACATTCATGCCTGGACGCAAGCGCACCAGTTCGGCCGCGGCCACCTCGGCGCGCCACTCGAGGCGCTCGCGCCGGATCAGGCGGAACAGTTCCTGGCCTGGCTGCAACACCGCGCCGAGGGTGGCGGTGCGCGACGAGATCACGCCATCGTCGGGCGCCAGGATGCGCGTTTGCGCCAGGCGCACTTCGTCGGCCCTGACGCGCGCTCGGACGGCTGCGACGCGCGCCTGGGCCGTCGCTTCACTGGTCACGTATTGTTGAATCTGCTGCGCGCTCATGGCGCCGCTGGCCTGAAACTGCCGCGCACGATCGGCGTTGGCGGCCGCTTCGGTGAGTGTGGCCTCGGCCTCGGCGAGGCTGGCGCGGGTGGCCGCTGCGTCGGCGTTCAGCGTGTCCGCCGCCAGCAGCGCCAGCACCTGGCCACGCTTGACGCGGTCGCCGACGTTGACGAGCACGTCGATCAGCCTCACGCCCTGGGCCTCAGCGCCGATGCTGGCCTCTTGCCAGGCCGCGATGTTGCCGTTCGCCGACACCGTTTGCGGCCAGCGAGTGGCCTGCGGCGTGGTCACAGTGACGGTGAGCGACGCACGCGGCGCGCTGGCCACAGCAGACGCGCCGGCAGCCTTTTCGTTGGCCGCAGGCACCCGTCCTGCGGCGCCGGCCAGGCCGAGCACGGTGGCCATCAACACAGTGGCTTTTCGCCTGAATGGGGTCGACATCGACTGCGCTCTCATCAAGTCATGGCCGGGTCATTGGGCCTTGCGCCGCACTTGTTCGTGGGCGACCAGGGCCACACCCCAGTCGACCAATCGAGCCAGCGCCAGGCTCAAGGCGTCTGGCCGGTCGAGCAGCCCAGGCGCCAGGATCTTCATGAACTCACGTGACATGCAATAGTCATGCGCCATGGCCACCAGCGCGAAAACCAGGCGGTGGACGTCGTCGTCGGGAACCGCCAAGCCGATGTGGCGCGCCAGCAGCCGCGCCATCGCCTGCTGATGCGGGACAAAGTGCTGTGCCACCGTGGCGGCGTAGACAGGACTGGGCTCGACCAGTTCGCGCAGGTGCAGGCGCAGGCCCTGCGGGTCCGCGGCCGAGCTCACCGCGGCGTCAGCAGCGAGGCCCGCGAAGGCGCCGAGCATGCGGGCCATCGCCTGCGGCAGCGACAGGCCCGGATCGTCGAAGCCCTCGAGCTGGGCGCTGATCGCATGGATTGGGCCCTGGAGCACAGCACGGTACAGCCCGTCCTTGCCGCCGAAGTGGTAGTGGATCGCAGCCACGTTCAGGCCGGCCGCAGCGCAAATCTCACGCGTCGACGCTTTGGCGTAGCCCTTCTCGGAAAAGATCCGCGCGGCCTCGGACAACAAGCGAGTACGCGCTCGCTCACCTTTGTCGGTGGCGGTCTCGATGGGCAGGCTGGACGGTTCGACCGCAGACATGGGCGCGCATGATAGCCGGCCAAATCAAGCGCTTGCTTGAAATGCTTGTCGTGCCCCTACTCCGCGTGCGGGGTTCTCAGCGCAGCTCGACGATGTCGGCCAGACAAGGAGCCGCCTGTGCGCGACTCAAGTGCTCTCGTGGGTCGCGGTATAGCGCGCGACCAGCGACAACAGGTCTTCCTCGGAGTAGGGCTTGCCGAGGTAGTGGTCGACGCCGAGTTCGGCAGCGTGGTCGCGGTGCTTCTGCGCGATGCGTGAGGTGATCATGATCACCGGCAGATCGCGCAGGCGCGCATCGGCACGCATGTTGCGCACGAGATCGAATCCGTCCATGCGCGGCATTTCGATGTCGGACAGCACGATGGCCGGTTTTTCCTCGGCCAGCCTCTCGATCGCATCCAGACCGTCCTTTGCCAGTGCGACGCGATAGCCCTCACGCAGCAACAGGCGCTGCGTGACGCGGCGTACGGTCAACGAATCGTCCACCACCAGCACCAGCGGCGCCAGGTCCACGGTTGCGCTGGCATCGCTGGTTGGCGCCAGTTGTTGCCTGGCGCTTGCGCTCATGGCGGCGCGGGCCGCCTCGCCGTACAGCGTGGCCAGGGCCACCGGGTTATAGATCAGCGCCGGCGCACCCGATGCCAGCAGCGTGATGCCGGCCAGACCAGGCAGGCGCGAAAGCTGCGGGCCGAGGTTCTTGACGACCACTTCCTGGTTGCCGGCAACCTCATCGACATGCAGCGCGATGCGCTGCTGCGCGCTCTTGACCACCACCACGTACAGCGAGCGTGCCGCGACCTCCTGGCTGCGTCCGCCAGCTTGCAGCAAGGCCCCGAGCCAGAAGAAGGGCAGCAGCTTCTCGGCAAACGGGTAGTTGCCGGTTGCATACGCTTCGGCGATTTCGCCGGCACTGGCACGGCGCACGAGTTCGACCAAGGTGGCAGGAACCGCCACCGTGATCGCGCCTGCGCGCAACATCACCACCTGCGTGACCGCCGTGGTCAGCGGCAACAGCAAACGAAAACTCGTGCCTTGGCCGACGGCAGTGGCGGTCTCGATGCGGCCGCCGAGGCCGTTGACCTCGGAGCGCACGACGTCCATGCCGATGCCGCGGCCAGCGAGTTCGGTGACCGATTCGGCGGTGGAAAAGCCAGGCGTGAAGATCAACTGGGCCAGTTCAGCGTCGCTGACTGGCGTGTCCGCGCCGATCAGACCCAGCGCGACGCCACGTTGCCGGATGCGCGGCAGATCCAGGCCACCGCCATCGTCGCGGAACTCGACAGCAACTTCGTTGCCTTCGTGCGCCACCGCAACCGTGATCTGCCCGGCCGGATCCTTGCCGGCGGCCTGACGCGTTTCGGGCAACTCGATGCCATGCGTGACGCAGTTGCGCAACAGGTGTTCGAAGGCGCCGCCCATGCGTTCGAGCACGCCGCGGTCGACTTCGATCGAGCCCCCGACGAGGTCCAGGCGAACCTGCTTGTGTGTCTCCTTGGCGGCTTGTCGCACCACGCGGTAGAGCCTGTCCGACAGGCTCTCGAACTCGACCATGCGGGTGCGCAAGAGGTCGTCCTGCAAGTCGCGAGTCAGTCGCGCCTGCGCAATCAGGTCGTCTTCGGCCGACTGCAAAGTGCGTTGCAGGCTGCGTTGCACGGTGGCGACGTCATTGACCGACTCGGCCATCATCCGCGTCAGTTCCTGGAAGCGCGTGAAGCGGTCCATCTCCAATGGGTCGAAGGCCTGACCCTCGGCTTTTGCGGCCTCGATGCGTGAGCCGATCTGGGTCTCGGCCTGCAGCTCGATTTCACGCAACTGGTGGCGCAGGCGTTCGAGGTTCTCCGTCAGGTCCGTCAGCGAAACCTGCATCTGCGCCACTTCGGCGTCGATGCGCGAGCGCACGATGCTGACCTCGCCGGCCTGATTGACCAGGCGGTCGAGCAGGGGCGCGCGAACGCGAACCGTGCCGCCGGCTGCGCCATGGCTGCTCTGGCCACCGAGCCGGTCGGCGGCAAGCTCAGCCAGCACCGTGGCCGAGGGCACGTCGGCAGCAAAGCGTTGCCAGTCGATCGGTGAGAGGTCACGCGACAGGGTCGCGCGGGAAACCGGCTCGACAATGTCGGCCAGTGGCGCCTCAGGTGCCGGCGCTGGAGGCGGCGCAGGGATCGGAGCAACAGCCGCGGCGGGTTCCACGCGCGCTGCGGTCAAGGCTTGTGTCGTATCGGCAGCCGGCGGGACCGCCGCGCCGCGACCCAGCAGGGCGTCAAGTGTTGAGCCAAGGGCATCAACGCTGGTGAACAAGGCCCCGACGTCGGCGCTGCTCACGACCTCGTGGCTCGCCAACCTCTCGATCGCAGTTTCGAGTCGGTGCGCGCGCTCGCCCAGACGCATCGCGCCCGCCAGCCGCGCCCCGCCCTTGAGCGTGTGCAGGGTGCGCATGCAGGCTGCGGGGCCGGCCGCATCGCCGGGCTGCTCGGCCCAATCGCGCATGCGTGCGGCCAATTGGGGCAGCAACTCCAGCGCTTCTTCTTCGAAGATCGGGAACAGTTCGGCGTCGATAGCATCGACGGCATCGATCTCGTCGTCGTCGACGGCCGCTTCGATCAAGGGCGCAGTAACACGCCGCGGGGCCTCGGCCAGCGGGGCCAACTCACTTAAGGCATGGAACTGCGTCTGACCCAACGGCGATGGCGCACTCGCGACGTCCTCGGCCTCGATCGGCGGCAATTCGGGCGGGGGTTCGGGCTCCGTGGGTGCCACGCTCGCTGGCGCCGCTTGCGCCATCGTCGGAGCCGGGACGGCCGGCGGCGGGCCATCGTCGAACATGAGATCGTGTGCGTCCGACGTGCTGTCCTGTACTTCGGGCAGTTGCGACTCGGCGAGCAATCGTTCGGCACTGTGGCGTTCGTGGTCGACCAGGCGCGCGACCAGCTCGGCGGGCGGTGCCTTCAGGAAGCCGGCAGCGAACTGATGCAGCAGACGGCGGATTTCATTGGCCGTGTCATTGAACAATGCCGCTTCCGTCGCGTCGCCTTCGGGCAGCGCCTGCGATCGCGCCAGTGCGTGCTCGAGCAGACGCGCCAGATGCGACAGGTCGGCAAAGCCCACGGTGGCCGAATTGCCAGCCAATGAGTGCGCCAGGGCCACTGTGTGGTCAGCCACCGGCATATGCAACTCGTGAGCCCATTCGGCCAGCTCGGTACACAGGCGGCGCGACTGTTCATCGGCCTCGTTGAGGAAGATGTTGAACAACGGGATGCCCACGCGCAGCGGGCCGATCATCTTGTACGGCTC
>Ga0209254_10001387_pt1 | contig 21598 bp, 20 predicted proteins | sample FrelakmetDIP11DI_FD_187148 | JGI IMG/M metagenome (GOLD analysis project Ga0209254, IMG submission 187148) | Freshwater lake sediment microbial communities from the University of Notre Dame, USA, for methane emissions studies - DIP11 DI (SPAdes)... | ecosystem: Environmental > Aquatic >...
GTTGGGCGGCCCGCGCTTCTGAGAGTTTCTCGATTAAACAACTTGAATTCTCTTGACAAAACGATCAACGTCGTCTATCAACTCGCCAACTTCTTCGGCCGTCGGTTCCGTCTTGTTCTTGTGATCGCATTTGTTCCGCGTATCAGCCATAGCGATGCACTTCTTCTCGTCGCCAAGCGAAATTACGCCTGATTGCCGCAAACGATTTGCAAGGGGAATAATCGTATCGTTGTCGCTATGAGTGAGGGTGCTTTGCACATGGAGCAGCTTGAGGTGAGATTCCAAAGCCACACCCGCGACTGCGCCGGCGGCACGAACGAACCTGTGAGTTAGCAATAACTGCGCTTCATTTAGTTCGCCCTTTACAAGGTCGGCTGTAACCAAAGCGGCTACGTCGAGAGCTTGTATATCGATTGTAAATGGAATAGCCAATAAAATCCCCTTTTGTTGCTCGATGTCCGCTTCAAATCGATGCCTAAATGTTTTCTCATTGTCCCAATCTGGCGTTGTGCATAGGTAACTTCGGATGCCAGAATAGTTGTATGCATCAGATGAAGGGTCTTGAGTAGCGGACGCAAAGTATAGATTCTGCAACTCGTCTACTCTGTTTGGCAAGCGTTTGCTTATCAGTAAATGGACCTGGCTATACCAAGTTTGATATTCCCGTCGCTGTTGAGCACGATCCGATATTTTCAAAATACCGTCAACTTGTGATGCCAGTTCCTCAACCAGTTTCTTTACCGCTTGAACATCGATTGCCATTTACTTAGCTCCTGAGGATTAGCTTCTTGATGAGGGGTGTAGCTGGCTGCTCAACTCTTTTTCACCTGCGCTCCGCGGATATGATGCCGTGAATTCTGGTATTGTAGCGCAAGACAGGTGATCACGCTTAGCGTCTGTGCAATCCATGGGAGACCTGTGTGATATCTAGGTTGATGAATCCACTCGCTTGTGAATGTACCTCGGGCGGGTCATATTCTCAGGGGAAAGCACATCGTCCAGCTCAGCTTTGGTGAGATAGCCTTTTTCCAGCACGACGTCATACACTGATCGCCCGGTACTCATCGCGATACTGGCGATCTCGGTGGACTTTTCGTAGCCCAGCAAGGGATTGAGCGCCGTCACCAGCCCGATGCTGTTCTCCACCATCCGGCGGCAGACCTCGCGGTTGGCGGTGATGCCTGTGATGCAGTGCTCGGCCAGGGTGCGGCAAGCGCGGCCCAGCATATCGAGCGAGGTGAACAGGTTGTAAGCGATGACGGGCTCCATCACGTTGAGTTCGAGCTGCCCCGCTTCGGCGGCCAGCGTCACCGTCAGATCGTTGCCGATCACTTCAAACGCGACTTGATTGACCACTTCGGGGATGATGGGGTTGACCTTGCCGGGCATGATAGATGAACCGGGCGCCATCGGCGGCAGATTGATCTCGTGCAAACCGGCGCGGGGACCCGAGGACAGCAAGCGCAGATCATTGCAGATTTTGGAGAGCTTGACCGCCACCCGTTTAAGCACACCAGACAGCTGGACATAGGCACCCGCATCTTGCGTAGCCTCCACCAGATTGTGGGACATGATCACCGGCACACCGCTCAACTCGCGCAGTCTTTGGGTCACCAGTGCAGCATAGTCGGGATGCGCGTTGAGGCCGGTGCCGATGGCCGTCGCGCCCATGTTGATCTCGCGGATCAGCGCTTGGGCTTCGTATACCCGCTCGATGTCTTCGCCCACCATCACGGCCCACGCGCCAAATTCCTGCCCCAGCGTCATCGGCACTGCGTCCTGCAGTTGAGTGCGGCCCATCTTGATCACGTCGGCGAACTCGGTGCCCTTCAAGGCCAGTTCTTGACGCAGACCTTCCATCTCGCGCAGCAGGCCATCCATCTTCTGGCTCAGCGTCAGACGCAGCGCCGTGGGATACACATCGTTGGTGGACTGGGACAGGTTCACGTGATTGAGCGGATGAATGATGTCGTAGCGGCCCTTGGCGTAGCCCAGGATCTCCAGCGCGCGGTTGGCGATGACCTCGTTGGCGTTCATGTTGGTCGAGGTGCCGGCTCCGCCCTGAATGACGTCCACCACAAACTCACTGTGGTACCGGCCGGCGAGAACTTCATCGCAGGCGCGGACAATGGCATCGGTGAGGTGTGGCAGCAGCAAGCCCAGATCGCGATTCGCCAGTGCGGCGGCCTGTTTGACGTAGGCCAGCGAGTGGATCAGCCGCGGGTAATGCGAAATGGGGATGCCGGTGATGTTGAAGTTCTCCAGCGCGCGCAGCGTCTGGATGCCGTAGTAGCGCTCGGCGGGCACCTCGCGCTCGCCCAGCAGATCGTGTTCGGTGCGCGTTTGATTCATGGTTTTTCCTCCACGAACGTTGGCTATATAAGGCTGCTTCGCGACTCCCACTCGTGGCGCAGGATGCCGTAGTTGGCGACATCCTCAAAGCGATCACCTTTGTGGAAGTGTTCCCGCTGGATACCCTCAAACGTCATCCCGATCTTCTGCATGACACGGCCTGAAGCGGGATTGCGGGTCACGTGACGGGCATGAATCCGATTCAACTGAAGGACCGTAAACCCGTACGTGAGCAGCGCTGTGGCTGCCTCAGTGGCATAACCCTGATTCCAATACGGCACGCCTATCCAGTAAGCGAGTTCAGCGCGTCGATGGCGCCGGCTGATGTCTAGCCCAATCGCGCCGCAGAGTTCCGCTGTTGCGCGGAGGACGATGGCAAAGGTTGTGCTGTCACCCGCATTGAAGTTTTCGGCATGTGTGGCGATCCACTGCTCGGCCGCGCCATCGGGATACGGATGAGGAATGTTCAAAGTGGTGTCGGCAACCTCGTGCGCTCCTGCCAGGCGTTGCACGGTCGATGCATCGGCCAGAGTGAAGGGGCGCAAGATGAGGCGCGCCGTGTCAATCATCGGCTGTTGCATTGACGACTCTCCTGTTCGATGTCGGTCTACCATCCATGAGCGAGTTGTTGCGCGCGATCGATCGTGTAGCGAATGAGTTTCAGCGTCTCACTCAAACTCTCCGGTTGTGGCTCCTGCGGCCACGCCACCGCCCGATCGATCAACTCGGCCCAACGGCCGTCGAGTGTCTGCAACGCCCAGCGCGCGGCGGTCGGCTTCGAGCCGGTGATGTGGCGTGTGGGAATGATCATCAGTGCGTTGACGCTAGTCGGGCTAATGGGCTTTGGTGTGTGGTGCTGGCGACGCAAAGCGATTACCCTACCATGAGTCCTCTGAAAGAACTCAAAAACGGCGAACTCCGTAGGGCGAGCGCCCCACTATGACGGATTCAGGCGCTCGCAAATAGGGATGACGGCGCAAGATTGGCTCTTTTTAAGAGATCATCCCCACGGCGTCTCGTCGGATCACCTTTTTTCAGCGGAGTCCTACCATGAAATCATAGCCATTGAGCACCTGATACCAAACGGCTGCAAATGAGAGAATGAGGAGCAGGCACAGCCCGATCAGCGCCCAACGCTTTGAGCGCAGAACGAGAATGAAAAGCATCCACATGGCTGGATAAATGAGGATGAACAGCAAGGATCCCAGATCAGTCGATTGGGGCTGTAGAAGCAGGCTGAGGAATCCTCCGAACAGCACCAGTGGCCAGCCGATTAGCCCTGCACCCTGCCAGAAGAGCACTTCCATGAATTCGAGCGGAGAATACAGGCGAAAGGGTGGGATAACGAAAGGCAAGAGCGTCCACGCAAGCAGAGCCGTCACCATGATGGATACCCCGACCATAAGCCTGGCTTTCGGATCTGTTACAGGTGCGTTCATAGATCACTGCCTCTCGTTGCTGGTTGATATGCCGGCTCACAGCCGATGGACTTCCTGGGCTGCGCGCAATCCTGATAAATAGGCGCCGTGTACGGTGCCGAAATATTCTCGGTGTGTGGCTTCGCCTGCAAAGTGGAGCCGGCCGGTGATGGGGCGCGCCAGTTCGTCGCGCATGTCGGGTATGGAGCCAAGAGCGTTGAAGGTATAGGAACCACGCGCAAACGGATCGGACGCCCAGCGCGTGATCTGAAAGCCGACGGGATCGGGTATCTGGCGGCCGAAGAGAATACCCAGCGTTTGCAGGGCGTCAGCGACGATCTGCCCGTCCGACCACGCTTCGATTTCGCGGCCAAAGTCTGCGGCGTTAAAGCCCAGCAACACCGGCTGTTGCGCAGGTCGCGCCAGATTGAGCCATTCTACCCAGTGCCCGTTCTGACGGGGAATGTATTGTAGCCAGTCCACCTCGGGCCAGAAGACTGTGGGAAAGCGCAAATAACATTTGTTCAGCACGCCCATCCCCAGCGCGTCGATGGCGCGCTGCGTGGTAGCGGGCAAAGCCGGCGAGAAAGCCACCTGTCCGGTTTTCAAGACGCCCAGCGGCAGGGTGATGATGGCTTGCTCTCCGACGTATGTGTCTGTATCGGTGGTAATGGTCACGTCTGTCTCGGCCACGCGCACCTCGTGCACGATCTGCTCCAGAACCAGCGGGAGGCCTGCCGCGAGGTAGTCCACGATTTGCCCGTAGCCGCCTGGAAAGAGCACATCGCCGCCCTTGAATTGACCGTCGGCGTCGAACCAGTGCGTTGACAGCTCGACAGTGCTGCCCGCATATTCCTGTTCGAGCGTGGAGTTCAGGATGAAGCGCGCCTCGATTTGCTCCGCCGGCGAGAGGTCGCTCCATAGCAGGCCGGCTTCGACCACGACCTGCACCGCTTGATCAGGATCTTCGTCCTGCGCTTCACGCAGCACTTGTGCGATGTCTTCTTCCAGTTGTTCAAGACGGCGCTCACCCGATCGGTCCAGCGGCAGCCCCGTGGTGTCGTAGATGCTGGCGTCATCATAGTCGGTCGTCACGGTGCGCGCCCTGGACTGGGCGGCGAGTTCGGTGATGGGGTTGTCGGTGATGCCATGAATCCATGATGCGCCTAAATCCAACGGGCAATCGCTCCATATGGTGTTCGTCCAGATGCGCCCACCAATCCGATCACGTGCTTCGATGACCAACACTTCGCGGGCCTGGCGCTGCAATTCGCGCGCGGCGGCCAGCCCGGCGATGCCCGCGCCGACAATGAGAACGCGTCTGTTGCGGGCCGCGGGGGGCGTGGAACTTCGGGTTGGGCGAACGACAGCAGTCGGTGTCGGGCCTGCCGTCTGGCAGGCCAGGAGGAGCGGGGCGGCAAGGGCGAGACTGCCAGTTTTCAGAAAGCCGCGACGGTTCATGTTTGCTCCGGAAGGGTTGTCGGGTGGCGTAAGTAGAGGTAGTTGAAACAGGTTCTAGCCAACCTCGAGTCGTGGCGTCACTGTGTCGCCCACAGCCAGCCGCTCGGCCTGTTGGACGCTGGCTTTGATGGGCACGATGTAGCCGCCATCCTTGGGAAACAGGCAGGTTTTCCACGTCGTCAGACCGATCTGCACCTCAGCCGGGAGCATCCCCCAGCCGTAGGTCACCGATCGAGCGATGGTCCTCAAATCCTGGCACAACTCCGCGGGCACCGTCACAAAGTGATGCGGAGCCGGGCCGCGCCAGTACCAGATGGGGCCGCTGAACTCGAACTTCATTGACGTACGCTCACTGTTTGGTCTAGCTGTCTACGCCAGCACATTCCTTTTTGATTATAGGAACCTCTACTCAGAGTTTACAGATGTCAATTGAGCTACATCACCAGACCTCGGAGGGTTTTCATTGATTATCTGGCACTCCCGATTATCGATCGGGTTGATCAGCAGTGGACGCGGGCCGGACCGTCAAAACCTCCGAGGTCTTTCGTCACGCGCTACTCTCCCAATCGATCACCGCGTGGCGCTGCACGATGATGAGGTCTTCCTCACCGATCAGTTGCAACCCGATCGCGGCCAAATCCCACCAGACGGGGTGGCCGAGCAGCGTTTCGCCCGTGCGCAGGCGCAGCGCGACGATGTCGTGATTTTGCATCGCGGTGTAGACGTGCAGCGCCAGCGCCTTGCGCGAGCGGGCGCGATGCCACTGCAATTCCTCGACCGGCACGCCATAATACGCCGCGATCTTTGGAAGGATGTCATCCGTGCTGACATCACGATAACGCTGTTCGATGGCGAAGTACAGGCCCGTGTCTTCTTCGCTGAAGACCTGGCGCAGGTCGGCGTTAGATGGCCCGCCGTGGAGCGCACGCAAATAACGGAGGTGATCGCTCAGGCTCATGCCGCGCTCCTTTCACGGCGATAGTAAGCGATGGCCAGCTTACTCAAAGTAGCTTCGCTGCCGCCGCCGGATTGCAGCGTCAGCGTGTAAGGCCCAAAACCGGCCAGCGTACCATTAAACTCTTCGCCATTGAACATCTTCACCACGAGCACAGCCTGGGCTTGTTGCGCTTCCAGCAGGTAGTTGGCCTCAAACAGATCGATGCCTTCCGGCAAGTGCGCGCGTTTGGAGCGATATCCTTCTGGCTTGGTTTCTGGTGCTGTGGATTGCGGCGGTACGCGCACCTGAAAAGTCCGAATCCAGTGCGTGGCTTCCGGCGCGGTCAACTCACTCAACGGCTTGCCGATTTCATCTTCCATCTGTTGCGGCAGGATGCCCAGGTGCTGCGCCAACCCTTTCAGAAAATCGATCTGGCCTTGGCGCGCGGGTGGCGCTGGCTTCGGTTCCGGCATTGGTCGCGGGGCCGGTTCTTTCGCGAGCTTGGCAGGTCTGGATTGCTCAGGCGGAGGCGTTGGCTTCTCGCGCTTGGGGCGCGGCGCCGATTGCAACTTGATGTCGTAGTCGTTGACGTACAAGATTTTCGCCAACTTCAAACGATGAGCCAAAGTCAGAGGCTTGCCTGCTTCATAGTCGTCGATCAGGTCCTGCGACAGGCCCGAACGCAGCGCCAACTGCGCTACCGACATTTGCTTGCGTTCACGAATGTTCCACAGATCTTCGGCCATCATTGTCCTCCCAGCACATTTCGTGCAATCACCAGCCGCTGCATCTCGCTCGTTCCTTCGCCGATGGTCAGCAGTAGACCTACGTTGGCGCGAGTTGGGTCACAGTGCGAAGTTGCTTGCTGATCGCTGCCTCGGTCTTCTTCAGGTCATAGGCAGACTGCAAATTGAGCCAATACTGCGGTGATTGTCCCAACGCGCGACCAAACAGCAAGGCTAGTTCCGCCGTCACCGGGCGTGTGCCATTCACCACATGCGAGACGCGCATGGGCGATACGCCGATGGCGCGCGCGAATTCAGCCTGCGAGATGCCCAGCTCAGTCAATGTCTCTGCCAGAAACTCACCGGGATGGATAGGTGGCAATCCACTCTTAATCATAGCTACCTCTTTTTAGTGATAATCGACGATTTCAACATCGAAGGCATCGCCGTTCTCGAAGCGGAAGCACACCCGCCACTGGTCATTGATGCGGATGCTCCACTGCCCAAGTCGGTCGTGCTTGAGCGCCTCAAGATGGTTGGATGGCGGCAAGCGCAAATCATCCAGGCGTGTGGCGGCGTTCAGTTGCGTCAACCGCAGCGCGGCCCGCTTGACGATGGCCGTCGGAATGCGCCGCGATCGCCCCGTTGTATACAAACGTTCCGTTTCGGCTTCCGTTTCGGCTTCCGCAAACGATCGAATCATAGGATGATTATAAACAGAAAGTTTATAGGCGTCAACCGCTTGGCTGTTAGCATCCGCTTACCCCAGCACATTTCTGGCAATCACCAGCCGCTGCATCTCGCTCGTCCCTTCGCCGATGGTCATCAGGCGTTGATCGCGATAGATGCGCTCCACCGGATACTCCGCGCTGTAGCCGTAGCCGCCGTGAATCTGGATCGCATTGAAGCACACCTTCTCGGACACTTCGGTGGCGAACAACTTCGCCATCGACGCTTCTTTGGTGAAAGGCTTGCCGTTGGCCTTGAGCCACGCGGCCTTGTAGGCCAGCAACCGCGCCGCTTCGATCTGTGTGGTCGCATCGGCAATCATCCATTGAATCGCCTGATGCTGCGCGATGGGGACGCCGAAGGTGCGCCGCTCTTTGGCGTAAGCGATCGCCGCTTCGTACGCGGCCTGCGCCAGCCCGATCGACAATGCCCCGATCCCGATGCGTCCGCCGTCGAGCACTTGCAGCGTGTGCTGCAAGCCGTAGCCTTCTTTGCCCACCAGATACTCATACGGCACGCGCACATTGTCGTACGTCACCGCGTGCGTGGGCGATCCCTTCAGGCCCATCTTCTTTTCCGCCGGGCCGATGATCAATCCCGGCGTGTTCGTCGGGACGAGGATCAACGACAGGGCTTTTGATCCGCCCGATCGATCGGTGCGGCACAACGTGACGATCGTATCTGCGATGCTGGCGTTGGTGCACCACATCTTTGATCCGTTGATCATCCACTCGTCGCCGTCGCGTTTGGCCTGCGTCTGTACGCCGCCCGAGAGATCACTGCCCGCGCCGGGTTCGGTCAAGGCTAGTGCGCCGAGTTTACCCGATCCAGTGGCAAGCGGCGGCAGGAAGTTCTTTTTCAGTTCTTCAGAACCGAACAAAGCGATCGGGCCGCAACCCAGGCCGTTGTGCGCGGCGATGGCAAGGCCGGTCGATCCGCAGCCGCGCCCGATCTCTTCGATCGCGATCGCAGCGCTGATCGCATCGACGCCTGCGCCGCCGTAGTCCTCCGGCACGTTGAGGCCCAACAGGCCGATCGGCCCCATCTTCTTCACAGCAGGCCAGTTGAACTCGACGGCTTCATCGGTGTGGCGCGCGCGCGGCTTCAATTCGGCTTCGGCGAAGTCACGCACGATGCGACGGAAATACTGCTGCTCTTCGGTAAATTGGAAGTCCATGGTGTCCTCTTGGGTCACGCAAAGGCGCAAAGCCGCAAAGTTGCTTCAATACTTGGCCTCTTAGCGTCTTTGCGTGCGGCAGATTATTGCGCGTGGCTGATCTCGTGAACAGCCTGCGGGTATTCCAACGTTGCTGTATCGCCGGAGTTTTGCCCAAGATATGCCGCGCGAATGATGCAGCGTATGACATTGATGTTGCGTGCCGCAAGCAAGCCTTGGTCGAATCTGACCACGATTGTTATTGTAGCAGTCACACCAATGTGGAACGAACCGCATAGCGGCCTGGATTAAGCCAATCGGGCTATTGGCATCACCGCACATGAATCTTCGCGATAATGACGCCGTCGTCGGTCTGGTTAGCCGTTCCTGGCGAGACACCTAAGCGATAGCCTTGATCGAGGGAATACATCCCGACTCGAAGATAATAGATGCCCGCGGGCGTGTCTGAGTCGACCGTCAGTGTCCGCTGATCGTAGATTGTAGCACCGACTAACCAATCTGGCAGCGACAACGCTGCACCGAGATGCGTGAAACTGCCATCCCCCTGGCCGTGCAGTGCTGACGGGTCAGCTCCAATCAAGTGCAGGAAAATTGACCAATCTTGCTGCGCGGGATGCAGCACTTGCCAATCGAGATTGATGGTGATCGAATCACCGGGCGCTGCCTCCAATTGACTGACTTCAATTCCGGCCAGCTCAAATTGATCACCGAAAGTCTGAGGCAGCCTCACCTCAGCGGGATTGTTATACGCCAGGGGTTGGTCAGGCCGCGCGTCTGGAGTGGAATATAGAGAGATTTTATACCGTGGGGTGGAATGAGACTCGCCTTTGACTAATGCTTTCCGATCTAAGGCAGCATTCGACCAATTGATGCGTTTCGTCTTGTTTTGACGCTCAACAACCCAGATCCGCTCACGCGCCAAGTAGGTGACCAGCTTCTCTTCGGCGGGATCGTCAGCCGTCTGAAAGGGGATTCCTTTGGGTCGAAGTAGAAGCTCAGCATAATGGCGCAGAGGCGTCGTTTCCAATCCTCCTGAAATGTTGATATAAACGGCATCACCTGGTTGAGCATGTGCGGCCACGTCTTCAATTGCGTCTCGGTGGAACCAATTACCGGCCATTACAGGCGGCAGTGGTAGATTGGGTGTCAGCATAAGGAAGACGGCCAGAATTAACCACCGGAGCCGCCGGGGCATGCTGGCGAATCCATAGCCGAGTAAGATGGCAACGAACACTAGGAGGTAGAGGACGCTTCGAGGTCTCATTGTCTGCATAATGGCATTCCCGACTAAGGCGAAAAAGATGCTGCTCGCCGCCACCAGCAGGAGCAACCCGAGCACACGCCTACCCTGAGGTCGTGATTGAGCAGGCCAGACCAGGCTGGCCATCAACCCGATGATGAGAAAGGCGGCATAGTATGGCCATCCATCATAGAGCAGAGACTGCAGCAACTCGGGCACTGTCGACCAATTCGTTTGCATACTGGTCGACAAGACACTGGGTGCTTCGGTCGTTGAGTACCCGGAGGTGATGACCCACTGCAACGTAGGCAGCCAAAATACGTAACCCAGCACGACGATAATCTGAAGCACGATCCAGGGGCGTATCCGGCGGAAACCAAGCAGCAGGGCATGCAGGTTGAAAGCCAGCAGCAGATAGATTGATACATAGCTCGTATAGATCAGCAGCAGCTCTGCCGCGACGATGCCAATCGCATAGCGGGTCTGTGGGCGCTCTTGCCAGCGGTGATAGAAAAGCAGCAGCGCCGCGGCCTCCGTCATAAGCAAGCTATAATTATGCACCTCATGGATATAGTAGCTGGCAAACCCCATACTGCAAAAAACGATGGCAGCCACCAGGCCGGCGGCCGGCTGCCGCGACAAATCGACCGTGACACGATAGATCAATGCTGCTGATAAGATGCCGAGCAGGGTAGTCAGCGTGCGCAGGGCGACATCGGTTTGACCAACTAATGTCATCCAAACTTTGAGCAGGGCGAAGAAGAAGGGAGGGTGGACCATTCCTGCAGGATAATCCGCAAGTTGATAAATATCCTGGAGCGTGTGCAGCGGTTCGGCGGCCTCGAACACCAGCACTTCGTCATTCCACAGGCTATATTCTGCCATGCCAGGAATGAGCATGCAGGCAGCGATCAACAGTGCTAGCGTGCCGACTAGGATTACCCAAGTCCTGTGTTGGTCAGGCGGTCTCATGAGATCCGTGCTTTGCCTGCTTCAGTCCGCTGAACGCAACGCCAAACTCATGAGTATTAGCCAAAGTTTGCTCGAATCACAAATCACGCTGCTTGCCTGATCTCGTAAACAGCCCGCGGATTTTCCAACGACGAGGTATCGCCGGGGTCTTGGCCCAGATAGGCCGCGCGGATGATGCGCCGCATGACTTTGTGGTTGCGCGTCCTGGGCAGGTCTTTGACGAACCTCACTTCACTGGGTTTCATGGGTTTGCCCAACTCGTTGGCGACTAACTCCTTCAAGGCCTCGCGCAAATCATCACTGGCTGAGGCTGTGTGTTTTAATACACAGAAACACACCACGCTCTGGCCTTTCAGTTCATCCGGCACGCCAATCGCGGCGGCTTCAGTGATCGCCGGATGTGAAACAAGGATGGATTCAACTTCCGCCGGACCGAGTCGCTTGCCCGCCACCTTGATTGTGTCATCTGATCGACCGAGGATATACCACAGGCCGTCGTCGTCGACCGCGGCCCAATCGCCGTGCACCCACACGTGCGGAAAGCGGCTCCAATAGGTTTCGATGTAACGATCGGGATTGCGCCAGAAGCCGCGCGTCATGCCGATCCATGGCTGCCGGATCACCAACTCGCCGACCTGCCCGCGCACCGATCGGCCTTCGTCGTCGACGACATCCGCAGCCATGCCCGGTAACGGCGCGCTAAACGCGCAGGGCTTCAGCGGCAGCAGCACATTGCCCATCACGATGCCGCCGCTGATCTCCGTGCCGCCGGAATAGTTGATGATAGGCAACTTGCCTTTGCCCACTGTGTTAAACAACCACAACCACGGATCGGGATTCCACGGCTCGCCCGTTGAGGCGAACTTGCGCAGCGAGGAAAGATCGTGTCGCTTAACTGGTTCATCGCCATATCGAATGAGAGCGCGCACCAGCGTAGGCGAGATGCCCAGCGTTGTGACGTGATGCCGCTCGACCAGGCTCCATATCCGATTGGGCGCGGGATAATCCGGCGCGCCGTCGTAGATCAACATCGTTGCACCGAGAATCAAGGTGCCAAACACCAGCCACGGCCCCATCATCCAGCCCATATCCGTGAGCCAGTACAGCACTTCGTCGTCGTGCAGATCGAGGCCGTGCGCCATGTCCTGCGCAGCCTTGATCGGAAAGCCGCAGTGGGTATGCAGCGCGCCTTTGGGTTGGCCGGTCGTGCCCGAGGTGTAGAGGATCATCAAGGGGTCTTCAGCCGCAGTACGCTCGGTGAGCGTCTGATCGGATTGCCAATCGACCAGCGCGTGCCACCAGTGGTCGCGTCCGGCCAGCATGGGCGCACCGGTGCCCACGCGATTGACCACCAGCATGTGCTTCAAAGTTGGAACTTGCCCGGCGGCTTCGTCGGCGCTGGCCTTCATGGGCACCACTTGCCCGCGCCGATAAAAGCCATCGGCGGTGATGAGCGCCTTGGCTTCAGCATCCATCAGGCGTGAAGCGATGGCGGCCGCGCCATAACCAGAGAACAGCGGCAGGATGATGCCGCCGATCTTGGCGATGGCGAGCAGGGCGATCACGATTTCCGGCACCATCGGCATGAACAGGCCCACGGCGTCGCCCTTGCCCAACCCGATCGATCGCAGCGCGTTGGCGGCTCGATTGACTTCGCGATACAGTTGACCGTAGGTCAGGGTGCGGGCGCGGCCATCTTCGCTTTCGTAGATCAGCGCGGCCTTGTGTTCGTCCGGTGTGCCGATGCGTTTGTCGAGGCAGTTGTAGACGATGTTCAGCACGCCGCCCACGCACCACGCCGGCCATTCGATTCCTTTGGAAAGATCAACGACTTGCGAGTAGGGCTGGTAGAACTGAATATCGAGGAACTTCAACACCGCCTCCCAGAACCAGTCGAGGTCGGTGGTGGAGTGCCGCAGCAGTTCGTCAAACGACGTGAGGCCGTACTGTTCCATGAACTGCTTCAGGCGTGACTGCGCGATCAGTTCCGGTGTGGGCCGCCAGACGATCTCGCCGCCGAAGTCGAAGGACGGTTCGCTCATCGCCTCCTCCTGAACCCGGGCTGTGTGCTGTACATAGGTCAATCGTTGTCGTATGGATTTATGAGCGGTTTAGGCGGTGCAAACTGGATATCACGATAACCCAGCATGGTCAGCAGGCGACGCAGTTCGCCTTCGGCGTTGACGCGCGCTTGGTCCAAGAGTCCGTTAGCCAGCGCTGTTTCGCGGAAATTGGCCACGGCGGCTTCGCGCGCGGCAGTTTCCAGCGCGGTGTTAGGCGGCAGCAAAATACCTTCTTCGCGCATCACCACGTACGTGCACTTGCGATCGTCAAACAGTTGCGAGGTAAACAGTTCGGCTTCCGGCAGGCGGATGACCACCTTGTCGCCGCTGGTGATGATGTTCTGCGGCTCGAGCTTCGCGAGATCAATCCCCGCATCGACCTTGCCGCAGGCTACCAGCAGCACGCGCTGAATTTGATTCAGCACGCCGATCGGCATCTGCGTATCGACGACCGTGGACAGGAAGTAACTGGCGGTGTACAGCTGACCCAGCGGCTTGATCTGATCGATGACGGCGGGCAGCACCACAATGGCGGGTGTGGGCGGCGGCGGTTGAAGGATCCTGGCCGGGGCCTGCAGGATGCTTTGAACCAACGAGCCGCCGATGCTGGGCACGGCGACGCCGACAAGCACGCACATGACCACGATCGCGGCCAGGCCAAGCAGGCAGCCGGTCAGCAGTTTGTTGTTCGTGTCGTTACTGGGTTGTTCAGAACTCATAGATCCTCCTGAAAGACGCCGTTATGATACCACATCCATTCTGCGCCTTGTGAGACAGCATGCGCAGGCGTATACTTATCCGCTGAACGGGGCAAGTGGTGAACATGCGCCAGGCGCGCTCCCCGCATATCGCGCGGACAGGGCGCGCGCAGCACGATGTCCCCCGTCTTTTGGGAGATGCCTTGCTTGTCCTGTGGCGGAGCAATCATGATCGATCTATTGCTGCAAAATTCCTTACTCCTGTTGTTTGTCGTGGCGGCGCTGGGCTACGTCATCGGGCGCATCAAAATTCGCGGCTTCAGCCTGGGCGTGTCGGCAGTGCTGTTTGTCGGATTGTTCTTCGGCGCGCTGCATCCTGATCTGAAACTGCCGGAGATCCTCTACCTGCTGGGCCTGGTGTTGTTCGTATACACGATCGGGTTGAGCAGTGCCCGCGGTTTCTTCGCCGCGTTCAAGCGCAAGGGGTTGCGCGACAATGCGTTGGTCTTGAGCATGTTGATCTTCGCCGCTGTCCTCTCGGCAGTCGCTCATCTCGTGTTGTTGCTGCCAGTGACGGTAACAGCAGGCCTGTACGCGGGCAGCATGACGAACACACCGGCGCTGGCCGCCGTGTTGGAACAGATCAAGGGCTTTGCGCCGCCCGCCCAACTCGATCAACTACTGGCCGAGCCGGTCATCGGCTATTCAGTCACATACCCCGTGGGCGTTATTGGGCTGCTGATCGCGATCGGGGTGTTGCAGCGCGTGTGGAAAGTGGACTATTGCGCCGAAGAACAGCGCCAGCGCGATATGGCGGGAGTGAATCGCCACCTCTTCAATCGCACCATCCGCGTGACGAAGTCCGAAGCGTGCGGTCATCCCATCCACGAATTGATTCGGACGCGGCAGTGGGATGTGGTCTTTGGCCGCGTCAAACAAGGCGAGGAGTTGACCCTGGTGCACGGTTGGACCAAGTTCTCTCCCGGCGATCTCGTCACGATCGTGGGAGCGCAAGAAGATCTCGATCGAGTTGCCGCGTTTTTGGGCGAGGAAAGCGCGGAGCATCTGGAACTCGATCGGAGTGAGTTGGATTATCGGCGCATCATCGTGTCCAATCCCAAGGTGGCGGGACATCAACTGCATGATCTCAATCTACCGCAGCAATATGGCGCAGTGGTCACGCGCGTGCGGCGCGGCGATGTCGAGTTCTTGCCGCACGGTGATACCATGCTGGAGTTGGGTGATCGCATCCGCGTGCTGACCAGCCGCAACAATCTGGATGCGGTCAGTTCGTTCTTCGGCGATTCGTACCGCGCAGTGAGCGAGATCGATATCTTGAGTTTCGGCGTGGGCCTGGCCCTGGGCTTAATCGTCGGATTGATTCCGATTCCGCTGCCGGGCGGTGCTACGCTGCGCCTGGGCTTTGCGGGCGGACCGCTGATTGTGGCGTTGATCCTGGGCTATGTGGAGCGAACCGGGCCGATCGTGTGGACGCTGCCCTATAACGCCAATCTCACGCTGCGGCAATTTGGTCTGGTGCTGTTCCTGGCGGGGGTCGGCACTCGATCGGGCTGGGCGTTTGTCACGACGTTCTCGCAAGCGGGCGGCTTGTCGATCTTCATCGCGGGCGCGATCGTCACGTGCGCCACGGCGTTCATTACGTTGATCGTCGGTTACAAGCTGCTGAAGATTCCCATGAGCGTCATGACGGGGATTCTGTCCGGTCAGCAAACGCAGCCGGCAGCGCTGGGCTTTGCGCTGGAGCAAGCGCGCAACGAACTGCCCAATATCGGTTATGCCACTGTGTATCCACTGGCGACGATTGCCAAAATCGTGCTGGCGCAGTTGTTGTTGTCTTTGTTGCAGTGAAAAACGTCTTCCATGATCCACAATTTCCCAAGAACGGATGTCCAAAGCCACGGCATAAGCTCTTGCACGGCCTGCGCGAACCGATCGGGCGCGGGCGGCTGCGGGCGTAAACACTCGAACATTGTCGTGCAGGTGCCGGCAGAGTGGTATACTGGCACGGTCGTGCGAACAAGCGCTATCAAGAGGTTGAACGGGGTTGATCGACTTGCTGGCCAGGAAATGACTATGCCCACTCAGAAACAATTCCGCGCCGTGCTGGAGACCGACGAGGAGTCGGCCTTCACGTACGTCAAAATTCCCTTTGACGTGAAGGCCGTTTTTGGCAAGGCGCGGCCGCCGGTGCGTGTCACCATGAACGGCTACAAATATCGCAGCACACTGGCGCCATATGGCGGTGACCACTATCTGCCCGTGAATCAGACCGTGCGACAGGGCGCACAGGTGAAAGCGGGCGATCGAGTGACGGTGACACTGGTAAGCGACGAAGCGCCGCGCACCATCAAGCCGCCGACCGATCTGGCGCGGGCTCTGAAAGCGAATCCAGCCGCCAAAGCGCGGTGGGATGAACTGAGTTATTCACATCGCAAGGAATATGTTCAAGCGCTGGAGGAAGCCAAGCGGCCAGAGACGCGCACGCGGCGCATTGCGAAAGCGATCGAGCAACTGGCGGGGGAACATGATTCCAGGAGCAAGCAAACATGACACCTGATCCTCGATTGGAAGAACAATTACGGCAAGGCTTCAAGTATCTCAATCGTTTCATGTTGCTTATGTGGCGTTTGGGATTGGGGCCCATGTTGAATATGGGGCCGGCCATGGCGGGCCGCTATATGGTCATCACCCACACCGGGCGCAAGTCAGGCCTGAAGCGGCGCACCCCGGTCAACTATGCAGTCGTGGACGACGAGGTGTACTGCGTAGCCGGCTTCGGCAGCATATCCGATTGGTATCGCAACATCATCGCCAATCCGCAGGTGGAAGTGTGGTTGCCCGACGGCTGGTGGGCAGGCTTCGCCGAAGAAAGCACGCATCCCGAAGCGCGCGTACCCCTGTTGCGCGATGTCTTGATCGGCAGCGGCTTCGCGGCGCTGGCCGCTGGCGTCGATCCCAACAAGATGACGGACGAAGAACTCACTGCCGCGACGAAGGAGTATCGCCTGATCCACATCCGGCGGGTGGCGGCTCGCACCGGCCCGGACGGGCCGGGCGATCTGGTGTGGGTGTGGCCGGTGTTAGTGATGGTGTTGCTGCCGCTGGCGTTGTTCCGGCGTAGGAAGTGATGTCAAACTGCATGTCGCGTGCTGGCGGAAGTCGCCCGCGTTTGTACAGCAGCCGAGTTCGCAAGAACTCGGCTGTTTTATTTCCGAATCTTCCTGATAAACATCAACCAAAAATAGACATATGTCACTACTCTACGTTTGATACTGGGGCTATATTGAGGTAGAACAGAGGCTCGTGGCGGTGTTCGTGATTTGTTGCCCAGTCTGTTGTGATAATTTGCACAAACGCCCAAAACCATCATAAGGCAGGAGTCCATGGAAACCATCACAATCGATGTCCCGAGGATGTACGGCGACCATCATGTCGCAGCCGTCCGGCAGTTGTTGCTGGCAATGCCGGGTGTAGAAGATGTGTATGCCAGCAGCGCGTTCCACGTGGCGCGCGTGCGCATCGATCCGGCGAAGGTGAGTGAGCGTAATCTCTGCGCCCAGCTGGAAGAAGCCGGGTATCTGGGTGAACTGCAAATTGCCATGGAAGAGTGGAAGAGCGGCACACCCAAAGAGACGGAGGATAATCCGTTCCGGCACACGTCGGCGTCCGAACAGATGAAGGGGATTGGCTTCGGACAGGTTATTGAAGCGACCGGCCGGCCGCTGTGGCCGTGCCCCGGCATGGGTAACGTCAAGGCAATGGAGGAGGAGTGAGTCATGGCTAAAGAAAAGAAGTCCCCGCAGCAATTCTCGGCCGATCCGGCCGCGCAGCAGATGTTGATCCGCGCGGAGGCGTTGGGCATCGGCACAGCGTTCACCCGCGCCGATGCGATGCCGGCCTGCAACATCGGCGCGGCGGGCATGTGCTGTAAGATGTGCGGCATGGGTCCGTGCCGATTGACCAAGGACGGCAGTGTGGGCGTATGCGGCGCGACGATCGATACGATTCAGGCGCGCAACTTTGTGCGCATGGTGGCCGCCGGTTCTGCCGCGCACTCCGATCATGGCCGCGACATGGCTTTTCTCTTGAAGGCCGTGGCCGAGGGCGAAGCGGAAGGGTACACGATTCGTGACGTGGCGAAGCTGCGCATCGCGGCCGCGAAGTCGGGTGTCCCGATCGAGAAACGTAGCCCTAACGAAATTGCCAACGATTTGGCCGATGTCTATATCGCGCAATTTGGTCAGCAGCGCGGCGAGCTGATCCCGATCAGCCGTGCGCCCGCCAAGCGGCAAAAGCTGTGGCATGAGAAGGGCGTCGTGCCGCGCGGCATCGATCGGGAAACGGTGGAAGCGTTGCATCGCACGCATATCGGTGATGATCAGGACCCGGTGCATTTGTTGCAGCACGCGGTTCGAACATCGTTGGCTGACGGCTGGGGCGGTTCGATGATCGCCACCGATGTAGCCGACATTGTGTTTGGCACACCCGCGCCCGTCGTGGGGCAGGCCAACCTCGGCACGCTGAAGGCTGACATGGTCAACGTGGTCATCCACGGCCACGAGCCAATCTTGAGCGAGATGATTGTGGCGGCGTCGCAAACGCCCGAGATTATTGAATACGCCAAAGCGGCGGGCGCGAACGGCGTGAATCTGGCCGGTATCTGCTGCACGGCGAATGAAATCCTGATGCGGCAGGGCGTGCCCGCAGCGGGCAACTTCCTCCATCAAGAACTCGCCATTCTCACGGGCGCGGTCGAAGCGATGGTGGTCGATGTGCAGTGCATCATGCAGGCACTGGTTGGCCTCGCGGAGAACTTCCACACCAAGGTCATCACCACCTCGGCCAAGGTCAAGCTCAAGGGCGCGACGCACATGGAGTTTGACGAGCATCACGCGATGACGATCGCGAAAGACATCCTCAAGGTCGCCATCGATAACTTCAAGAATCGCGGCACGATCGAGATTCCCAATGTGGTCGAGGATCTGATTCCGGGCTTCTCGCACGAGTACATCAATTACATGCTGGGCGGCTCCTATCGCTCGTCGTTCCGACCGTTGAATGACGCCATCATGAGCGGCCGCATTCGCGGCGTGGCGGCCATCGTGGGCTGCAACAATCCGCGCAGCCAACAAGACTATCTGCACACGCACGTCACGCGCGAATTGCTGAAGCAGGACGTGCTCGTCGTCGAGACGGGCTGCGGCGCGATTGCGAGCGCGAAGCTGGGCTTGCTGCTGGGCGAAGCGGGTCTCGATCAATGCGGATCGGGCTTGCGCGAAATCTGCGAGACGGTGGGCATTCCGCCGGTGCTGCACATGGGCTCGTGCGTGGACAACACGCGCATCCTCACGGTGCTGACGCAGATGGTGGAAGAGGGCGGCCTCGGCGACGACATCGATCAGATTCCGGCGGTCGGCCTTGCGCCCGAGTGGATGAGCGAGAAGGCGCTGGCGATCGGCACGTATTGCGTGGCGAGTGGTGCGTATGTCATCTTCGGCGGATCATCGCCGCTGGAAGGCATGCCCGAGAAGGTCCACGGCAGCGCCGATGTGTTGGGCTATATCAGCGAAGGCTGGGAAGCTCTGTACGGCGGCAAGATGGAGTTCATCGAAGACCCCGACAAGATGGTCACAGCCACGCTGGAGCACATCGACAAGAAGCGCGCGGCGCTGGGTCTGCCGGAATGGAAGGCGGACAAGTTCGGCCGCAGCGGCGACAAGCGCATGAACGAACTGGAAGAGCTGCCGCTGGAAGCGAAGTTTGAAGCGGTGTACGGAAGTGTGAACTAAGATTTAACGCAAAGGCGCAATGCCGCAATGGCGCAAAGTTGCTGTAATTTCTTAGCGTCCTTGCGTCTTAGCGACTTTGCGTTAAACACGGAGAACAACCATGTCAAAATACATTGCTACTCGTGCCATCCGGGGGGCCACGGCCCTGGTTAATGAGACTGAAGCGATGCTGCAGAAGGCTCTCGCTGAGAAAGGGCCGGACTGCAAAGTCGCTTTTCCGAACACCGCTTATTACCTGCCGACGATCTTCGGCATGACGGGCACGGCGGTCGAGACGCTGGGCCAACTACCGCCCATCTTGCAGCATGCACGATCGTTGCTGCATCCCCTGCCGTCCGATAAGCACTGGACGCCCTACCTCGGTGAGACGCTGGACAGCGGCATGGCGACGCTGCTCGCCGCCGAGACGCTGGAAGCGATCCGCTTTGTGTATGGCTTGCAGCCCGAACGACTGGAAGGCTTCAAACTCGCAGGCGGGACTTCCTTCACAAGTCCTGACGCGGGCAACGGGCAGGGCACCGACGGCGGCCACCTCAACGGCCCGATCGACGACATCCAACTCCGCTCGTGGGGCATTCAACTCGTCGATGGGCGCATGCCCGGTTTCGCGGCCATTGTCGGATGCGCCAAGAGCAACGAAGTCGCCGTGAAGATCGTTCGGGAGTTGCAGCGCCGCAGTATCTTGACGTTCCTCTCGGGCAACGTCAACGGCCGCAGCATCATCCATCAACTGCAAGAAGAAGGCGTCGAACTGGGCTACGATACGTTCACGGTTCCGTTCGGCACCGATACGCTGAGCGCCATCTACGCGTTGGGCTTCGCCACCCGATCGGCGTTGACGTTTGGCGGGATGAAGGGCGGTATGCCGCGCGAGATTCTCAACTACAACAAGGATCGCGTGTTTGCGTTCGTGCTCGCGCTGGGCGAGGTGGACGATCTGAAATACGCGGCGGCCGCGGGCGCGATTAACTTCGGCTTCCCCGTCATCGCCGATACCATCATCCCCGAAATCCTGCCAACGGGTGTCACCACGTACGAGCACGTCGTGTCGATGCCGTTCAACGAGATTCCGGGCAAGGACGATCTGGAACGCGCCGAGGCGCTGGTGATGAAGGGCATCGAAGTGCGCGGCGTGAAAGTGAAAGTGTCCAACGTGCCTGTGCCGGTGCCGTACGGCTCGGCGTTTGAAGGCGAAGTGGTGCGCAAGAACGATATGCGCGTCGAGTTCGGCGGCAAGCACTCGCGCTGCTTCGAGTATCTGCACATGACCGATCTGGACGCTATCACCGACGGCAAGATCGAAGTGGTGGGGCCGGACTTCAGCGCGATTCCGGCGCAAGGCTCGCTGGATATGGGCATCGTCATCGAGGTGGCGGGCCGCAAGATGCAGCAGGACTTCGAGCCGGTGCTGGAGCGGCAGGTGCACTACTTCATCAACGGCGCGTCGGGCATTCAGCACATCGGGCAGCGCGACATCGCGTGGGTGCGCATCAGCAATGGCACCGCCGAGAAGGGCTTCAATCTGGAGCACTTCGGCAAGATTCTGCACGCGCGCTTCCACTCCGACTTCGGAGCCATCGTCGATAAGGTGCAGGTGACGATCTACACCGATCCGGCCAAGCACGCCGAGTGGCTGCACAAAGCCCGCGAGGCCTACGACTTCCGCAACAAACGATTGGCCGATCTCACCGACGATAAGGTGGAAGAGTTCTATTCGTGCACGCTCTGCCAATCGTTCGCGCCCAATCACGTGTGCGTAGTCAGCCCGGAGCGCTTGGGCCTGTGCGGAGCATACAACTGGCTCGACTGCAAGGCGTCGTTCAACATCAACCCGACCGGCCCCAACAAGCCGATCAAGCTGGGCAGCCCGATCGATACGAAGAAGGGCTACTGGTCGGGCACCAACGACTACGCCAAGATCGGCTCGCACGATGTGGTTCAGGAAGTGGCGATGTACTCCATCATGGAGAATCCGATGACGGCCTGCGGCTGCTTCGAGTGCATCGTGATGCTGAT
>Ga0209254_10001388_pt1 | contig 21596 bp, 16 predicted proteins | sample FrelakmetDIP11DI_FD_187148 | JGI IMG/M metagenome (GOLD analysis project Ga0209254, IMG submission 187148) | Freshwater lake sediment microbial communities from the University of Notre Dame, USA, for methane emissions studies - DIP11 DI (SPAdes)... | ecosystem: Environmental > Aquatic >...
GACTTCGGCTATCACAGATATTACACCTGCTATATCTGCAGCTTTGGGCTGGGCTCCCGACATGCCCCCGAGACCGGAAGACACAAAAAGAGGCACGCCGGTATTCTTACTATTCACCTGGAGCTTACGGCAGGCATTCAAAATCGTAATTGTTGTTCCGTGCACTATTCCCTGAGGGCCAATGTACATATATGAACCTGCTGTCATCTGACCATACTGGGATACTCCCAGCGCATTAAATTTCTCCCATTGATCTTGTGATGAGTAGTTGGGAATTACCATTCCGTTAGTTACAACAAGCCTCGGCGAATCCTTATGTGAAGGGAAAAGACCAAGCGGATGACCGGAATAGATAACAAGTGTCTGTTTGTCAGTCATACCAGCCAGGTACTTCATTGCAAGCCTGTATTGAGCCCAGTTCTGAAAGACAGCGCCATTACCGCCGTAGGTAATCAGTTCATGAGGATGCTGGGCCACTGTACAATCGAGATTGTTTGAAATCATCAGCATAATAGCTGCAGCATGTCTCGAATTATGAGGAAAATCGTCGATATGGCGGGCTTTGATCTCGTAATCCGGCCGGAATCTGTACATGTAGATCCTCCCGGTATCATTTAGCTCCCTTGCAAACTCTCCGGCAAGTTTCATGTGAAATTTAACAGGAAAATATCTCAAGGCGTTCTTTAAGGCAAGTCTCTTTTCTTCAGGAGACAATATGTCTTTCCTTTTGGGGGCATGATTCAGATTCTGATCATAAGGCTTAGGGTCAGGCAAAATCTCCGGGATGCCCTCAAGTATCATTGTTTTAAAATCAGAATGGATCATAATTACTAATAATATATTACAATGTAAAGTTAATTAAATAAAAAAACCACCCTTATGAGGTGGTGTACAATATCATTTTGCCCTGTTCTACAGGTGACTTTCGCTGATGATTTCATCATCAACAAGTATCCTCCCGCAGTATTCGCATACAATTATTTTCTTCCTTGACTTGATGTCCAGCTGCCTCTGTGGCGGAATCTGATTAAAGCATCCACCGCATGCATCACGTTGAACCGGGACAACTGCAAGCCCATTTCTTGCATTCGACCGTATCCTTTTATATGCGGTTAACAGCCTGTCTTCTATCACAGACTGTATTTTTTCAGATTTTTTGTATAACCCCTCTTCTTCTTTCTGAGTGTCGGATATAATCTCATCAAGTTCTTTATTCTTATTTTCGAGATCCGCCTGGCGATCGGCCAATGTTGCCTCTGACTCGGCAATTACCAGTTTCTTTTCTTCCACCTGAACAGAAAACTCCTTGATTTTTTTATTAAAAAGTTCTATTTCAAGATTCTGAAATTCGATCTCTTTTGACAGAGAATCAAATTCGCGGTTATTCCTTACATTTTTTTGCTGCTCCTCGTATTTTTTAATAAGCGCTTCAGCGTCTGTTATCTCATTATTCTTCTTTGAAACCGCTTTTTCAAGGCTGACCACCTCTTCTCTGAAGTTGCCCAGCCTGGTTTCGAGCCCGACAATCTCATCCTCAAGATCCTGAACTTCAAGCGGCAGTTCTCCCCGAAGAGTCTTTATCTTATCTATTTCTGAATCTACGAGTTGCAAACCATATAACGCCCTAAGCCTCTCCTCAACAGATATCTCAGGTTCGTGTGTTTTAACTTTTTCCATTTTAAAGATAATTTATTGGATTGGTATTTGTTTCTGAAAACCGGACTGCAAATTTAGGGAATTTTTTAACAATTAGATCGTTTAAAATTTCTATTGAGAATTTTTCAGATTCAAAATGTCCGCAATCGACAATTAAAATTCTGTAATCAGCCTCAAGGAAAGTGTGATATTTAATGTCACCGGTTACAAAAGCATCAGCTCCGGATGAAACCGCATCATTTAAAAGCGCAGCCCCTGAGCCACCGCAAAGGGCAACCTTTCTTACTGATTTACCGGTCAGCCCTGAATAACGGAGTCCCGCAGCTTCAAAAACTGAAGAGATAAGGTTGAGAAAATTTATCTCGCTTACCGGTTCTGTTAGATCGCCGGTGCAACCCAGTCCGATTTCAATATTATTATTTTCAACCGGATAAAGGTCATATGCTACCTCCTCATAAGGGTGTGCTGCGAGAAGCGCTTTTATGACCTTCTCCTTAAGATGTGAGAAAAGTATTGTCTCAAATCTTATCTCATTCCCGAAATGAATTTCCCCTTTCTGCCCTGAATAAGGATTTGTTCCCTCTCCTGCCCTGAAGCTGCCGGTTCCTGAAACACTGAAACCGCAGTGGTCGTAATTGCCTATATTTCCGGCACCTGCATTAAAAATCGCATCCCGTACCATATCAAGATGATCGTCCGGTATAAAAGTCACCAGTTTCAAAAGCTTGTTATTCAAAGGTCTAAGGACCTTAATATTTTGCAGACCAAGTTTTTGGGCCATTTTTGTACTTACTCCGTTACTTATCATATCAAGGTTGGTATGTGCTGAATAAACAGCAATATCATTCTTTACCGCTTTGAAAAGGATCCTGTCGGTTGATGAATTTCCGGTTAATTTCTTTATCCCGTTAAAAATGAGGGGATGATGGGAAATAATAATGTCACAGCCCTTCTGAAAAGCCTCGTCAATTACTGCCTCCGTAACATCAAGAGCTATAAGTGCTGAGGTTACCTCTTGTCCGGACTGACCAACCTGAAGGCCTGAGTTGTCGTACCCTTCCTGAAATGATAAAGGAATTTCTGAATCGAGATAGTTACAAAGATCTGAAAGTTTCATTGTATGGGTTTTCTCTGTGTGGATTTCTGTGTCTCCTCCATGAAAATCTTATGCCCCCAACCCCCTAAAGGGGGCAATTAGTAAAGTCCCCTTCAGGGGATTTAGGGGCAAAAACCTAGAGGATTATTTAAATATTATCACGTAAATCGATCAGCAGGCTTTTGATCTTCTGAAGCGATTCGTTGATCTGATATTTATGGTCAGCTTCATCCCAATTACCGGAAAGTTTCTTTTTCACGCCTGCCATAGTCATCCCTTCCTCCTTTAATAGCCGGTGAATTATCATCAGGTTCTTCACATCTGTGCCTGTAAACATCCTGTTCCCCTTTTTGTTTTTCATGGGCTTCAGTATGTTAAACTCATTTTCCCAGAACCTTACTGTTGAAACCGGAACTTCAATCATTCTTGAAACTTCCCCTATGGAATAATAGAGCTTTTCTATTTTCTTTTCCTTATATGGCATTATTATTTCTATAAATGATAATCTTTGGTGCTTCCTAACCCGGGTTCTTAGCAATACTAATCAAATGACTGACCAGTTTTTGAAGCGAGCTCAATCATCTTTTCATATTCTGAAGGCGAAAGGTCATTGAAGAAATAGTTTACCGGATCGACATTTACTTCATTCAGCCTGACCTCATAATGGAGGTGAGGGGCAACTGACATTCCTGTATTACCTACAAATCCGATAATATCTCCTCTCCTGACCTTTCTCCCTTCCTTTACATTAAAACTCTCAAGGTGTGCATATATTGAAGTGTAGCCAAAACCATGATTAATAACAATATAATTACCCATACCCCTTTTGCTCGACAGAACAGATTTGACGGTCCCGTCTCCTGATGCGTAAACTTCGGTTCCCAGGGGAGCGGTAAAATCAATACCTGTGTGAAGCTTGCTGATCTTATAGATAGGATGTATCCTTAATCCAAATCCTGAGGCAATCCTGGTAAGATCCTTGGTGGAAATCGGTATTATTGCCGGAATTGACCTTAGCATATCTTCTTTTTCCCTGGCAAGCAATATAAGTTCATCGAACGATTTCGACTGAACGTATACCTTTTTCCTCATGACATCGAGCTTTTTTGCCGTTTCGATTACAAGTTTAGAATTATTAAAACCCTCAAGTTCATCATAACGGTTGATCCCGCCGATACCTGCCTGGCGCTGAGTGGGCTGGACAGGTTCTGCTCCGAAAATAGTCCTGTAAAGATTATCGTCGGTTTCCTGAAGATGATCGATCACCTTTTCAAGGTTTCCCATTTCCCTGTGAATTAAATCATACTGAAGGCTAAGCTGCTCAATTTCGCGCTTGAGGGCTTTTTCCCTGGGAGAATCAAAAAACAATCCAAACAGGAAATTAAGGACCATAGCGATTAAAATCGATCCGATTATATATGCCAGGGATCTGAGCAAAATTGCTTTCAACCCCAGGCGGATCTTATCAAAGCTCAGTGAATCAGGATTATACTTGTATTTCGTGTTGGCCATGATCCAACAAAGATAAATATTTCATATTACTTATGAAATCTTCCTGATGAAATGGATCAGGTGTCCCGATCATTTGAAATACTGAAAATATTACCTGAATCTGGCCTGGGAAGTGAGTGTTTGAATCATCTCAAAATACTCCTCTTCAGTAAGATCATTATTAAAATAATAAAGTGGATTCTTATGTTGTCCAAAAAGATCTATCTGGTAGTGAAGGTGCGGACCGGTTGAAGTCCCTGTGCTGCCACTGAAGCCTATCATATCACCCCGTTTTACATTCAGTCCGGCGTTAACGCTTATTTTGCTAAGATGACCATAAGTTGACCTGTAACCATATCCATGATCGATAACGATGCAATTGCCAAATCCGCTGTCCCTGCCTGCTTCAATAACCTTTCCGGAACCGGTTGCATAAACCTGTGTCCCGTAGGGGGCGCTGAAATCCTGCCCATGATGCCATTGAGGAGTTCCGAGAACGGGGTGTTTTTCTCTGAATTTCATCCCGTCACCGAGCCTGTATATAACATTAACCGGGCTTATCATGGGAAGATATTCCATTTCCCTCTTCCATTCATTCTTTTTTTCCTCTATAGCTTTAAATGATTCATACTGAACAGTTGACCTGTTCCTGATCTCTTCAACCTTAGTGCGGAATGATAGCATCATGGCCGAATTATCATAACCTTCAAGCTCTTCAAATCTGTTTATACCTCCGATTCCCATTTTACGGATCGAGGAAGGGATGGAATCCATATCAAGAACAGGTCTGTAACGGTGTCCATCTGATCGTTCAAGATCATCGAGGATTTTCACAGAGTTATCTAATTCCCTTCCCATCAGTGAGTATTGAAGCTTTATACTTTCAATTTCCTGACTCAATGCCTTTTCTTTAGGGGAACCAAACATTCCATTGATAACAGCAGTATACAACAGGGTGACGGTAACAGAAAACAATGCCCCCAAAGTAAAGCGTATCAGCTTTTTCTTCCAGGGTAATCTCACCCGTTTGTACTGGAGATCAGACAAATCAAGAAAATACTTACTGCTGGACATCAACTGCTCTGGTTTTTTTGACCGTAACTGACAAATCTAAAACAATTAATTAATTTTACAAACTGAAATTCAAGTTACTTATTGTGTTGTAATATGTTATTTACACTAAAAGCAAACGAGTTAAGAAAGCTGTTTTTTGATTTTTTCCGCTCAAAAGAGCACCTGATAGTCCCATCCGCACCAATGGTCATTAAGGATGATCCCACACTTATGTTCACAAATGCGGGTATGAACCAGTTCAAGGATATATTTCTCGGGAATAAGCTTCCGGACAGCAGGAGAATAGCAAACTCACAGAAATGCCTGAGGGTATCCGGTAAGCATAATGATCTTGAAGAGGTGGGTCACGATACTTATCATCATACAATGTTCGAAATGCTTGGGAACTGGTCATTTGGTGATTACTTTAAAAAAGAAGCCATAGATTGGGCGTGGGAATTTCTGATAAAAGAGCTTGAAATACCTGAGGAGCGACTCTATGCAACTATTTTTAAAGGGAGCCCTGAAGAAAATGTCCCCAGGGATGACGAAGCTTTCAATTGCTGGAAAAACTGTTTTAACGACCATAAAGGTAGGATAATCGAGGGTTCAAAGAAGGATAATTTCTGGGAAATGGGCGAAACAGGGCCATGCGGTCCCTGTTCAGAGATACATGTTGATATACGGGATGAATCTGAAAGAAAAAAGGTACCTGGGCATAAGCTTGTCAATACAGGACACCCTCACGTAATTGAGATATGGAATCTCGTATTTATTCAATATAACAGGCTCTCAGATGGCAAGCTCGAACAACTCCCCGCAAAACACGTTGATACGGGAATGGGATTTGAAAGACTATGCATGGTCGTCCAGGGAAAGAAATCAAACTATGATACCGATGTTTTCCAGCCGGTTATAAAACAGATTTCAGCAATCACCGGGAGGAAATACGGAGTCAATGAAACCTGTGATATTGCATTGAGGGTTATAGCAGACCACCTCAGAGCTGTATCCTTTTCAATAGCCGACGGACAGATGCCATCAAATAACAAAGCAGGCTACGTTATCAGGAGGATCCTCAGAAGGGCTGTCCGATACGGTTATAACAGCCTCGGGACAGAAGAACCTTTTCTTTACAAACTTGTTCCCGCTCTTGCCGATGTTATGGGGGAAAATTATCCAGAGCTCGTAACAGGGAAGGATCATATTGCAAAGGTCATCCTTGAGGAAGAGAAATCATTCCTGAAAACCCTTGGTAAAGGATTGAAGCTGATAGAAAAGAAAATTGAAGAACTAAGAAATGAAGGCAGAAATATCCTTCCGGGGAAGTCAGCCTTTGAGCTTTATGACACATTCGGATTCCCTGTCGACCTTACCCGTCTTATTATGAAGGAAAATGGAATGAATACTGATATTGCCGGTTTTGAGAATGAGATGAAGAACCAGAAAAGCAGATCAAGGGAAGATGCAGCCGTTGACGCCGGTGACTGGATAACTGTCAGGGAGACCGGGGAAACAATATTTACCGGGTATGCTGTTACAGAAGATGAAGTTCTGATATCAAAGTACCGTAAAATAAAATTCAAGGGAAGGGAGAGCCTCCAGATCATACTTGACAGGACCCCCTTTTACGCTGAATCGGGAGGACAGGTCGGAGATACAGGGTTCCTTATATCAGGCAGGGAGAAGATAGAGATATCCGATACAGTAAAGGAAAATAATGCCATCTTACATCTGAGCCATGGAGGTCTGACTGATCCATCTGCTAAGTTTCATGCAGTGATCGATATCGCGAAACGGCAGATGACTGAAAATAACCACACTGCAACACATCTTTTACATCATGCATTAAGATCGGTTCTCGGGAAACACGTGGAACAGAAAGGCTCGCTCGTAACTCCTGATCATCTCAGGTTCGATTTCAGCCATTTTACCAAGCTTACCAAAGAAGAACTGAAGAAGGTGGAAGAAACAGCAAACAAGCTCGTAAGGGAGAGCAGCAATATCAGGGTTTCGGAAGGGATCTCCATGAAAGATGCCCGGGAGATGGGTGCAATGGCCCTGTTTGGTGAGAAATACGGCGAGACCGTCAGGGTGGTCAGATTTGGAGAATCAATAGAATTGTGCGGAGGAACTCATGTGGGTAATACCGGAAGCATCGGGATCATCAAGATCATATCCGAAGGAGGCATAGCTGCAGGGATAAGAAGAATTGAAGCAATAACAGCTGCCAGGGCAGAGGAATATATTAACGAAAAAATTGAAGCAACCGGGGAGGTCGCAGCTCTTCTTAAAAGTACCGGAAACATAAGGGATAGTGTGGAAAAGATTCTTGCAGAAAATGCCCTTCTGAGAAAAAACATTGAAAAATTTGAAGCTCAGTCAGCTTTAGTTATTATCAGGGAGCTTGAATCAAAAGCGATTCTGATAAAAGGGATAAGATTTCTTTCCGGTAAAATTGATACCGGTTCAGTGGATTTGCTCAAAAAAATTGCCTTACAGGTAAGCAGTTCATCTGATAATACCGTGCTTGTAATTGGAGCCGGAACAGGTGAAAAAGCGAACATACTCGTTATGGTAAGCGACTCACTTGTCAAGGGGAAAAACATAAATGCAACGGCTATAATAAAAGAGATTGCAGGGGAGATCAACGGAGGAGGCGGAGGACAACCATTTCTTGCATCAGCAGGAGGCAGGAATCCTGCGGGTATTCCATCAGCTCTTAAAAAAGCTGAAGAACACATCAGGAATCTGTTACACTAAATTAAATTTAAGTGTTCTATCAAAAATAAAGAACGGGATAAACGGCATTCTGAAAAACCTGCCGAAGTTTTGAGTTATTATTTTTGTATTTTTGATCTTTTCATTTTAAAATGAAGAGACTTTCTTATTTCTTCCCTGCGCTGATATTCATATATTATTCATTGCACCTCGTATCGTGTACACCAGCCGCCTGTTTTGAGGAGACAAACGCATATCTGAAAGCATCATTCTATATCAATTCGACAAAACAGAAACTTGCACCCGACAGCGTCACCCTTTCAGGACTCGGACAAACAGACAAAATCTATGATAAGGCCACCGGATTGCAGCCTGCACTCTTCCCATTGAATGCATCATCGGCCAGCAGTACATTTGTTATCACGATAAATGGAATTAATGACACAATAGAGTTCCATCACTCCCATTTTCCCCATCTGATCTCAAAAGAGTGCGGTTATTCAGTCTACCATACAATTGATATGCATGCATTCTCACAAAACAACATTGATACTATCTTGATAATAAACCGTAATATCACCACTGTAAATGAGGAGAATATTCGCATATTTTATTAGTCTCCTGCTATTACTTTCAGCTGCTGAACTGGTTGCCCAGGATACAATTCTTTTTCCCCTGAAGATAAGGGCAGGGTTCGACCTTGTTGGTCCTGGCATGTATATTTATGATCATGATCATCTTAGTATGGAAGGATATCTGTCATACGATAAAAGCGAAAAGATATCGTTTGTCCTTGAAGGTGGTTATGCTGACTACAGGTATACACAATATAATTACGATTATCATACCAACGGTGTTTTTTCCAGAGTTGGTGTCGATTACAATTTCCTGAAACCCGAAATATCAAAAGGCAAATACTGGGCTGGTTTAGGATTGCGATACGGGCTTAGCATTTACAGTTCCGAGACTTCCATGTATGAACAGGAAAACTATTGGGGTACATTTTCTTCTTCAATTCCTAAAAATTCAGGTACCGGACATTTTCTTGAAGCCGCTCCCGGTTTCAGAACTGAATTATTCAGAAATTTAAGCCTGGGATGGACTCTAAGGTTGAAATTTTTAATATCAGGTGGTGGTGGTAAGGACCTGAAACCCATTTATCTTCCAGGTTTTGGAAACGGAGGAAAAATTACCACGCTTGGCATTAATTACTACATTTCATGGAGTATTCCTTACAAAACCAAGAGAGTAATAACAAAGCCGGTTGTGGTTGAAGAACCTGAAGAAACAGATGAAGAAGGCATAATGCAGCAAGCACCGGGCTTCAGGTGAAGCAAATATCTGGTTATTAATGTTTTAAGTACTGGTTTTATGGCTAAAGACCCATAAACCCATAAATGTAAGCAATCCGTTGAGCAGGAGTAATTCAAATCCGAATTTATACCCATTGAATAATTGAACTGAATACATGCTCAGAAAATAACATGTAACCGGGGAAAGGATCGCAACAAAAGGTGTAATTCTGTCATTTACCTGTCTTTTTGTAAAAAGTCCGAAGCTGAATAAGCCCAGCAGCGGACCATAGGTGTATCCGGCAATTGTGAACAGCTTATCAATTATAGCCCTGTCATTTAAAGACCTGAATATAAGAATGGAGATAAAGAATATCAGGGCTATTGTTATATGCACCACATATCTTGCTTTTGTTTTTGCCTCTTCTGTCATACCCTCCCTTTTTTCGAGACCCAGAAAATCAATACTAACTGAGGTTGTGAGTGATGTAAGTGCACCGTCAGCGCTTGGGAAAGCAGCAGAAATAAGTCCTACCAGAAAAACAACTCCTGCAACAGGGGTCAGATAATTAAAAGCTAAAGTGGGGAATAGATCGTCCGATAAGGCAACAGTAACATTTTTGCTTTGTGCATAAATAAGAAGGAAGGCCCCCAGGATAAGAAAAAGAAAATTCACAAAAACCAGGATACCGCTGAAAGTGAACATGTTTTTCTGGGCTTCCCTTAAATTTCGGCAGCTGAGATTTTTCTGCATCATTTCCTGGTCAAGCCCGGTCATGGAAATTGTTATAAACATCCCGCTTAAAAATTGCTTTATAAAAAATCTCTCATCATGCCAGTCAGTTATAAACATCCTGGATACTGAACTGTCGACAACAGTTCCGGCAAGCTTAAATACAGATGTCCCCATTTCCCTGCTGATATAAATCACCGAAAGAACCACAGCGAGTAGCATAAATGTTGTTTGTAGTGTATCTGTCCAGACTATTGTTCTGATGCCGCCTTTTAGAGTGTAGAGTATTATAAGAGTAATAAATATCAGTACATTAACCCAGAAAGGAACATTCCAGGCATCAAAAACGAAAATCTGAAGAACATTTATTACCAGGAACATACGCAGGGAAGCCCCAAGGATTCTTGACAGTATAAAAAAGCCGGCTCCGGTTTTATATGACCAGAAACCAAAACGTTTTTCAAGATAGGAGTAAATCGAAGTAAGTTTCAATCGGTAATAAAGCGGCAGTAAGACAAGAGCAATTACGAAGTATCCGAACAGGTAGCCAAAAACCACAACCATATAGCTGAACTGTGTCTCTTTAACCCATCCGGGTACCGACATAAAAGTTACGCCCGACAGGGATGCCCCTATCATACCATAAGCAACCACAAACCAGGGCGAAATCCTGTTGCCGATGTAAAATGACTGATTATTGGCCTTTCGCGCCGTGATCCAGGTAACTGCAAACAGGAGAACTGTATAGGCTAAAAATATACCCAGGATCAGTAATGGTTTCATACTAAATGAAAATTAATCTGCAAGGATAGCAAAAAGAATGGAAGACAAAAAATTGCCGGCAGGTTTAGTTTAAAGGCAATAATTGAACTATTTTTGTCTAAAACCTTTCAAAATGAGCTTTTCAGAGTACCCTTCAAAACTTCTTGAAAATGCTGTCAACGAATTTGCTTCTCTTCCAGGCATTGGTAGAAAAACAGCTTTCAGGCTGGTAATGAATCTGCTTAAAAGAGATCCTGAGCAGGTAAGAAGATTCGGAGAGTGCGTTATCAGGCTTCATGATGAAATACATTATTGCAGGGTCTGTAATAGTATTTCAGACAGTGAGACATGTAATATCTGCGGTGATGAAAAAAGAGACAGGTCACTGATATGCGTCGTTGAAAACATACAGGATGTAATGGCCATTGAGAATACAAGGCAGTACAAAGGTGTATATCATGTCCTGGGCGGGGTCATATCGCCTGTCGACGGGATAGGGCCTTCCGATCTGAAGATTGATACACTCGAAGAGAAGGTAAAAACTGGAGGGATCAGCGAAATTATTTTTGCCCTCAGTACTACCATGGAGGGTGATACCACTAATTTTTATCTTTTCAGGAGGCTCAATAAATATAATGTATATCTTACTACCCTGGCAAGGGGTGTGGCTATTGGAGATGAACTGGAATATACAGATGAAATAACGCTTGGAAGAGCTATCAACAACAGGAATCCTTACCATCAATGACCTGATTGTTTCAACAGGTCCTGGTTTTGTTAAACAAATTTGACTCCGGTTTGTTAATTTATAAAAACAATCACATGGCACGGATGAATTTAATAATTCCAGCAATGGGTGAAGGGGTGATAGAGGCGACCATCAACAAATGGCTTGTAAAGGCGGGCACCGAAGTAAAGGAGGATGATCCTCTTGTCGAGGTTGCTACTGACAAGGTTGATTCTGAAATACCAGCTCCTTCATCAGGAATTATTTTAGAAATTAAAGCCGCTGAAGGTACAGTGGTAAAAATTGGAGATACAATAGCAATTCTGGAAAATAACGTTGTAGTTCAACCTGAAGAAACATTGAAGATTGAGAAAGAGGTTGAAAGGATCCGTGAAACAATTGATGCTGACAGAAAAGAGAAAAAAGAGGAATTCATTGTTACCCGGGAGATGAAAAGCCGTACTCCTTCCGGAAAGTTTCTGTCACCCCTGGTAAGGAATATTGCAGTTCAGGAAGGGATAAGCTATACCGACCTGGATAAAACAACCGGGACAGGAATGGATGGAAGGATTACCAGAGATGATATTTTAAGGATCCTGGACGAAAGGAACAAAAAGATTCCGGAACCTGCTATCGGAGAGAATAAGAAGATCCCTCGGATCGCTGAAGGTGATGATGAAGTAATTGAAATGGATAGGGTCAGGAAGCTTATTGCCGAACATATGGTAATGTCTAAAAGGACATCGCCGCATGTCACCTCCTTTATTGATGCAGACGTTACCCGAATGGTCAACTGGAGAAACAGCATAAAGGATAAATTTCTTGCTGCTGAAGGACAGAAACTTACTTTGACACCGGTTTTCATCGATGCTGTTGCCAGAGCCCTTCATGACTTCCCGATGATAAATGTCTCTGTCGATGGCAATAATATAATTAAAAAGAAGAACATCAATATTGGAATGGCCACAGCACTGCCTGACGGAAATCTGATTGTTCCGGTTATAAAAAATGCTAATGAGAAAAACCTTACAGGACTTGCCAGGGCAGTGAATGACCTTGCTGAAAGGGCAAGAAATAACAAGCTCAAACCCGATGAAATAACAGGAGGTACTTTTACAGTCACTAATTTCGGAACCTATAATAATTTATCCGGAACACCGATAATAAACCAGCCTCAGTCAGCAATACTCGGAATAGGTGCAATCAGGAAAAAACCGGCAGTAGTAGAGACTCCCGATGGGGATGTAATTGGTATCCGTCAGATCATGATTTTGTCTCTCAGCTATGACCACCGTATTATCGACGGAGCCCTGGCGGGTAAATTTATAAACAGGATAAAAGAAATTCTTGAGAATTATACTCCTGATCAGTTATAAATTAAAATAGTGTTGGCCCGATCATTGTTTCCTAAAATAGTTATATTTGTTAGAATGATTAAAGCCAGGGAAAAAATACGCAGCCTTACATTGCAGGTGATTGCCCTGTTGATGTTTTCTTTTGCTGCTATTGCCCAACCAAATGTCGAAATGAAGAAGATTTTTGCCGAAGCAGAATCGTGCAATCTTTTTGAGGAGTACGAGCTTGCAAATCCCCTTTACCTGCTTCTTGATAAACCTGACAATTATAACATTCAATATAAGATCGGAACCTGCTACCTTAACATCCCCGGGGAAAAAGCCAAGGCCATACCCTACCTTGAAGCTGCAGTCGGGCATTCAAGCTATGAAGCTAAAATCAATTCATACAAAGAAAAAAGAGCTCCTCTTGATGCATGGTTCTTCCTGGCAAAAGCATATATGATCAATAACGAGCTCGAAAAAGCTCTTGGCACATTTGAATCCTTCAAAAAGCTTGCTGCTGAGACAAAGGGTAAGGGAGGAATGAAAAATCTTTCTTTTATTGACCAGCAGATTCAGGCCTGCAACAATGCTGTAATCAATCAGGACGCTCCAACCAGAATAAGCAAAAAGCTGGTAAGCCCGGACTTCAGCCAGGGTTCTATTAATGAAAATCCGGCTGTAAGTTTTGACGGAAATACTATTGTATACACTGAACGCCGGGGTATTATTAATGCCATTATGTTTTCGAAAAAAATCAAAGGCAATTGGCAGCCTCCGGTTGAAATCAATTCACAGTTAAAGGCCGGGGATGATTGTTCCTCATGTTCGCTCAACAATGACGGTACACTCCTATTCCTCTATAAAACTGATAATTTTGACGGTAATATTTATTCGGCTAAGTATATTGATGGAGCCTGGACCCCGATTAATAAGCTTAACAAGAACATTAATACAAAATTCTATGAATCTCACGCATCAGTCTCTGCTGATGGGAAAAAGCTGTATTTCACCAGTAACAGGGATGGCGGAAACGGAGGACTTGATATTTATCTTTCAGAAATAGATGCTTCAGGAGACTGGGGACCTGCAACTAACCTTGGGGCAACGATAAATACGATCTTTAATGAGGACACACCATTCATCACTCTTAACGATTCGTTGCTATATTTCAGTTCAGAAGGGCACAGCGGGATGGGAGGATATGATATTTTCAGGAGTCAGGGAACAGAAACAGCGTGGCGATCGCCTGAAAATATGGGTTTCCCGGTAAATTCGACAGATGATGACAGATTTTTCCAGCCATTCAACAACGACGAGAACGGATTTTATTCAATAACAACCGATTATAAAAGGAGAGAGATATTCTACATTACACTGACCAATAACAGGCTTAACAGGATATATGAATTATCAGGTAATTACAGTCTTAAAGATACCGTCGTTATATTTAATGAAAAGAACATTATTTATCTGATCAACAAAGAATCAGGCGATACAATTGAAACAGGTTATCCTGACAGGAATACAGGCAGATATAATTTTATTGTGGCTCCCGGCCGATTCAGGCTTATATATACCGGTCCCAACGGCTATTATCCTCAGTATGCCGATACTTCCATTTTAATGAATAGTCCTTCAAGGGTTATTAACATGAAAGATATTGTTCTGGACAAAAACCCGGTTATTATTTACGAAAAGCTCGACCTTTCGGATATCCCTGTGGTGGATAAAATTGACTCAAGTATACTCATCAGGAACCTGACGGTGTATGATGTCACTGAGAATGATATACAGGATACAACGATTCTGTATTATACTGTTCAGGTCATGGCACTTTATAATCCTGTAGATATCAGTTATTTCAAATATGTTTCGGACATCAGGGTATTTTATAATGAGTCGGACCTGTTTTACAGGTATACCACAGGTATTTTTAAAGTCAAGGATGAAGCATATGCTCACAGAGATAATCTTTTCAACAAGGGTTATCCCGACGATCTGTTCATTAAGAAAGTTACCCGCATGTCGGGAGAAAAAGTAGTTCCCAGCCAGAAGTATTTTACGATCCAGCTCAAGGCTACCAGTTCACGGGTGGATATAAAATCAACCTTCCCAGGATTGACAGGTGTAAGGGAGACTGAGGAAATCGACGGGATGTACCATTATCTTTATGGCAGGTATACTTCCCTTGCCGAGGCTAACACTGTTATGAAAAGGAAGCTGATAATGGGATTTAAAGATGCTTTTGTCAGGAAGATAGATATCCTGATCAAGAAATAGAATATTTTCAATATATTGCTTATCTTTTCAGAATAAACTGGTTTTTAGAATTGTCATCTTTAATATTTTGCTAAAATGAAACACATTTACCCTATTAAGAGTTTATTCATCATTTTGGTTCTGTTTACAGCTCCCCCCCTGTTACGGTCACAGGAATCGACTAATAAAGATTTTCTCAGAGATTTCAAGAATGCAGATATGTATTATTACTATGATGAGAATTATCTGAAGGCAGCCAGTATGTATGAGCCTCTTGTTAAAGCTTATCCTGATAATTACAACCTGGCAGCCAAGCTGGGGATCTGCTATCTTAATCTGGACGGCAAAAATGTTGAAGCCCTGAACCTGCTTAAGAAAGCGTCAGAAGGCATTGTATCCGGGGAAAAGGAGTATAAGCAGACCGGGGAAAAAGCTCCGGTTGATACTTATCTTTATTTAGCAATCGCTTTCCATAGGTGTGACAGCCTTCAGCAAGCTCTTACATTCTTTAATAACGCTAAAAAGAAAGTGGATAACGCCGACACTTATCAGCAGGACTTTATCGACCTACAGATCAGGAATTGCAGATATGCCATGGAAATGAAAAAGAGGCCCCTGAGAATAATCTCAGAGTATTTTGCTCCCTGGCTGAAAGATTATCCCGGCGCCTGCAATCCGGTTCTTGCTAAAAATGATTCTGTCTTTGTTTTTACTGTAAAAAATGAAGGATTAACCCAGGTATATTGTTCCTATAAAAATGGGACATGGGGTGAACCTGCCAATATCACTCAGCAGCTTGGAGGTTATGACAGATTTTATACAAACTCAATTACAGGCAACGGAAAGATGCTTGTAATGTACATGGACGACGGTGGCGACGGGAATCTCTATTACAGCATGAGGACTGGTGCAACATGGTCCAGGATTAAAAGCGTCGGGAAATATGTCAATTCTATTTACTGGGAGGCACATGGATTCATTACCCCTGAGGGGAAGACGATGTACTTCTCGAGCAACAGACCGGAAGGCGAAGGTGAGCTTGATATCTGGTCATCAAAGAGACTCGCTGACGGATCCTGGGAACGTCCAGTTAATCTCGGGAACACCATCAATACTCCATATGATGAAAGTACTCCTTATTTTGATGCTGAGAATGGTGCATTGCTTTTCAGTTCTATCGGGCATATAAGCATGGGCGCTTATGATGTCTTCAGGTCAATTGACAGGGGCGGAACGTGGACACAGCCGGTAGGAATGCCTTATGCTTTCAATACTGTCCAGGAAAATACCAATTTTATACTGAACAACAATGCTCCGGGATTTGTTTCAAGCCGTTTTGATGAAAAAACCAATATAAGAAATATTTATGCAGTGGTTGCTGTCGATCCTGCAGATGAGCTTACGAAAGCCTCAGGAACCATCAAACTTGAAGACGGGATGGAGGTCGATCCGAAAATCTCGCTCATTACGCTAAAAAATTTAAAAACCGGAGAAATAATCCAAAACATTCCGGTTGGTAAGGATGGAACATTCAATTTCGACATTAAGCCCGGGGAATATGAGGTCTATATAAGTCATGACGGATATAATACGGACACAATCAATCTGAGCCTTCCTCTTTATTTCACTGGGAGCTTTCTGGCTGTAAATCCGATGCTTACGCCCGAAAAGGTTTCGGCAGGCGATTTTCTATCCATTAAGAATGTCCTGTTTGACTTTGACAAATATGAGATAACAGATGAAGCTAAACCAACGCTGGAATTACTTAAGAGTATAATTATTAATTATCCTGATCTGACAATTGAAGTTGCCGGTTTTACCGACGCAAAAGGAAGCACAGAATATAACAGGAGGCTTGCCGACAAGAGGGCCCAGGCTGTAATAGACTATTTTAACCTGTCAGGAATTGAGGGAGCTAAATTTGTGAAGAAAGCCTTCGGCAAATCGAATTTTGTTGCTGTCAACTCAAACCCTGACGGAACAGATAATCCTGAAGGAAGGAAATACAACAGAAGGGTCACATTCGGAGTTGTCAATCCGAAAACGGGTGTTGTACTCAGGCAAGAGTCTTATACTCCAAGGTACCTTAGACAACCCAGTTCTCTTAAATACAGTATTGTCCTCATGGCGACAAAGGAGAAACTCTATCCGGGATATTTCAGCAATCTCATTAAAGATGAGATGCTGTTTGTAAAAACAATTGAAACTGGCTCTCTGAATCTGTATGCACTTGGAGTATTCTATAACAGGTCCGACGCTGTGACATACCTTGGTTATTTAAAGGGAGTCGGTCTCGATAAGGCTTACATAATTAACCAGTACGATCTGGAGGGTTCTGCCCCTGAACAACCGGAGACACAAACAATACAGGATCCTTTGCTTACACGTCGTGTATTTACTATCCAGCTCAAGGCAACAAGAACTCCGATCGACTCCAGAAAAATATTCCCCGGTTATGCAGGTGTAAAAGAAGTTGTTGCTGATGATGGTTTTTATAAGTACTTATACGGAGAATACACCTCAATAGCGAAGGCAAAAGAAGCTCTTGAAGATGTTAAGAAAGACTATGGCGACGCCTTTATCAGGGAGGTAAATGTACAGGCAAAAAGATAAGACAAGGGTAATATTGTTTTAATGAAATATAAGGATATCCGGTTACGGGCGCTTGAACCCGAAGATCTTGAATTACTGTATTCATGGGAGAATAATTTATCATACTGGATATTAAGCAGTACTGTTGTTCCTTTTTCAAAATATACCCTGAAACTCTATCTCGAAAATTCGCATAAGGATATTTATGAAACAGGTCAATTGCGCCTTATGATAGAGCATATCTCTGATAATGCAACGATTGGTACAATTGATATTTTTGATTTTGATCCGTTCCATAAAAGAGCCGGGGTGGGAATCCTCATCGCCAATGAGGATTATCGCAGAAAGGGATTCGCAACAATGGCGCTGAAATGTCTGATCGACTATTGTTTCGGCACGTTACAGGTTCACCAGTTATTCTGCAATATCCTGACCAATAATTGCGAAAGTATGGAACTGTTTAAAAAAACAGGATTCGTCCAATCCGGAATAAAGAAGGATTGGATAAAAACCTCAGACGGTTATCTGGATGAATATCTTTTTCAGCTTATTAATCCGAAATCTTAATGTCGTACTTGCGTTCCATGCAACGCAAGTAATCCGCATGCCGCTGATACGTCGGTCCCTCTTGATTGCCGGATTGAAGCTGAAATACCTGAGATAACCAATTCGTGCTTAAACTGTTGAATTCTTACCGGAGAAGAAGAAATATTTTTATCCCCTGGAACTGAATGATAAGGAATAAGGTTGATCCTGATCTTTGATCCCGGAAGAAGATTCTTCAATCCTTCAAGATGTTCATCAGTATCGTTAATACCGCCGATCATAATATAGGCAAGGCTCATCCTTCGCTTTTTTCCGGCCGCGTAATTTTTCATAATTTCAATTATCTTATTGGCAGGATGCAACTTTTCAGCAGGAACCACAAGGACCCTCTCCTCCGGAAAAGGCGAATAGAGACTTAATGCGAGGTTACATTTTGATTCCTTGAGAAACCTGGCAATTCCGGCTGTAATACCTACTGTCGAAACAGTAATGTTGCCTGAACCTAAAGCGAGACCCCATTCAGCTGTAAGTATATTGCATGCCCTTAGTACATTGTCAAGATTATCCATAGGTTCTCCCATTCCCATAAACACTACATTTGTCACATCTTCAGAACCAGGCATTCCAATAATCTGGTTTACAATATCCTGAGCTGATAAATTACCTCTGAACCCGTATTTCCCCGTTACACAAAAAGGGCATCCCATCCTGCAGCCCGACTGAGAAGATACACAAATTGTATTTCTCTTTTTTCCTGGCAGAAAAACCGTTTCAAATTCAAGTCCCTGCTCATTCCTGAACAGATATTTAATCGTTCCGTCTGTTGATTTTTCTGAGGCTAAAGGTTTGCAGATCCCCGGATATGAGATGCCAGCTAATTTCTCCCTGATTCTTTTTGGGATGTAAGGGAAAAGTGAAATATCATTTATTCTCTTTTTATACAGACTGTTTGTTATGGACAAAGCTTGAGAATAATCACATCCGGCAAAATCCCGGATCTCCTCAGAAGTCATTCCGCAAAGATTTCTTTTGATCATTGTTGCTGATATTTGCAAAAATAGTCCGATTATCAATAACTTAGTAATTATTTTCACTGGCTGTGAAATTAACAGCATGAAATCATAATTGAAATGAAAAGGATTACCATTGCAGTTTTCTCATCGCTTTTCCTTCTCTCCTGCCTTGGAAAGGATCAGGGAAGAAAGAATAACCAAATCTCAGAAAAAATGAACAGGGACAGTACAGAACAATATGGGTATAACCTCGAATTCCTTAAAAAATATGTCGAAGTTATTGAATTAAAAAAAGGCAATTCAGCTTTAGTTCTGGTGCCTCAATGGCAGGGAAGAGTGATGACAAGCACTTCCGAAGGAGCTTCGGGATTCAGCTTCGGATGGATCAACCATGAACTTATTTCTTCAGGAAGGCCTTTGCCTCATATTAATCCTTTCGGTGGCGAAGAGAGGCTATGGCTTGGTCCCGAAGGTGGTCAGTATTCCATTTTCTTCAGGAGTGGAGATGAATTCATTTATGAAAACTGGCAAACACCAGCATTTATCGATACTGTTCCATTTAATGTTATTGAAGTCTCCGATTCCTCTGCAGCCTTCTCTTATGAAGTTAATATTGAGAATTATAGCGAAACGGCTTTCCTTCTGGAAATTGAAAGGGAAATAACCCTCCTGGACAATGATCAGGTTTTAAAGGCGACTGGCATTGATCTGACCGGATTGAACTTTGTTGCCTACAAGTCAGAGAATAAACTGGTAAACAAGGGAACAAATGGATGGAAGAAAGAGTCTGGACTTCTGTCAATCTGGATGCTCGGGATGTTCAATCCCTCTCCGGCGGTTACAGTGGTCATTCCTTTTAAGCAGGGTGATGAGAATGAACTTGGTGTTGCAGTGAATGATAGCTATTTCGGAAAGATCGGGACTGACCGTCTGAAAATATCAGGTAATAACATTTATTTCAGGGCTGATGGCAGGAGCAGGGGTAAAATAGGAATTCCCCCAACTAGAGCAACAGGAACGTGTGGGAGTTATGACTTTGATAATAATATACTTACATTACTGATATGCAATTTGCCTGAAGGGAAAAAAGAATATGTCAATTCTGCATGGAAGATCCAGGATGATCCTTATTCAGGTGATGCTATTAATTCCTACAATGACGGTCCGCTTGAGGACGGATCGCAAATGGGACCTTTTTATGAACTTGAAACCTCTTCACCTGCTGCAGCTTTAGAACCGGGAGAAAGTATAATGCACACCCAGATAACCATACACATAACTGGTGATAAAACTCTTTTAAATAAAGCTTCGGTCAGTAGCTTTGGGGTTTACCTGGAAGAAATAGAAAAAGTGTTTTAACTGACCCAGCAACCAGTAACCAGCAACCAGCACCAACTAAAAGGTAAGCAGACTAATTACTTTGAGAGATCAGTCCCCTGTTTTTAAGCAGCGGCCCAATCTGAGGTTCACGCCCACGGAAATTTACATACATCTCCATTGCATCCATGGTACCGTTTTTCTCAAGGATATTCCTTTTGTATGATGAAGCCACGGACCTGTCGAAAATTCCTTTCTCCTTAAACGCCTCAAATGCATCGTTATCAAGCACCGCCGACCATGTATAACTGTAGTAGCCTGAATCGTATCCACCGGTTATGTGAATGAAATATGTACTTCTGTAACGTGAAATGATTTCAGAAATGAGTCCTATTTTGTCGAAATATTCCTTTTCAAAACTTTGAATATCAATAACAGCAGGTGCTTCGAGTGTGTGGTAAGCCATATCAAGCAACGAGGCGGCAAGAATTTCAACATTATCAAAACCCTGGTTAAAATAGCCGCTGTTCTTTATCTTTTGAACAAGATTTGCAGGTATAGGCTCTCCTGTTTCATAGTGTCTGGCGTACATATTTAAAACGTCCGGCTCAGTTGCCCAATGCTCCATCAGTTGCGAAGGTAGTTCCACAAAATCTCTTGCAACAAAGGTTTTATTATATGTATTCTGGTTAAACAGGGCATCAAGAGCATGACCGAATTCATGGAAAAGTGTGGAAACCTCATCCATATTCAGAAGTGCAGGCACTTCACCGGCCGACCGTGTAAAATTGAAAACGGTTGTAACCACTGGTGTAATTGTCTGCCCGGCACGAATATGATGATTCCGGTAGGATTCCTGCCACGCTCCCTGCTCTTTGGTTTCGCGGGGGTGAAAATCCATATAAAGGACACCTATGTGAGAATCCACTGAATCTTTTACCTCATAGGCTTCAGCGTCAGGATGAGGAAGAGGACAATTTGAAATTGGTGTAAATGTG
>Ga0209254_10001389_pt1 | contig 21593 bp, 11 predicted proteins | sample FrelakmetDIP11DI_FD_187148 | JGI IMG/M metagenome (GOLD analysis project Ga0209254, IMG submission 187148) | Freshwater lake sediment microbial communities from the University of Notre Dame, USA, for methane emissions studies - DIP11 DI (SPAdes)... | ecosystem: Environmental > Aquatic >...
AGAGGGCAAAGTTCATGCTTGTCTTTGCTCTTTTCTAGCGGACAACCGTATGGAGAAAATGAACCTTCAATTGCTTCAAAAACTTCAAGAAGGTTTACCTCTTCGGCAGGCTTTGTCAAAACTGAGCCACCAGTGGGCCCCCTGGTGGATTTGATTAAGCCAGCTTTCGATAGTCTGCCTAGAACCTTGGCCAAATGGTCAATTGAGCCATGAAGAAAGTTTGCTATTTCATTGTTTGGAACGCGTCTTTCCTCGTTATTTGCCAAATAGGCCATTGTGTGGATAGCTAGAGAGGCTGCTTCAGACATACCCAGTAAGATACTCAATTTATTCTCCTTCTATCTTTATTGTGGTATTATATTACCATAATAAGTTAAAGTGTCAAGAGTTTGGAATGTGACACTTAGAAAGTGTTTCTTATCGTAAATCAATCCACAGTTTGATCTTAATAGCAAGTCAAATTATGCTAAGTAGTACTAAAAATTAGGAACAAAACAATCCAAATGGAGGAGTGAGCACAAGATGAAATGTAATATCAAAACTTTTTGAGATTAAGATATCTAGATTTTGTATGCAGTTGGATATATTATGATTTAGAATCAGACGAAGTTTCTTCGTCATTTAAAATATCAAAAGGTATCTCGGCATCTATAAACTCCTCAACCGTCATTCGTCTGCGACTCTTGCGTCTTTCTGGTTCCGTGTATGTTGTCGTCTCTTGTGGTTCGGTTTTCTTGCGTCTAGTTTTGCCAATTGATGATTTTGGAAGTATATCTCTTAGGTATTGGCCTGTATAGGATGCTTCAACTGCTGCAACCTCCTCTGGGGAGCCAAAGGCGATAAGCCTACCTCCAGCGTCGCCACCCTCGGGACCAAGATCTATTACATAATCTGCAGATTTGACTACATCCATATTATGCTCAATGACTAGCACTGTGTTGCCCTTGTCAACAAGACGATCTAAAACCTCAACCAGTTTGTGAACATCAGCCATATGCAACCCTGTTGTTGGTTCATCAAGAATGTATATTGTTCGTCCATTGCCTCGCTTAGAAAGCTCTGAAGTTAATTTGACGCGTTGCGCCTCGCCACCAGAGAGAGTTGTTGCTGGCTGACCTAAACGAACATAACCAAGACCAACCTCTTGTAGAACTTTGAGCTTATTCCTGATTATTGGAAGTGCTTCAAAAGTTTCCATTGCTTCATCAACGGTTAGATCTAAAATCTCTGCAATATTTTTCCCTTTAAACTTCACCTCTAGTGTTTCACGATTGAAACGTTTGCCTTTACAAACCTCACATGGCACATAAACATCTGGCAAGAATTGCATTTCAATCTTAATCATGCCATCGCCTTCACAAGCCTCACACCTGCCGCCTTTGACATTGAATGAAAAACGGCCGGGAACATATCCTCTCGCTCTTGATTCGGGAAGTTTCGAGAATAATTCACGAATTTGTGTAAAAACTCCAATATATGTTGCAGGATTTGACCTTGGAGTTCTGCCAATTGGTGATTGGTCAACTATGATTACCTTGTCCAAGTGGTTTAGACCATCAATTTTTTCACATTTGCCAGGGATTTCTCTTGATGAGTACAATTCTCTGGCAAGGTTTTTGTAGAGCACATCATTGACCAAGGTTGACTTTCCAGATCCTGAAACACCGGTAACAACGGTGAGCGCGCCCATTGGTATTATTACATTATCGCCTTTTAGGTTGTGTTCTTTAGGGTTAACAATGCGAATTTGACGACCATCTCCCTCGCGTCGCTCAAATGGGATTGGGATAGTTTTCTTGCCTGAAAGATATGCGCCTGTTTCAGAAATAGGTTCAGCACAAATGTCTTCAACCGATCCGGTTGCCACGACATGCCCCCCTGCAACGCCAGCACCTGGACCAATATCTGCAACGAAATCAGCAGCTTTTATAGTTTCCTCATCATGCTCAACTACAACTAGTGTATTACCAAGATCGCGAAGTCGTTTTAGAGTAGTTAGCAATCTAGCATTATCCCTTGGGTGCAAGCCAATTGATGGCTCGTCAAGGACGTAAAGAACGCCGCCAAGACCAGAACCAATTTGAGTTGCCAACCTAAGTCTTTGAGCCTCTCCACCAGCCAATGTAGCCGATGCCCTTGAAAGTGTCAGATAATTTAGACCAACGTCTCTTAGGAATGTCAGTCTGGCTTTTAATTCTTTAAGGATTTGTTTTGCAATCAATGTTTTTTTCTCTGACAGTTTGAGGTTTGCCAGGAATTCAAAGCTGTTGTCTATAGACATATCTGCAATCTGGGCAATATTATGCTTTCCAAGCTTTACTGAAAGAGACTCTTGTTTGAGTCTTTTACCTCCACAAGAAGGGCATGGAACCTCAATCATTAGCTCTTGATAAGCCATACGAGCCGATTCAGACTGTGTTTGCTTAAAACGACGCTCAATGGTTGGGACAATACCTTCAAAATGGAAACGTAGCGTAAAAGAGTTTCCATTTCTGTCTGTGTATGGGATCTTGTACAATCTCTTATCACCACCATAAAGGATGCGATGCCTGACTTCTTCAGGCAGTTTCTTCCAAGACAGTTCTGTGTCTGCTCCAAAATCTTTCGCAATTTGCTTGATTAGCTCCATTGACATACCGTCAGTTGAATAAAAACCTGGAACTCTCATCGCTCCTTCCATAAGAGATAGATCAGGATTTGGAATAACCAAACTTTCAGACACTTCTAGCTTGACTCCTAACCCATCACATGTCGGACAAGCGCCATAAGGTGAGTTGAATGAGAACATCCTTGGTTCGATCTCTTCAATTGATATGCCACATTCAGGGCAAGCAAAGTTTTCGGAGAAAGTCAGATCAAGTCCGTCATCCTCACGAGTCTTTTGAACAAGCACTTTCACAACACCTTCACCAAGTTTGAGTGATGTTTCAAGCGAGTCTGCAAGTCTGGTTCTTGATTGTTCCTCTATGAGCACACGGTCAACAATAACCTCAATATCGTGACGTTCAGTCTTTTTTATCTTGATGGGTTGATCAAGATCTGAAATTATTCCATCCACTCTTATCTTGGTGTAACCAGCTTTCCTCATTTTCTCTATGACATCTTTATACTCACCCTTGCGTTGTCTTGCTAAGGGTGCCATTACTGAGGCTCGATCACTAGGATGGTTTGCAAGTAAAAGATCAATCATCTGTTGAACAGTCATACGCTCAATTGGTTTTCCGCATTTAGGGCAATGTGGCGTCCCAATCCTGGCTATCAAAAGCCTAAGATAATCATAAATTTCGGTCATCGTACCAACTGTTGAGCGTGGATTTTTTGAACCGGTTTTTTGATCAATTGAGATGGCTGGGGAGAGACCTTCAATGTAATCCACATCAGGTTTTTCCATCATGCCAATGAATTGTCTGGCATAGGCAGACAATGACTCAACGTACCTGCGTTGACCTTCAGCATATAGTGTGTCAAAGGCAAGGCTTGATTTGCCTGATCCTGAAATGCCTGTTATGACTATTAGGCTGTTTTTTGGAAGGGTTAGGTCTATATTTTTGAGGTTATGCACCCTAGCGCCTTTTATGAAGATAGTCTTAAGTTCCATAGCTATTTATTCTAACTTTCTTGGCTTTCCTTCCAGTAAGTTATTGGTAATAATTATTAAATATTGACTTGTTTTAAACCAGGATCTGCTCATTATGAGGTTTTTGGTTGCGGAAAATTGTGGCAGCTTTGAGAAAACCAACAAACAGTGGATGTGGTTGAAGTGGACGACTTCTAAACTCAGGATGAAACTGAACACCAATCATAAATGGGTGATTTGGTATTTCAGTTATTTCAACAAGATCAAGCGTTGGATTTATACCTGAGAAAACGATTCCTTTCTCCTCAAGTATTCTTTTGAACTCGTTATTTACTTCGAATCGGTGACGATGACGTTCGTAGATTTTTGGCTGACCATAGAGTCTGTGAGCTAGTGTACCCTCAGTAATAGCACATGGTTGGGAACCAAGCCTCATTGTGCCACCCTTGTCAGTAACATACTTTTGGTCTGCCATGGTGTCAATTACTGGTTCAGGCGTCTCTGGGACAAACTCTGTAGAGTTTGCCTGCTTGAGACCACATATGGTTCTTGCAAATTCGATGACCATTACCTGCATGCCTAAGCATAAACCAAGATACGGCACATTGTTTTCTCGAGCGTAGTTGGCAGCAATAATCTTTCCTTCGATCCCTCGATAACCAAATCCACCGGGTATAAGTAGTCCATGATATTTTTTTAGAACATCAATCCCATTTGGTTGTGTCAAATCCTCGGCATTAACCCATTCAATCTCAATTTTGTTGCCTGAATGAGGGCTGGCATGCTTCAATGCCTCATTTACTGACAAATATGCATCATTAAGTTTGGTATATTTGCCAACCAAGCCAATTTTTAAAATCCCGCTTTGGTTTTGAAGACCATCAACCATTTGCTTCCAAGCTGTAAGATCAACTGAACGAGGAAGCATCTGAAATAGTTTAGCCATTTCATTTGTGACATTCTGCTCCTCAATGTAGAGAGGAACCTTATAGATTGAGTCGAGATCAGGTATAGAATAAACATGCTCGACATCGACATCACAGAATAATGCAACCTTGGCTCTGACATCCTTTGTTACCGGAACTTCACAACGACAACCTATCATATCAGGTTTTATACCAATTCTGCGCAACTCTTGAACCGAGTGCTGTGTTGGTTTTGTTTTCAACTCGCCAGTGATGCGAAGAAGTGGGACATGGGTAAGATGAAAATAGACAACATCCTCAGGTCGGCGTTCAGCGCCGAACTGGCGAATGGCTTCAAGAAAAGGTTGTGATTCGATGTCGCCAACTGTTCCACCAATTTCAACAATGGTTATGTCAGCATGAGACTGTTCAGTGAGTTGAAGAATGCGAGATTTTATCTCCTGGGTCAGATGCGGGATGATTTGAACGGTTGCGCCTAGAAAATCGCCTCGACGCTCTTTTGCCAAAACAGATTGATAGAGGGAGCCGGTTGTGACGTTATTCGCTTTTCCAAGATTCTTGCCCAAGAAACGCTCGTAATGACCCAAATCCAAGTCAGTCTCAGCGCCATCGTCGGTTACAAAAACCTCGCCATGCTGAAATGGATTTTGTGAGCCTGCGTCAACGTTTAAGTAAGGATCAAATTTGAGCACGGTCACTTCATACCCTCGAGCTGAGAATAGCTTACCCAAGGATGATGAGAAAATACCCTTTCCAAGCGAACTCATGACTCCGCCTGTCACAAAAACGAACTTTGGCATGGCTACCTCCAACCCTCTTTTTTATCCCAAGTTTCATAAAAGGTCAACGGTTGCAGATTAGAAGTTTCAGTTTTATTCTAGTATCAATGAAAAAAATCCTAGCAGTCTTAATTGGTGTCTGTTTACTTGGGTGCGGTGAACCAAATCCATTGCCTGTTGATGAGTCAATCCAAGCATTCAAACTAACAGCATACTCGGCAATAGCCACAATCAGATCAGCACTTGAAGAATCAGGGGCACAGTTTTGGATTGAAAAACTCCCCTCAGGTGATGTGCCTGTATGCAATAAACCTGTACCTATAGCATTGATCGATCTTGTTGGCATTGAAGAGGCTACAGATCTTGTTTTAGCAACTTGTCTTGCCGAAGGTCAAGGTGTTGAACCTAAAAAGTTTGATATAAGGGAAACAATTAAGCGGTGGTCTGTGCTTGTTGGCAATAAACCTGCCTATGACAGCGAAGCTCTCGCATATCGTCTGGCTTGTGTAGAAGCATTGAATCTTGGTCCAACCGATTGGCATGACAAATTGCCATTTAGGAAACAGGTACTTATATCACCAAACCCTTACGAAGCACAGACTAAAGCCAATCAAGCAATCATGGATTCAATATCCAAAATGAGAAAAGATTTTGGCTTTATAGTCAACAACATGACTGACTCAGGTGGACCAAGCGATATTGTCCAAGCATTCAACGAGTCCGTTAATGAGTTTGATGTTCAAATTAAAGATTGGACAAACCAGTCAGTTGGTCCTGTTCTGGAGCCCCCAGACCCTTCAGAAATCCTCAAAAAATGGATTGAGCAACCGTATGAAAACAATTTTGGAAAAAAACCGGAGATTTAGGTGGAAAGTTATAAGATAGACGAGACACAGTTTGAGTGGGAAAAAGATGTTAGTTTACTTAACAATCCCATTTTGCTTGGTGATACTTTAAAAGTATTTGGAGTAGTATTCATTATTATCTATACACTTATATCATTATTATTTCTTGTTAATTATAAGATTGACTTTCTTATGAGCAATTTACCATTGATTTTTATTTTTATGAGCTTATTATTTATTGTCAAAATACTATTATTTATTTTAAAATACAAAGATAACTTCAGGTTTAAATTCACTCTTTCAGACGAAATGATTTATGTTGAGATGATGGATAAAATAAGTCCAACTGTGAAAAATAATTTCCTTTTTTTTCCTGCAATAATTCTTCTAGAAATGATAAAAAGAATAGATGAGAATTACAAAAATACTCCAATTTTTAAAGAGATGTCATCAACACATTGGAATTCTGTTACAAAAGCCCTTTACCATCCTTCCAAAAAAGTTATAATTTTGCGAAACAGATGGAGAAATACAATAACCATTTATTGCACAGATGAGAATTATTTGATGATCGCATCATTTGTAAAAAATAAGATTTTAATTACTAACCTAAAAAGTAAAGAAATACTTACTCCTTTAATTTGGGCTTTCATCCATACTGCATTAATTATTATTGCTTGTTTGCCTTTATTTATATTGCCATATCCGTACAATACAAATTTACTTCCAACAATACTCCTTGCCTGTTTTGCACTTGCAACAATTTGGCTTTCACGTTTTTTTGGTTATATTGTTTTGGGTGTTATAGGTTATACTATCTGGCTTTATTTCACTGTGGTATATACCCAACAACTGAGTATTTCGAATTTATCTTTTATGTTTTTTATCGTTGGTACATGCATGATTTATATCGTTACAATATCAATTATGTCTGTTTCAGGTATGATGTATTCAAGGCAAGAGAGCAATCAGTCAATATAAGGCTAGTTTTTATCAATTATTGCTGCTTGCGTCTTTGGATACAAAACACGCATATCAAGTTCCAGGTCCTTGCTCAATTCAAGCGTGAAAATCTGTGGTGGAAGATCATCTCTTGGGGCTGATAGGGTATAAATGCCCGGTGCTAGATTCTTAAAATTATAACTGCCATCCTGATTACCTTCGCCAATTTTTTGTTTTTGTACGTTTAAAAGTGTAACTTTTCCTGTAATAACTTTGTAATCATCGCCAAGTAGATGACCTTTCAGGCTCAAATTTTCAGAGCGACCAATGACGATTGGCAGATAGTTTAACATCCCTTTTAGGTCAAGCTGTCTTTTATCTTCTTTGCCCTGTTTGTCATATGTTATTACAAACGTTTTACCAATAGGCAGGACATGGAAAAACCTTCCTGTTTCAGGATCAATCTTGATATTGCTAAATAATCCGGACACCCTAACCTTTGTTGTCACAGGATTGCCATAGGCATCTGTTACACGACCATAAAGAATACAAAAATCCTTCGGGACAGCATCCATAAGATAATAATTAAATGGCATTACCTGCTTTAATGTTGGCTCAATCTCGGAGCTTTCATTAACAAAACTGCCATAAGATGGCCCAAGTTCAACAGTAAACCCAATCGTTCCGTGATTTAGAAACAAATAATCAGTGCATTCTCCAGCTGCTTCGTAAAGACCTGCTGCCTGATCAGGCTTGTAGTCAAACTCGGTGTCTCTGCTTTTGGCAGGTCCAGAGAGAGCAGCCATTCCTCTGGCAATCTTAGCCAACTTGTCCTCAAAAGGCGGTGTAGATGCCGTGTAACCCCATGGATAGAGGATTAGACCACCAAAAGTATGGTAGGAAATCAAACCAAAAATAGGCGTTGAGGTTGATAGATCTCTAACCCATTGTGTCTCAAATTCAGAAAATGCCTTTGGTCCACAGAAAACATCAGAATCAGAGTTTGAAGAAGCTCCCTCACCACGCCAGTGGACATCATAGTTTCGATTGAGATCAACACCGACTGTGCTGGCTTGTTGCTTGCTGCGGTTCTTACGCCACAATCTACTCTCATCAATTGAGAACTGGTGACCATCAGGATTGAGTATCGGCACAACCCAAATGTCATACTTTGACAAGAAATCGGCAACCTTTGGATCATTAGAAGTAGCAAGCTCAATTGCCAATTGGAGTGGAACTTCAACACTCATCCACTCTCTGGCATGATGACAACCAAGAAAAACAAATGCCGGCGCAAGTTTACCTGTGCTGAAACGTAGAGCATATACTTCACGATTTTCAAAAGTATTAGCAACAGATAGAAAAGTGCATTTTTTTGGAAAACGCTCGGCCAAATCAGTGAAGATTTGTTTGACACCCTCGTTGTCATGGAATGAGCCGAGAGGTGTTTTGTCATAAATTCGTTTGATAACCTCAACACCTGCAGGTATTTTCCCAGGTGCAACTAGACAAAAATAATTGGCACCTTCCTTAAGTAGCACTTCACCTAAAGGATTGTCAGACCTTACAAACAAATAGTAACTCGAGTTGTCCCATGCCAATAGGATTGGTATCAATACAATGACAGCCAGAGTAATAAATGTCAATCTAAAAATGAACGACAAGACAGATGAGAAGCGATGCATTTGACTCTTTTTATATAGTTCTACGAATCAAGTTTCAAGGACCACGTGTTATGCGTTTACCCAGTTGAGTGCCATATGGTAGCCCTTCGTTTTTAATTTCAGAGTTGATTGATAGTAGAACTCTGCTAGTTTTATCAAATTCGGTTAGAGTAAGAGCTATCTGTTTGACAAACATCACCTCAAACGAAGCATTCTCAATGAGTTTTAAATCCAGACCAATGTCGATTTTTACTCCATCTTTATCCCGTTCGAGTGAGTTGAGTGCAACTTGTGAAGGTATGCATGTAGTCAATCCGTAATCACGTTCATCAGCATTTGGTCCTTCAAGCATTAACGATACTGCTTGTTTCATTTCATCAACATCAATCCTGATGTAACGCCAGCGTGGCACGGGTAGATAGTTGTTATCACCCATGTTTTTAGCTAGATATACAAGGATCGCTTTGCCTGTCTCAGTGATGTCTGGGTCTTGGAATCTTATGTCAAAACGCTCAAATGGTTCATCGCAAGAGATATGACCGCCAAGTGTTTCTACTGACTTTCCTTCAACAAGAATTTTTACTTTGCGAACCCCTTGCAACTCGGTTATTGTCCAAATAAGCGACTGCAGCATATTCTCTTCACCTGCTGCTCCCGTGTTGAGATCCAAAGCATCTTTTGAAAAATCAATGGTTAGCAAACCTTCTGCTAGCTTGACGTTTTTGACTTTTGTCTTAGAACTGAAAACGTTCACCAGTTCAGGTGAAGTTGGGCCTTGGATAAAGCGTTTAAGTAGAAGTTTGATTTGCTCATCTTGAGAGATTACTTCCTTAACTTTCGTCACCTCAACGGCAATAAAACTGTCATCTTGGTAAGGAAAGTAGAGATAACGCTGTCTAGTTGATGGTTGTTTATCAGAGAATTGCTCGAATTTGCCTGTAATATCAAATGATTTTGAGAAGAATGGCAATCTTTGACCATCTATAAGGAATTCAACATTATCGATGTTTGGCAATGATGTGAGTGTATTAACGATTGAATAAACGGCCATTTTTTCTGGCAGATCGGGTGAGGGTAGTTTTTGAATATCTGCGCTTAAGTTAATCGAAGCAGTTTTTGCCTCTACTTTGACCTCAATGACACTTGCATTTGGATTGAGCGTCGGATTTACGTGTTCACCTGGAAGTGGACCCTTGATAAGCTCTGTAATTGCTGAGGTTGGCAAATCTGGCCTGTTGCTTATGTCACGTTCGACGGGAACGAGCACCCCAAGGACATCATCATAAAAGAACAGTTTAACTTTATCTTCATCACCGTTATTGCATCCACCAAGACATCCAAATGCAGACCAAAGAATCCAAACAGCTAAAAAAGTGAGAGTTATTATGAGTGCTAGTCTAAGCAAAGCTCGTGCAATCTTTGTGCGTCTTTTTCTTTCTTTTTTTTTCTTCACAACTAGATATTTTACCATTATAGCTCATTCTTGCAACGCCAATTCAAAAAGGTAAAATAAAACAATGATACCTTTCATTTTAAACAATCCTACAGTCGTCATATTTGGTGCTGGTGAACTAACCAAGCTCTCTGCTCAAGCAAGCAGTATAGGCAAGAGACCAATTGTAATATTTGGAAAGTCATCGGCAAAAAAGTCTGGGCTTTCAGATAGAGTTGAGAAACTTTTATCTTCTGCAAATCTTGAGCCGATAATCTTTTTTGGCATTGAGCCAAATCCTCGAGATACAACTTGTGATGATGCAGTAAAGCTAGCAAGAAAAAACAGATGTGATATGGTCATCGCAGTTGGTGGAGGATCAGTTATGGATGCGGCAAAATTAGTTGCAGCTGCAACCATTTCAGGCGCAAAGGTTTGGGATCATGTTAAGAAAATCGTTCAAATAAAAGACGCTCTTCCTTTGATTATGGTTCCAACAGTTGCCGCAACTGGCTCAGACTTCAACTCAGGTGCTGTTATAACAAATTGGGAAACGCATGAAAAATTGGGGGTTTTTGCCCCTTCCTTGTTCCCGAAAGTTTCTATTATTGATCCTGAACTTACCTGCACATGTCCGCCTGATGTTACAGCCTTCGGTGGTGTTGACATAATGATCCATGTACTAGAGACCTATCTGTCAAGTGATGACCCATATTGTTCTATTCCTGACTATTTCAGTGAAGGCATTTGTAACACCATCATTAATTATTTGCCAAAGGCTCTACAAAATGGCAATGATGTAGTTGCTAGAACGCAGATATCATGGGCTTCAGCCACTGCTTTATCGGGATTTCCAAACTCAGGACGACCTGGTGGTTTTCTTCTTCATTGGATGGAACATGTAATGTCAGCGCATTTTGACATTCCACACGGCTTAGGTCTCTCGTATCTTCTGATTGCATCACTCCCGTACTTTGAGAAACACTTCCAAAACCGCTACAAACTTTTTACCGAAAGGATTCTTAAAGATGCAGAATCTTTCTTGAGTTCAATTGGATGTAATACAACCCTCGAAAAGCTTGGTATACAGGAGTCTTTCGTTTCACGTATGGTTGAAGACCTGTTTGTTCAAATATCCAAGGAACGCCTCTCGATTTATCCAGAACTCACAAAAGATGTTGTAGCCTCTATTTATCTAAACAGGATTAGGAATTGTGTTGAAACATAAATTTGCTATTATGTGAGAGGATGAAAAAGATAGTTCTCATTTTGGCTGTGATGATGCTGATACCAATTTCATCGGCATCAGGTGGTGTTGATATAACCGTTCAACGTATTACAGCATGGAAGCTTGAAAAAATAGCAACAACTTGCACTGGTGACTTCTCGACCATGGTGATTCAAGGACCATCAAAAGAACTGATGCTTCTTGAAATAAATCCTCAACAACTAAGGGTTACAAAACTATCAATATTATACCAAGAGGGTAACGTTGCTGGGCCAGAGCAAGCTCCAGGAACACTTAAAGCAGTCTCCGAACCCCAGCTTCCACAAAAGGGAGATTTTGTAAGCTTTATAGGCACATCTGCAGGTAGGCAGTATCTCGTTTCACTCCACATCTCTGGTAAAGGTGGAAAATATGCGGTTGTTCCTGAAACAACCATTGATGGCATAAAGCTTCGATGGGATTTATTATGGTTCAGACTTTCCGGTGATGGTTCACGATATTTTGGTGTGGTAAAAGGAACAGTAACCACACCTGGTAAAAAGGGAACATGTCTGGCGCTTGTCACACAAAAAACAGATGGATATGAAATCTATTTCATCCACCGCCCACGTTGGAATGGCAAAGCATTCTACTACGCCAAGGATGCTGCAGGCAAGATTCTATCGCCAATTGGTATATCCCGAAACACATCACGCGTTTTTTTTAAGGCCGAGGTTGGTCAAAGCAAAAAACATGCCATTTATAGCTGCAATTTCAATGGTTCCAACTATCGCTTGGTCACACAGGCTCAATCATCTTACACCATTTCAGCCACAACCTCAAAAGTGTTTTGCCAAGATATCGTTTCTGATGATGGCAAATTCATTGTCTTAAATGACAATGGTATTGGCCATGCCGGTGCTGTCACAATTGATGCAGTAGTTGGTGATATAAAAGCAAAACTAGGCCATAAAAGTGTTGGTATTTCATGTGGTGGCTTGTACTCATTTTTTGCTGATGAAACAGGTTTTGGTCTCGAATTCTTGGTTGGTGGTGAACCTTTTACCCTTATTCAACCAAACAGTCTAAATTTCCCAGTCATTGGCAAGGTCAACAATCGTGGCAACCAACTCGAACCCCCAATAAGCACAGTCACTTGTTCACCCTTGGGATTTGTTGGACGCTCTGAAACTGACCTGATTGCAACAGGTGAGGTTTATTTCGTTGGCATTAACAACCCTCCAATCCCCCCAAAACCGGATCTTAAAATAACTACACCAGTTATTGATTTTGGAATAGTCGAGGGCAACACCACAGCAATTCTTGGTATAGGCAATGAAAGCAAAACTGCCATTTCAGGCAAAGCTCGTATTATTAAAAGTGAGACCTGCACACCGTTCTCTTTCTCTGGTAACGAAGAGGTTGAATTTTCAACAATTGGAGACATACCTCTTGGCTTGAACTCATCATGTATGGCAAAAGGCTTCACTTATGAAACCCAAATAGCAGTGTCATCTCCCTGGGGCAATACCCGTGTGCCGGTTGTTGCAACACTAAACGATGATTCCAGATTATTGGCCAAGCTTGGACTTAATAGGATTACTGCTTGGATTGGCACAAGTCAGGTCAAGCTCAACTCAAAACCTTACTCCGACGGTGGAACAACTATGGTTCCGCTTCGCTTCCTTGTTGATTTGCTACCATGTGATTTTGCTTGGGATAAGGACACACAAACTGCTAAAATTGTGTTTCAGAATCTAAGTGCCCAGATAACTGTTGGTTCTGATAATTACTTCATCAATGATTCAGAACTAAAGATGCCGAAACCTGCCGTGATAAAAGAAGGTCAGACTTTTATCCCATTACGTGTCACTGAGGCTTTTGGTGCTACAATTTCTTGGTTTGCGCCGTCACAATCGATCCTTCTTAACTTCCCAAAACCCAACTGGGGCAGAGAATCCATATCTATTGAAGGGATTCCATCTGGAGCAATCGTCACAATAAATTATGTAAGACAAGGGAAGGCTCCTCTTACTGTAAATCATCTACTTCCAGGCAAGTACGAAGTGAAAGTAACCGAGGATGGATTCGAAAATTATACAACAATTATAGATCTACCACCTTCACCGGGCAAGGTACTCTATTTTCTCCAGCGTATCGTTCCAACAAAAGGAACTGTTAAGGTGGAAAGCAATCCAAAGGGTGCCAATATTTTCGTTGACAATAAGCCCATCACCTCAACCCCGTCAACACTGCAACTGGATCCAGGATTGCACATTGTGAGAGTGGCGCTTTTTGGCTTTCCCGATCACATAAGCCAGGTTGTAGTTTTAGCCGGTCAAGAGTTCCAATTAAAAGCAGATCTTGAATCGTTGAAGCCTCTTAAAGAAAAAATGGTGACACCAAACACCTTCAAGGCTACGATCAAAAATGGTCGTAACATGACATCATTCTTTGATCTAACTGTCACAAATAACCTAACTATCCCGTCAAATTTCGTCATCTCCTGTCCAGATCGAGAACCGATAGGTTTTGACTCGATAGGGCTTATAACCCTTGATGGTTTGACAAGAAAAATAACAACACAAAAAATCCTCCCTGGGGATTCGATGAAGTTCCGGATTCAAATTGATGCTTCAGAGATGGCAACTTCACTTGATGTATTCAAAGATGTCATTCGTGTCGAGCCTGAGAACATCATTTCCTGGCGTGTTGAGGTGCCTTTTGAAGTTGTCATTGATGGTGAAAAACCATCTCCACCAAAGCTCCTATTTAACGTAGAAGGAGAAATCAAAAACGGTAGAATTTTCACAGTCAAGTTCAAGATTGAAAACGCCTTCGATCTTGCAGCATGCTCATTTAAACTCTCCTACCAACCTGAGCGAATAAAACTGTTGAACATTGAGGATGGAAAGATTTTTGGAGATAATGTCACCTTTGGTTGGGATGATGATGATGGCGAAATAACGGTAACAGGTCCTACGAAAATAGGTTCCGGTCAAGGTTTTGATGGTGATGGTGTCCTTATCGTTTTCACCTTTCAAGCCAAGAAGGAAGGTGAAACAGTCTTTGATTGTTCATGGTCACGATTGTTTAATACAAAAGCTCAAGAAATTGAGCATTTTAGAAATGATTCAACATTAATTACAATCGAATCAGCTGATACTATTCCATGATTCTATTAAGGATTTTATTGGCAATGTCAGTTTTTTGGGGCACTTTAGGCGGATCACCACAACGACAATTTTGCCAAGAAGGTAACATTTGGCCACCTTTTCATGAGGATTGGCAATATCAAGTTGACAGCGGGAACAGGTTTTCTTCACCAGCAGTTGGTGATGGAATTATCGTTTTCAAATATATGCAGTATACTGAACCTGTCAGTTTTCACCTTGTTTGTCTCAATGCAAGCAATGGAAAGTTTATCTGGAGTTATGTTGATAAGCTTGAGGAAAATGGTAAAGGTTTTGCCATAAACCCAGCACGTGACCATGAGGGTTCACCAACCATTTTTGAAGATCGAGTCTATGTCACTTCACAAACACATCTTTACAGCATCAACCTATCCGATGGATCAATGTTTTGGAAAAAAAAATACCCAGACATTATTGCCTATGATTTATTCTATATCAGTCCACTCGTCTTCTCAACCGGAGCCACTACAAATGTTGTCTTGAAAGTACCTTATTTCAAAACTGTATGTCATGAGGCAAGTGAAGGTCAATTGCTATGGGAGATCAAAAAGATTGAAATGGCAATTTCACCGACACTCTTCAACAATCAAACAATTATGACACCAAGCCATCTAACATTCAAAGGCAGTCAAAAATCAAAAGGCCTACCTGAAACACCGGAGCTTTTTGGTCAACTGGTTGTAGGTGACGGTTGGATAGTGGGATATTTTTCAGATTTAACATTCAAAAAATTCAGATACGAGGAGATATTCAATCGTTTTACGCTTGAATGGTCAATTGAAGATAGCAGTTTTGATACGATAAATTCTTTTATGATAAATAAAATCCCCACTGTGACGCCTTTGGGGATCATTTTGCCATTGAATTCAGGCTTGGCCTTGTTTAACTTCTCTGGAAAAAAGATATGGCAAAGCCAGTCAAAGAGCACAACACTCGCTACAGTCGTTGGTTTTGTGGCGCTTCAAACGAGCCCGACTTGCGACGAGATCGTTCCGATTAATATCCGTGACGGCTTATCATATGGTTCTATACATTTGCCATCATCGCTTGTATCACATGCAGTACCATATGAAAATGGTTTTTTTGTGGTAACAATGGATGGTCTAGTAAGGTGCTTTAAGGGTGCGAATCCACCCAAGATTAGCACTAAAAAAATTATAAGATTCAAAACATACAAAGGCTGGGATGATGTTTATTTGCCTGTTATGATTACAAATGTTGGCGGTTCAAGAATGTATCTTGAATTGGTTTCTAATACAAATTTTCTAGTACCTGCTGAAGGCACTTTCCTTTGTGAGTCAGGACAATCCATAATGATAAAGATTTCTATCATCTCTCAGGAACAAGGTGAAAAAACAGGTCATCTGACAATAAATAGCGATGGTGGTCATGCAGATGTGCTGGCTGTCATTGACTTCTTTGATGGTCTCCCAGACAAAAAAGATCTAAATCTTGACAATAAAGTCGATGCCAATGATCTTGCAATAATTATCCAAAACCTCGGTAATCCTGCAATTGGTCAAGTTTGGGAACGCGAAAAAAGAAGCGATTTGAATTTGGATGGGAAGATCGATTTCTTTGATCTAGAATTGTTTTTTGTCCAATGAAGATCATCTCTGGAGGTCAAACTGGCGTTGACAGGGCAGCGTTAGATGTTGCCCTAGAGCTTGGTTTGCAATGCGGCGGTTTTTGTCCGAAACGGAGAAGGGCAGAGGATGGTTCAATCTCAAAACGATACCCGCTTGTTGAAACCAAAGAATACAGCTATCACACTCGCACTCGAAAGAATATCGAAGAAGCTGATGCCACCTTGGTAATTACTAGAGGTTTGCCTACTACTGGAACACTTTTGACAATTATTCTTGCTGCAAAGCTTGGCAAACCTGCGTTCTTGGTAAATCCTTCTCGCGGTCTTGAGCAATTAACACAACGAATCCAAATCTGGATTGACAATGGAGGTTTCCAGGTAATCAATATAGCAGGCCCTAGACTTTCAAAAGATCCTGAAATATACAAACTTGCGTATGATCTTATCAAAAGAATCTTTGCAATATATAAAAACAAATTGAACAAAAAACAAGCGTCTGATCTATTTTAATGGGGAGATTTAAACAATTTAGACAATATTTAAGACTTCTGACATAGGAAACTGTTTGTTTTTGCCTTGATTCTAAAGGCTTTTTTGATATGTTTTGAACTTAGGAGGTAAGATGAAAAGATTCCTCGTCCTTGCTGTTGTTGCATCGTTTCTATTTAGCTTTATTTCCTTTCCAAAGGTCAACTTTGGCGCAACAGCTCCAGTTGTCATAACACTTGAAGCATCAGTTACAAGCAATGGTGTAAAATTGGCTTGGCCTGGCCAGAATGCATCGACGATCTATGTTTACCGTGACTTTGTCGAAGGAGTAAAACCAATCACCCAGCTTCTCCCTACAGACATATCTTACGTTGATAAACCACCACCAGGTCCTCACACATATGGCATAACAGTTATCGGCAAGGATGGTAGAATAGCTATGCGTTCACCACTTGTCCCTGTTTCAATGAGCAATCCTGATTGTGAGAATCCAAACGGGACTGTTTTAAAACTTTGGATTGATAAAACAGTTATGAAAATCAATTGCGCTCCAGAAATTTCAATATCTGCAGCACCTAAACTAAAAAATGGGACTACTTATGTATCTATCCGTCCAATAATCGAGGCCGCAGGTGGGACGCTTCAGTGGAATACAACTACCAAAACGGCTACAATAAAATTCCCACCCCACAGTGTTGAATTGACGATTGGCAAGAACACTGCCATCGTTGACAACAAATCCAAGCCAATAGCAAAAGATCCTACAATCACACCATTTATTGATAACGGTAAGACCATGCTCCCATTCAGATTTATTGTTGAAGCTGTTGGTGGTTCCGTTGGCTACGATGCAAATCAGAAGCGTATTGATATTCTTATGCCACTTCAATCTTCAGCGCTTGTTTTTAAGGCTATAGATGGTCTCTCAGCCGTTGCAAGAGACAAATCAGGTTCTTTAGTCCAGATAAAAAGCGTTAGTGTAGTCGAGAGTGATAATCCAATCAAATTTTTCATTGAAAATGCGCATATGCTGATACCTTCTGGTGAGAAGTACACAACGCCTAAGCTTCTTGATATTACAGATCCGATGGATAGAAAGCTTCTTCATACAAATATCTCAACCTGGCTAAACGGCATTGGTGATGTTAAAGTCTACACTGTAACAATCGCCTCCAAGACAACTAAACTCCAAGATTTCACCTCGGTAGCTCTCTTTAATGAGACATCAGGAGAGGTTATTGATTTGACCTTTTTACCTTTTGGATTGGATTTTTCTGTTACCCCTGAAAAAAATGACATTCCAACAACTCCCATTAACAAAGTTACTGGTGAGATAGCAAATTACAGTATCTTCTGGCCTGGAGCCAAAATAGCCAATAGCAATCTTACATGGAGAGCTGTGCAAGTAACATTCAATGCAACAGCAAATGGCAGGATGAGCTTGGCCAGCCTTGGTTGCACCTTGTGCAATCGCTCACAAGGTGAGGTTGACATCTCATTTAGGAATCTTTGTCAAGATAATCTCCCGCAACCTTCACGCACATTTATCCCAATTATTGCCTCGCTTTGTGATTTTTCTGTTGCGCTAGGCAAGAATGACAACTATCTCAATCTCTCGCTCGAGGAAGGTTGTGGATTCTTTCCTGGGCCATCTTGCAACGATATTGTTGATAAATACTCCGACATGGCTTTTGAATTCATTGATCTTAGGCCAACCAAAACAACTGACACGCCATTTGCCTCAGCTCAGTTAGTAAAGGGCTCGTTTAGGCTCCAACCAAAAACAGGCTCAGCCTCATGGTTGCCAGAACAAGATCCGGGTAAAAAATCCGCAGGAGTATTCGGTGTTGATGTTGAGAAAGCTCAAAAGCCAAAGAGTTTGGATATAAGTTGTAAATCCAACCCGAAAAAGTATGGCGTTTTCCTTGTACCATCCATTATGCCAGCACTCCAACCCATACCTGGACCTTCAATTTCTATCAAGGTGCCGATTCTAAACACTCCATCCGGGAGACAAAATGGTGCTCTCAAATTATCCACCGAGGGTACACTCTCTGTGACTGTTCCTTTTGATAAACCTACAGGTTGGTTTGGTTATGAAGGTGTCAAGCGCACAATAACGCTTGGCAAAGGAGTTATTTCTGGCCAAGCTATTTTTGAGTGCCCTTGTGGCGAGAGCAAAGCAATCGAACGCGTGTCGCTCAAGGTTGACCGTCCATCGGCTGGGTCAGCAAAAGTAAAGATTGATGCAAGCATAAACTCTTCAGTGGCATTCACCGATCCTGCAAACAAGGTTGACCTTGTTTTGGAACGGGACAAACAGGAGATAGCCAAGGTTCAAATTGATTACAAAAATCCGGTTGCAACAATAGTTGATAACAATCCGCTACCCGGTGAGATCTATATGTACTGCCTTAAACTTTACAGAGCAAACGTGGAGATCGAATCATGGTGCAACAGTGAATCAATTTTGCCAAATCCATTGGTTCTGGCTGCCACATGGATATCAGGTGGGATAAGCAAATCAGGTAGTGTACTTGGCGGAGAAAAGCTTGAGGAAGGGATAAGCATAAAGAACCTCGATGAGGTCCCGATGAAGGTCAAAATAGAGATTAAGGCAATCTGTGAAGGGTGGGGATTAACTCTTTCAAATGGATCACAGGCAATGGAATTGAATATCCTTGCTGGTGAATCGAACGAACAAATAAACTTTATCACAAATCCCGATGTATCACTTGTGCCAAACACTCCGTGTATTGCTAAAGTTGAGATTTCTGCTGGACTTCAAAAGGTTGCTCTTACTTACAACCTTAAAATTGATGCTCCAGATTGCGCATTTACAGCAGTATGGGATGAAGGAGGTACAGGCATTGGTAATGATATTGCGCCTGGCGCCACAAAATCTCAAAATTTTACGATAAAAAATGATGGCAAAGAAAAAGTACGCTTTCTTGTTCAACTTCAATTCTCTGGTGGTGCTGATCTGATAAAAGGTGGATCTTTCTGGAGTGTCAACTTTAAAGACATGCAATCTGGCAGTATGATGAATTTAGAACCGGGTGAGGTCAAGCTTATAACCATAATTGCAAAACCATCAATTGACATGGCTGACGGTTCTTCAACTGTCGTTGATATTTCCATTGAAGCTTGCAGCCAGAAAATAAAGTTGATATGGATGTTGACGTGCAAAGCTCCCGAGTGCGATTTTGAACTGAACTGGATCCAAGGCACTCAAACGCGTCTAACGACAACTACACCTGGTGATGAGTGGGTAGAATATTTCACAATTTCAAACATGCTCACAGAAGAGGTTGCATTCATGTTGTCCACAGGCACAGATGGAGAATACATCAGCCTCCTGCTTTCAAACTACAATTTTACAATCCCTGCCGGGGGAATCCAAACAATTTCAATCGAGTGCAGAACCCCAGACAATGCAAGAATTGGAACCTCAACGATTAAGGTAATTGCAAAATGTGGCAAGTCGGAAAAGATGCTAAAAAAGAGCGTCAATATTCAAAAAGGTTTGTCATGTTGGTACACAACCGACTGGCTGTTAAACAGAGACGATTATCTACCAATGGATATGCCAGTTGATGAGACTATTGAAGCGGCAATAAGGATTAAAAACAAAAGCAAAAATGCGGAGCTGTTTGCTGTTCTTGTCCAGCGATCTGATGAAAGCTGGGAGTCAGGATTCAACACTGCAAAAGGTCTTAAACAAACTTTTATCCTAAGACCAAATGAGGAGACAACCAAGCTTATCCTCTGGCTTAAAGCTGGACCAAAAACCAAGCCCGGCGATAAATGCAAGGTGACAGTATCCATTAAATCCTGCTCAACTGCGATCGTTCTGGAGTGGGATGTCACGTGTGTCATCCATGAAGAGCTTGATGTGACAATCTCTTACAAGCTTGACAAACCAGTCTTCAAAAAGGACAATTCGCTTGCTGTCAACGGATCATACTCATTCACAAGGAAGGGTGTTGGGTCTATCAAACTTACAGGTCACCAATTCGACTGGTACGAAGCTGGCACAAACGCATCAATGGGTGGAACAGGAGCTATCCCCGTTGACATGGAGATATACAAAGGACTTCCAGCATGGACATATGAACACCGAATTCCAAAAAACATCCAAGACAAGACCAAAGCGCTGGGTGGAAACAAGATTAGGATCGTTATAACATTCTACTTTATGTACAACGATCAAACATCTGTCAAAAAGACTATTGAATATGTTGTAGAGATTCCCTAGATCTTCTTGATATTCATACCTAACCAAGTCAAAAAGCCGACGAGTTCGAACTCGTCGGCTTTTATGTTTTGTGAACTGAACCAAAACGGGTTGAAATACGTTTATATATGTAGAGTACACTTATTTATGACTCAAGGAGAGTGGCAATGAAAAGTAATGAGATCATGGCTTCGATATTTTGTAAAATGTCGACTATCACTCTTCCTGTTGTCCTCAAAATAATTTCAATTTTGTTACTTTCCTTTATAATAATTTTCCAAACTTTTGATAATAAGACCTACGGTGATAATAATTGTGAATGGTCTATGTATGGGTATGATTCTGCCCATACATTTAGTGTTCCCAAAGCTTGCAGTCCAAAGTTGCCTTTAGTTGAGATAGATAGATTTGAACTTAAAGAATTTAATTGGTATGATCATGCCCAGATTCTAGATGCTGTTGAAGATTATATTTTAATTTCTTTGGTATCTAACGATGATCGGTTACAAGATTTGAGTTGTTATAAATTAAACCCAAGTACAAAAAAATGGTTTAAATATCAAATGGTAAAGCATAATTCATCTCCTGCAATTATTAGAAATCTAATTTATATTTTTAATGGTAATTCTCTTCGTTGTTATAACATGGATACTGGATTAAAAATCTGGGATTTCAATTTTTGGTACTCGTCTTACATGACACCTTGGTACAAG
>Ga0209254_10001390_pt1 | contig 21591 bp, 17 predicted proteins | sample FrelakmetDIP11DI_FD_187148 | JGI IMG/M metagenome (GOLD analysis project Ga0209254, IMG submission 187148) | Freshwater lake sediment microbial communities from the University of Notre Dame, USA, for methane emissions studies - DIP11 DI (SPAdes)... | ecosystem: Environmental > Aquatic >...
GGATTTCCAAAATAAGTCTGCAAACCCAAAGAGGAACAATTACAGACAGGAACGGATTTGTTTTAGCAAGAAACGTCGGTTCATATAATGTTGTGATTACACCTGCTGATCTGCCGGTTGATCCGGGTTCCAAACAGGAAGTTTTTCGAAAATTAAGCGAGTTGATAAACATACCAGTTAGTAGTGGTGAAATTAATGATGAAACAGTAAAGCTTTTCAGCCCCTGCAAAACTGATTTTGGGATCACTGAAATCACAACCATTGCAGAGAGTTTGGCTCCATACAAACCAGTGAGAATTAAGTGTAATGTAGATGAAAAAACAGCCATGACAATCCGGCAGAATGCAAAAGATTGGCCTGGTGCAGGGATTGAAGTTGAACCTGTACGGGACTATCCGACAGGTGAATTGACTTCTGAAATTATAGGGTTTTTAGGTCCAATCCCAGCTTCTTTGGAAGAGCAATACCGGGAATTAGGATTTCTACCAGGTCGAGATAAGGTTGGCTACTCAGGAATCGAAAATGACGAACAGGATATTCTGGGCGGCAAAAATGGGGAAAGGTTAGTCGAGGTAGATGTGGCCGGCGCGACGATACGTGACCTCGAAGCACCAATTTCTCCAATTCCAGGGAACAATATCGAATTAACCATTGACACCCGCTTACAAGCTGCTGCAAAAGCCGCAATTAAAGGTGAAATAGATTTTTGGAACACATACCTCAATAAAAAACTATCTTCGAATGGGGTAGTGATTGCAATGAATCCAAAAACGGGTGAGATTCTTTCACTTGTTTCATACCCTACATTTGAAAACAACCGTATGGCACGCGAAATTCCAGCGGATTATTACACGCAATTGATCAACGATCCTGACAGACCATTATTTAACCATGCCATTTCAGCAGAACATCCGCCAGGATCGGTATTCAAAATTGCTGCGGCAATTGGAGCGCTAAACGAAAAAGTTGTTACCCCTGAGCAGGAGTTAGAGGATCCAGGAAAGATCACGATTAATCAATCATTTGCAGAAAATGTTACCGGCACTCCCAGAGATTATGTTTGTTGGGAAAGGGCCGGTCATGGGTTTCAGGATTTTTTTGAAGGTGTGTCAAATTCATGTGATGTGTATTTCTATAAAATTGGAGGGGGGTTTAAGGATGAGGTGCCTGACGGAGGTTTGGGTATTTGGCGTATGGGAGAATATGCAAAAGCCTTGGGATGGGGAGAAACCACAGGTATAGAATTACCCGGTGAAGCAACTGGTCTGATGCCCAATCCCACATGGAAACGCCAGGTACAAACCGAAAACTGGTCAACGGGTGATACCTATATTGCGACAATGGGTCAGGGATATGTTCTTTCAACGGTGATGCAAGTCTTACAGGCTTATGCGACGGTTGCCAATGATGGCAAGATGATGAAACCTACTTTGATACATCGAATCACTGATGCAGATGGAAGTATCATCAAGGATTTCTCACCTATCCAGAAACGGGATATCACAAAGGATAAATTGATCCAAGTATTTGACGAAAACAACATTCCTACTGGAGAAATGAAATCAGTTGAACCTTGGGTTATCGATACCCTGAAAGAAGGTTTACGAATGGTTGTAACAAGCGGCACTGCAGTAAACGAATTTGCCGGAATGGTTGTTCCATCCGCTGGGAAAACTGGCACTGCAGAATATTGTGATAATATCGCCAGTGAACAAAATTTATGCAGTCCCGGCAATTGGCCGGCTCATGCATGGTATGTAGGATATGCACCCTATGATGATCCAGAGATTATCGTCGCAGCTTTTGTTTATAACGGTAGAGAAGGCTCAACGGTTGCAGGTCCAATTGTCAGAAAAGTTCTGGAAGCGTATTTTGAATTGAAGAACATTGATTCCGGCGCTGTAGAAAATCAATAAATATTACACAACAAAAATTCTGCTGTCTTTGAGACGATAATTAATGGGAAACAGAAGTATCTGGAGAAATTTTGATTACCTGCTTTTTGGGGCAGTAGTTTTTTTATCTATTTTCGGTATCATCGTTATCCGATCAGCCATTGCTGGAAATGCAGAACTTGTCGGATACCCTAACCGGCAGGCGATTTACTTTGTCATTGGTGTGACAGTACTTTTGGGTACAGCTTTGCTGGATTACCACTACTGGGCAGCATTATCCCGATATTTATACATTTTCGTCCTAATATTCCTCATTTTTACGTTTGTGACAGCCCAGGCGAGATTTGGCGCAGCGCGATGGATCGAAACCGGGTTTATCCTTATCCAACCCGCAGAAATCGCGAAATTAATAATGGTGATCGTGCTGGCGGATTATTTTGCCCGCAATCAGTCCGCAACGAAAAACTTTCGGTGGATTGCGTATAGCTTAGCCATCACAGTCGGAATGGTTATTTGGATCTTATTACAGCCAAATTTAAGTACTTCCATCGTGATTTTTGTAATTTGGTTTGCCATGCTCTGGATCAGCGCTGTTCCTATGAAATACCTGCTCATACTTGCTGCGGTTGCCATCCTAATTGCGATTGTTGTATTCCCATTTCTTGAACCCTATCAACAGGGTAGGATTTTAACATTCATTTTTCCAGATCCTAATGCTAGATACGGTAACACATACAATGTTGATCAGGCAAGAATTACCATCGGATCTGGTGGTCTGTTTGGGATGGGATATGGACATGGTAGTCAGGTACAACTACGTTTTTTGAAAGTGAGACATACCGACTTTATCTTCGCTGTAATGGCTGAAGAATTTGGTTTTTTCGGCACTATATTGATTATCGGTTTAATGAGCTTTGTAGTTTGGCGGTGTTTTAGAGCTGCCCGATTATCCAATGACATGTTTGGATCGTTACTGGCATATGGATTTGGGACCTTGATCTTCTTTCAGATGGCTGTAAATATTGGAGTTAATCTGAATCTTATTCCAGTCACCGGTCTGACTTTACCATTTATTAGTTATGGGGGTAGTTCCCTTCTTTCTCTCTTATTTGGAATTGGATTAGTGGAAAGTGTAATTGCCCGGGGTAAAACCCAGCTTTAGCACAGCTAAATTATAATAAGTCAAAATCGTTATTTGGAAATGGTGGTAAGGATGGTAAAAACTGAACCTGCCAGGGTACGCTTTGCACCCTCGCCAACGGGACATATGCATTTAGGCAGCGCCCGAACCGCATTATATGATTTTTTAATTGCCAAACAAAGCGGGGGAAAATTCATCATTCGCATTGAAGATACCGACCGGAAGCGTTATGTAGAAGGAGCGGAGCAGGAACTACTCGATGGACTTAAATGGACCGGGTTGGAGTGGGACGAAGGACCAGATAAAGGTGGGCCATATGGGCCATACAGACAATCTGAGCGGAAAGAGATTTATTTAAAATATGCGAAAGATTTGATTTTGAGCGGAAATGCTTTTTATTGTTTTTGTACCGCCCAGGAGCTGGAAGAAAAGCGGCAAAAACAACTTAAGGTGAAAGAGAATCCGCATTATGACGGTGCATGCAGAGATATTGCACTTGATGAAGCTGAAAAGCGGGTAACAAAAGGTGAAAATCACGTAATTCGGTTTCGAGCACCCAATAGTGGATCCACAACAGTAAATGATCTTATTCGTGGACCAATCACCGTGGATAATCGATTAATTGATGATCACATTCTCGTGAAGACGGACGGATGGGCTCTATATCACCTGGCTGCGATGGTGGATGATCACAAAATGATGATATCGCACGTCATCCGCGGATCTGAATGGCTTCCGACATTTCCACTCCATGCTTTGATTGTACGGGCATTTGGATGGGAAGAGCCTGTATGGGTACATTTATCAGTATTTTTAAAACCGAGCGGCAAGGGCAAAATGAGTAAAAGGGAAGCCGCAGATCTTATGAAGGATGGATACTCCATTTTTGTAAAAGATCTTGAGGAATTAGGCTACCTCCCGGAGGCGGTAATCAATTGGATTGTATTGATGGGATGGAGTCTTGATGGTTCCACCGAATTCTTCACATTACAAGATCTAGTAGAAAAATTCAATTTAAGAGGTCTCAATCCATCACCAGCAGCGATAAATTTTACAAAATTGGATCACTTCAATGGACTGCATATCCGAAATATATCAACAGAAGATCTTGCCGGCAGGATCAAGCCATTTTTAGAGAAATCAGGATTAATAACCGATGACGAAATCTTATTAAAAATTGCTCCGATCATCCGAGAAAGAATTGTGACCCTTGATGATGTTGTCGAGATGGCTGGATTCTTTTTCAAAGAGTCAATTGAACATGTAATTGAGGATTTGGTAGTAAATGGTTTGACAAAAGACGAATCCAAAAAAATTCTCCAGGATGCAATAACAATTATTACTCCTCTGAAAATAATCAGTTCAGAAGATACTGAAATCAAAATGCGGGAATATGTGGAAAGCAGCCCGTATACACCTGGCCAGGTTTTCGGAATAATGCGAGTGGCAGTGACCGGACAAAAGGTGAGTCCGCCGCTTTTTGAAAGTATGGAAATTATTGGAAAACATAAGGTAATAGAAAGATTATCAAGGGCGAGAGGAATTCTAAATGAATGATGAATGACCTCAACTTGTAAATAAAATCAGGTGGTGGTAGAATTCCAGCCGTTGGTTTTTGGGGGCTCGTCTAATGGCAGGACAGCACACTCTGGATGTGCTTGTAGAGGTTCGAATCCTTTGCCCCCAGTAAAAAAGCACCGCTAGGTGCTTTTTCTGGTTTAAAGAGTTATTTTATTAAACCAATGATATCTTTTTTAACAATTGATTTGTTTTCATAAATAATCCCGCGAGCTTGATCAAGTTTTCCCCAGTTATTCCACAACAAAATACCTACGATTTTTGTATCACGTAAATAATAGAAAGTGCCATTTTTGAATGGTTCATCCCAATCGATGATGACATCCAAGCTTGAATCCAAATCACCTACGGCTTCGTAGCCGATATCATATAAGTCAGAGTAAAAATAGGGGAGATATTCATAGGACTGCCCGGCTCCCGCCATATTCTTGCCTGCCAACATTCCGGACATATTGGCGTGATCTTCATGTTCGACCCGACGGTTTTTCTTCAAGTAGAAATCAGGAAAATTAGCGACATCCCCGGCAGAGAAAACTGCCTGGTTTTCAGTCTGAAAATGAGAATTGACCTTGATACCATTCTCAACCATTAACCCTGCTTCCTGTGCCAGAGTGACATTTGGGATAACCCCGAGCCCAGCGATCACACCATCGGATACGACATCACGTGAAACACCTTCTTTGGTTTGAATGTGAAGGATACTTTCATTTCCTTTCACATCGAATCCTAAAACTGAAATACCTGATAGGATATCCACATTATGTTGTTTAAATACTTCCTGGATATGTGAACTAATCTCAACGGTGAAAATCCGTTGATTCATCCAATTTTCCGGAAATACAATTGTGATTTTTTTCCCGAGCAGGGAAAGTGTTGCAGCGATCTCTGAGCCAATGAAACCTCCGCCGATAATCGTAAACCGCTCTTTTTGTTCAACGATTATTTTCAAATTTTCGTAATCCTTCAGAAATCGAAAATAATTGATTTTGTCACCACCAAAGGGAAACTTTCTTGGTGAAGCGCCTGTTGCGAGAAGCACCTTTTCAAAGCTAAAAATATTGTTTATGCTATCCACAGCAGTTTTATTTACAATATCCAACGTAACTATTTGTGTATCTAACTGAATATCCACTGACTGTTTTTCAGTTCGCCTCCATATTTTTTCAATTGATTTCCCCTGCCAAAGTCCTTTGGAAAGGGGTGGCCTGTTATAAGGGGGTACGCCTTCATTGCAAATTAGGCATATAGACGCTTCCGGTTCGATTAATCGAATGCCGCGAATAGCAGAATCGGCTGTCATACCCCCGCCAATGATCAAATATTTCGTTTTTTTCATTTTCCGCTCCTTTAAAAGATATAAATAAATTTATTGTTATATCGCTATTGTTTGACTAATCTCTGGATTTTTAGGTCTTTTACCCATTAAGATCAGAATAATTGCTGTGACTAATGATAAAACAACTGATACCAAAAATGTGACCGAATATGAAAACGCATCTGCCAACAAACCTCCGACCACAGGTGCTAGAATGGCAGCGGGTGCAGCTAATGTGTTCAATATACCAACATAAGTTGGCCTGGTTAAATCAGTGCCAAATTCCAATGTGTATGCAATCCCAATTGTCCAAAAAGTTGTGTTTGCCAGACCTGTCAAAATCATAATAAAAGGAATCCAAACCAAGGTGGGAGCAAGTAGAGCAATAAGGGCACTCAACATTGAGGAAAATGCACCAAAAACTAATACTGGCAAATGTCCCCAACGATCAGCGACCCAACCAAGAATTGGATTTGATATCACTTGCGTGATCAATAAGATACTTGTCATCACACCTGCATAGCCAGCAGACATTCCTAAAAATTGAACTCCGTAAATGATGTAGAACGCAAAAGACATCATTCCGAACTGGAAGATCATCCTGCTTGTTAAGAATCCAAAGAAATCCCGATCCGATTTGAGAATTACGATTACTGATTTGGAGAGTGATTGCTCGTTCCCGACTTTTCCGGGTTTACTAACAACTATTTCTCTTGTGAGACCCAAAAAAAACATTGATAAAAGCATGAAGATGAAGGTGATTAAAAAACATATTGTATATCCGATATGGGGAATACTTTTTTGAAGCAGAAATCCAGCCATAATCGCCCCCACGCTGGCGAGAAGATTGGCAGCTGCAGATTGAACACCGAAAAACCTTGCTCTTGTTTTTGATGGAATCACTTTGGCGATCATTGACTGCCATCCATTGGCAGTTAAACCGGCGCCCAATCCTTGCCATATTAATAGAGCAAATATAAGGATCAGAGCGAAGGTGGTTCCGATTTGAGGAATAAACCATGCTACGAGAGCCAACCCTAAATAAGGAAGGCGTTCATTTATGGTCATGGTCATAACATGAGGTTTGATTTGGGGTAAAGAAGATACAGTCTTTGCCATGAATAGTTGAGGTAATTGCCAGAACATAGTATGGATGGCAGGGATTAATCCGATCAGAAGAGCGGAGTTTGTAATTTGTGATACAAAGAGGGGAAGTATTGTAGTAAAAGAAGCAAAACCGAGTCCAAAACCAAAGCAGGATGCATCAATAACATTCACAAAAAAATTGTATTTCAGGTTTTCAAGGATACCTCGTTCTGAGTTCACTAGGATATTATAAAAGACCCCGATAGATTCCGGGGTCTTTTGAAAAAATCATCTTATTGGAAAAGACTCAATATTCATCTGATTCGTCTTCATCCAACCACGTTTCGTCGTCTTCTTCATCTTCTTCGGATATTTCTTCCCATTCTTCTTCCTCTTCATCCTCCCATTCATCGTTAGCAGCCGTTTCCGTGTTTGGAGAGAATGTATTACAACCAGTATCCGGATCAATCTCCACCTGAGCTGCGCTGCAGAAACCTTCATCAAGGAAACTGCAATCTGAATAATGACAGCGAATTCGGGCCATGGATTTTCTCCTGTTAATTTGATTCTTGCAATTCAAAAATTGAAATAATAAAAATTGAAGTCATAACAATCGCAGATAGTATACAAAAAGGACATTCAGCTTTCAAGATGAAGATACTAACAAATATTAAATAGATAGAATAAAGAAAACCAATTAATGAAAAACCAAATATCAAATAACGGATTTTGGATAATGAATTCGGATAAACTTTTGGGAAAATTAATAATACAAGAATTGCGGTGTATCCAATTAAACCAATTAAACCGTTGGGGATTCCATAGATCGATGCGTATCTGCTGGAATTCACAACTTCGCAACCTGTAGTTCCCTGAAAACAGGCAATCGGAGTGGAAGTAATTTTTGTATAGTATAAATATAGCGAATCAATCAGACCAATAAGGGTTAAGATAAACAATGTGACGAAGATGTTTTTTTTCAACCGAACAACCTCAAGGGATTAATCCAACAACCAAGCATCAACATAAGCATTAACAGGCAGCGATTTTACCCCAGGTGGAACAATCAGTAAAGTATTCGCATTGACCATGGATAGGACGTTTCCTGACCCCTGGTGAGTCGCTGGATGGGCAACCCATTTACCTTTCGTAAACGTGGAATTTGCGCGCAGGTAACTTTGCCTGCCATCGGATTCAATAGGAGCATCAATTATCATTGGGATAATATCTGGGGTGATTTTTTCGATCCCGGAGAGTAATAAAATTGCCGGTCGGATAAAAACCAGAAAACCCACGAATGCGGATACGGGATTTCCCGCCAAACCAATCAGGGGGGTTTCCTTGTAAGATCCAAATGCAATTGGTTTGCCAGGACGCATATTAACCCGCCAAAACTCGATTTTGCCGTCTGATTTGATAACATCCTTTACAAAATCAAATGCTCCGACGCTCACACCAGCGGAGGTTATGATAAGATCAATTTCGAGATCACAACAAAGATCCAATTTATGTTTGATTTCAGTTTTATCGTCTGGCACGATCCCGAGATTGATTACTTCGCACCCAAGTGACTTGGATAATCCTACCAATGAGTAACTGTTGGATTCATGGATTTTTCCTGGTGAAAGTTTTTTTTCAGGAGGAATCAATTCATCCCCGGTACTTAATACAGCAATCCTGGGAATTCGATGCACAGGAACCTCATGAATACCGAAAGAAGCTAGGGCACTGATTTCCTGTGGGCGAAGACGAGAGGATTGTTTTAAAACCGGTACCTCTTTTAGGATGTCCATACCTTTGGGACGGATATTTTCGCCTGGTAATACAGGCGAGTATACTTTAATTATATGAGGAAATATTATTGAAGGATCATTTCTGGGAGAGTTCGTAGATTCCACCTGAACAACAGCATCTGACCCCGCAGGCAAAGGTGCACCTGTCATTATCCTGGCAGCATGACCGGAAATCACTCCATATTCTGGGTAAGATCCAGCCGGAATGTCAAAATCAATTATCAGGTTGACCGGTTTTTCCGGGGAAGCCCTTGATGTATCCCAGGCAATTACCGCAAAACCATCCATGCTTGAATTTGTAAATGGCGGTAGATCCGTTGTGGCTTTTATATCTCGGCTTAAAACCCGCCCGTATGCTTCATCAAGGGGGATATGCTCTTCAATGGTAGGTTTAAAACCTTCCAAGATAGTCAACAAAGCTTGATTGACGGGGATCAATTCAGTCAAATTTCCTCCAGATATATCATATGTATCAACCAGGTTTGATCCTGTGCGCCTCCATGACATTGGGCAGGTTCTCAATCCGGGTGAGAACTCTGCTCAGTTGCGAAATATCACTGATTTCCAGGATTAATGTGATTGTTGCGAGATTGTGCGTAACTTTCAGACGGATATCCATTACATTGATACTTTCCAGGCTTAATATCGAAGAAATGTCCCCCATCAAACCCTGGCGATCGTAAGCTTTAATCTCAATGCTAATCGGAAATGTCTTTTGCGGCTCACCCCAGCGGACTTTTACAATCCTTTCATTTTCCGTCATTCTCAATATGTTCGGGCAATCCCGACGGTGAATTGTAGCGCCTCGACCGCGGGTTATGTAGCCAACAATTTCATCACCCGGGGCTGGATTACAACATTTTGCGAGATTTGTTAAAAGTCCCTTCAAACCTAAAACGGATACTTCAGTCGTTATAGTCGTTTTTGTATCGGTAGCCTTTATCTCAAGGAGCGGGTCTTTTTCTTTGTGGATCTCACTTAGCTTATTTACAACCCGTCCAATTGTCAGATCACCACATCCAAGTGCTTCGTAAAGGTCATCGGGAGATCTCAGGTCAAGACTGGGTAGGAGTTCTTCCAGGGATTGGTTTGTGATTCCAAGCCTTTGAATCTCCCTCTCATAGAGTTGTTTACCCTGGGTGAGATTGATATCCCGGTCCTGTTTTTTGAACCAGGCTTTAATTTTTGAACGCGCCCGTTGAGTTCGAACCAGTCCAAGATTAGAATTCAACCAATCACGGCTGGGGCCACCTTGTTTTGATGTTAGGATTTCCACTCGGTCGCCAGTACGTAGAGTATATTCAAGTGTGACTAACTTTCCATTGACCTTGGCACCCCGGCAACGGTTACCAATTTCGGTATGGACATGATATGCAAAATCAATCGGGGTTGAATCCGCCGGCATATCGATGATATCTCCGTGGGGGGTGAAGATGTATACCCTGTCTTCGAAGACATCAGATTTCATCCCATCTACAAATTCCTGTGCGTCTTCCACATCCTGGCGCCATTCCATCACTTTACGGAGCCAGGTAACCTGCTGATCGAACTGGTCGGACCGCGCACCTTTTTCTTTGTATCGCCAATGGGCTGCAATTCCTAATTCTGAATTCTGGTGCATTTCCGGGGTTCTTATCTGGACTTCAAGGGGTTTTCCGTCGTCATAAATCACCGCGGTGTGTAACGATTGGTAGAAATTGTCTTTTGGTGCAGCAATATAATCATCAAATTCTTGCGGGATAGGACGCCAATGTGTATGGATGATTCCGAGGGCAGAGTAACAAGTGGGGATATCTGCGACAATTAACCTGACACCTCGCAGGTCCATGACGTTCTCAAACGCACGCCCCTTTTCGTCCATTTTTCTGTAAATTGAATATATATGTTTTCTACGTCCTGATATTTCAGCTTCAATTCCGGCGTTTTCGAGAATATTTTTCAGGTTCTCTTCTATACTGTTTATTTCAACTTCACGATCAGGTTTTGTTTCCGCAAGTTTTTGAGCTATCTCCCCGAATTTATCAGGATCCACATAACGGAATGATAGATCTTCAAGTTCAGATTTCATTTGCCAGATACCAAGGCGGTTGGCAAGGGGGGCAAATATTTCCAGGGTCTCACGCGCAATTCGCTTCCGCTTGTTTTCAGGCATTGCTCCCAGGGTGCGCATATTGTGCAAACGATCCGCAAGTTTTATCAGAACCACACGGATATCGTCGCCCATTGCGAGGAATGTTTTTCTCAATGTCTCAGTCGCGAGATCCCTTTTTCGACTGCGAACCGTGATCTCATCTTCATCAATATCAATCTCCACACCACGAATAGGATTTATGTTTTTAATGCTGTTTTCATTCTGGTCATCCCGCGAAACCATGGGCAGATTAGTAAGTTTGGTTACTCCATCTACAAGCTTTGCAACCTCATTACCAAATTCTTTTTGAAGTTCTACCAGGGTGACAGAGGTATCCTCCACTGTGTCATGAAGTAACCCAGCGATTATCACCGCCGGAGGAACATGCATTTCGGAAAGGATCGAGGCAACCGCAACGCAGTGCGTGATATATGGTTCACCAGATATGCGTTTTTGGCCTGAGTGCGCTTTTTCAGCAAACTCATAGGCTTTAATAATCCGTTCCCTATCGGCTTCGGAATAGGTCTCAGGAAGTGATTTGATCAAATGATTGATCGGCATTGTTCAAAATGACAACTCTCGTAGAAAATTATGGCAAGTATAGTCTCTAATTCAATGGTTTCAACCAAAATGCGGATCTTTAAATTTCAAATAGATTCAACCAGATTAATTAGATCATTAAGATCCAAGGTAAGGAGTGATGGCATTTGAAGATTTGCCTCAAAAAAATCCATATTCACCGTGACCGAATTTGGTATGGCAACACAGAAAATATCTGCTGCACGAGCTGCCCTTACTCCATTAACAGAATCCTCAAAAGCAATTATCTCCGTTGATAACGCACCGATTTTCTTCAAAGATTCGAAATATACAGATGGATCTGGTTTTGCCGGATAAGATGTTCCGGCAGTGATTATAAAGTCAAAATATTGCTTCACACCAAGTCGATCAAGATGCCTATGGACCCATTCGTCACTTGAGCTGGAGGCAATCGCTGTCGAAAGCCCGAATTCTTTTGCTTCAGATAAGTATTCTATTACACCAGGCATTAATTCGGCAGAAGTAAGTTTTCGATTTAAAATGCCTCTATGTTCCCTGGAGACATAAGATAGATCAATGGTGTTACCGGATAAATCATGGAGATAGGTGAGGGGGTTAAATGCACTTTCATCGGTTCCGACCACAAGAACATATTTCTCGAAGGGAAGTTCAAAGCCATAGCTACGATAAACCTCCTGCCAGGATTGCATGTTGGGTAATTCAGTATCCAGAATCAAACCATCAAAATCAAAAATCAACCCCTTTATTTTTGTCATATTTCGAAAACGATTTTTTGAGTTATTTGAGCAATTCCTGCTTATCAAACTTGCGATAAGGGCTCAAATAATCAAGTATCATCTCATCTCCAATATATAAGTTGTTTGTGATCATTCGAACAATCAATTCAGCGATACCCGGACCAAGCATAAATCCCTGACCGCACATTCCAGTAGCAAGAATAAATCCAGGTCTTTCGGTTACCGCACCAACAAGTGGAAAGCCATCAGGTGTCATTGGATAAAGGCCACGCCAAGTACGACGGACCCGGAGGTTGAACAGACGCGGCATGACTTCCAATAACCGGGTTGATACCATTGGTAAGAATGAACTGGTCTCACGGATTTCCGTACCCCACTCATTAGGCGAAGGAGTGATACAAAAAACAACCTGACCGGTAAAATGCTGGTAAAAGTAAAAATTCGATGAGTCTGCTTTTGGTCGTATATCCACGATCATTGGATTTAAGAATCGTTGGACCGGTTCTGTTATCGCAGCTTCATGCGAATCAGGAAATACTGGCAAATCGAGTGATATAAGTTGTCCCAAAATACGTGAACCAGCTCCTGCAGCAAGAATAATATATTTTCCACCATACTCCCCCATGTTAGTTTTAACACCAGTTACAGTATCGCCAGAATTCATGAACCCGGTGACAATTTCCCTGAAACGAAAAACTACCCCTTGTTCAACCGAATGGGAATAAAAAGCGTGGGTGGAAAGGAGGGGAGATGCGTTGCCGTCATTGGGACTGAAAGTTCCACCAAGTAAACCTTCTGCATTCAAATCAGGTACGATTTTCGAGAGTTCTTCTTTTTCATACCAATCAATTTCAAGATTAAATGCTCTTTGTTTTGATAGAAGGTCAATTAGGCTTTTCTTTTCAATATCTCGATAAGCAACAAAACAATAGCCTCCTTTTACCCATTCAATTTCGTCGCCGAAGGTATCCTTCCATGTGGAGAAAATTTCAATACTCCTCTGGCAGAGAGCGATCTTGGCTGGATCAGAGTGAGTCGCGCGGATTCCTCCGATAGCCCGTTTGTTTGATCCTTGCCCGACAGAAGGCTCGGAATCGATTACCAGAGTGCTGAATCCTGATCTGGATAAATAAAAAGCAATCGGTGTACCGATGGAACCGGCGCCGATAATGATCACATCATAACTTTTCCGAGGAAACCTTCCTCGTTGATCATTCATCATGAAAACCAGCGAATTTTGAAAGAGGCACTTCAACAAATAGAGGCCTAGAAGTGGGATTTACAATATTAACTGATGAAATACCTTCTCCTATAATAATTCGGTTTATGAGCGAGAAGCAGGTTTTTCCTCCGCAGGATCCCATGCCTGCCCTGGTAACAGCTTTGATCTCATTAAAATCCGTGTATCCTTTGTGTATTAATTCGCGAATTTCTCCAGCTGAAACGCGTTCGCAACGGCATACGATTGTCTCGCCTGGAATATTTTCAGAATAAGGATCAAACTCATGAATTGTGCTCAGATTCTGTATCTTTACCCCGGCTATTAATTTTGAATATTCGCGGGGCACAACCAGTTGGAGGATCCAGGTATTATTTGTATTCTTATTGCCTCGTAAAGCTTTTACTGGAAAATCGCCAATAGGATCTCCCCGTGTGTCTACTGCACTTGCGAGGTCACCTGGTTTGAAATGGGTACCCCCAAATTCAACAGGGATGGACACCAAAGGATAATCCGGATTCTTTCGGAAATCCACAAGCGTGATTGCCAACCCCGGGCAGCCGATCAGGCATTTCAAACACCCCCTGCATTCTTCCGAGGTGCCAATGAATTGTGGAATATTTCGTATGTCCTCCTTCGCAATCCGGATTAATTCCTGATTGCACATACTGGAGCAAGGGTCGCAAGGAATTTCTTGAGAACAATGAATAACCGGTATTACACCCTCTTCATTTTTTATATAAATTTCATTTTGGGTGGATCCCGGTTTGGATTTTAAAATTTCCGCCGATCGGATCCATTCTATCGGAATAGTTATCCCTGATACACCCAGATTCTGAGCGATTTCTAAACCCCTTATTTTTCCAGTCATTATCGCTGCAGAGGCTTCTGCAATCTCCTCGGCATCACCAGCACAATAAGCGCAGATTCCATATTCGACCGCTTTCAGATGAAACTCATTTACCGGATTTAGACCAACTGCGATTAGGATGCTATCACATGGAAATGTCTTTTCCGTACCTGCAAGGACGTGAAAATTTTCATCAATTGCTGCAATGGTTACCGATTCAACCTTATCTTTGCCATTTGCGCTCAATATTGTATGTGATGTAAAAATGGGAACCCCTAAACGTTCCAGCTTATCTTTGTGAACCTGGTAGCCACCACATTCTGGCAAGGCTTCAATCAAACCAGATACCCGGATGCCAGCCTGGAGAGCATGGTACCCCGCAATCAACCCGACATTTCCACCCCCCACGATAAATAACTTATTGGAAATCCTGATGTGGTCGCGATTTACCAAGGTTTGGAAAGCACCAGCACCTAGAATTCCTGGAAGAGTATTTCCCTTAAAAACAAGTGATTTTTCCCGGGCACCCGAGGCTGTGAGTAAAACTTTTGGTCGTATCAGTAAATATTCTTTATTATCCCGAAGAACCCCCACTTTTCTATCACTGAAGACAGCAAGTGCTGTGGAATTTCGCCAAGGAATCACAGAAGAGAAAGATACTAGTTCGGACTCGAGTTTTGAGGCAATATCAACCCCGCGCGTGCCTGCAAAAACTGTGTCCACAGATCCAAAGAATCGGTGTGTCTGAAGAATTAGTTTGCCTCCGAGCCTATTCTTATCATCCACAAGCAGAGCATTGATATTCAATTTTCCGAGTTCGATGGCTGCTGAAAGCCCGGCAGGTCCACCTCCAATGATCAGAACATCAACTTCCAATTCCTTGATTTGAAAGGTGTTACCATGAGGTCTTACATCCGGTAACCTGGGTAGACCATTTGCCGGCTGGATTTTCATTCCTGGTTGGACAATTTGCATGCAGGATTTTACTGGCAATCCATCCGCGATCACCATACATTGTGAACATTGTCCATTTGCGCAGAAGATACTTTGAGGTGCGCCGTCTTTCGGATGATGTCCAAACACGACGATGCCATTCGCCATCAACGCGGCTGCAATTGTCTCCCCTTTATGTGCTATTAAGGAATTTGTCTGCCAATGGAAATTGATCTCCAGAGAATCCTCAATGGCGAGTATGGGATGGATTTTTATGCGCAAATCAGGCAATGGAGGACTCCTGCATTTAAAGGGGTTGATGGCAGGTACTAAGTGGATTTTACCAAGCTTTCCTCTTTATGATTGTTCGAAGGGAATATGAGTAGATCAATCAAAAATCAAACATGTTACAATTCATTCTCATTTTTATTGGAGAACAGCCATGATTAGAAGAATTGCAGTACTAACAAGCGGGGGTGATGCCCCGGGGATGAACGCAGCAATTCGAGCTGTTGTAAGAGCGGGCTCATCAAATGGATGGGAGACTTTCGGAGTCCGTTTGGGCTACGACGGTCTAATTTCTGGAAAGATATTTCCCTTGGGGAAAAGAGATGTGGGCGGAATAATCCAGAGGGGTGGCACAATCCTCGGAAGTGCTCGCTGTCCCGAATTTAAGACAGAAGCCGGACAAAGGATGGCTATCCGTTCCTTGAATGAAGCCGGGATGGATGCCCTCGTCGTAATTGGAGGGAATGGATCACAAACCGGTAATCTGGCTTTACATAAGATGGGATTCCCGGTGGTCGGAGTCGCATCCACGATCGACAACGATCTATTTGGCTCAGAAATTACTATCGGGGTGGATACTGCCTTAAATATTGCTATAGAAGCAATCGACCGATTAAAAACCACAGCATCTTCCCATCAAAGAGCATTTTTACTGGAAGTAATGGGAAGAAACTGCGGCTACCTGGCATTGATGGCCGGTGTTGCAGGAGGTGCGGAATATGTGGTAATCCCCGAAGTAAAAACGGATCCTGAGCATATTGCCGATGTTCTTCGGGAGGCCTATGAAAAAGGAAAAGCTCACGCCATTGTAATTGTGGCTGAAGGAGCGACTTATAACGCAAAAGCACTTGATGAATATTTTCAACAGAATCGGGAACGCCTTGGTTTTGAATTAAGGGTTACGATTCTTGGGCATGTTCAGCGAGGTGGAAACCCAAGTGCGTACGACCGAATTTTAGCCAGCAGATTGGGAGCAGCAGCGGTGAGTGAAATTCAAAAAGGGAATTTCGGAGTTCTGGTTGGACTGCAAAAAGGTAAAATCGTACCAACACCGCTTGAAAACGCAGTAACCAAGAAAAAAGAGTTGGATCCTGAAATGATTCGATTGGCTAAGATTTTGGATTGAAAAATTCATTTAAATTCAAAAGTATCATTTCTTCATTTTCAGGTATGTCTCAATAAAGGGGTCAATATCTCCATCCAAGACCGCTACTGTGTTTGCGGTTTCATATTCTGTTCGATGATCTTTGGCCATCTGATAGGGATGAAGAACATATGATCGAATCTGGCTTCCCCACTCAGTTTTGATGAATTCCCCTTTTATTAATGCCAGATCTTTTTCTTTCTTTTTTTCATACTCTTCCAGGAGACGCGCACGAAGGACCCGCATGGCATTTTCTTTATTTTGCAATTGCGAACGTTCATTCTGACAGGAAACGACGATTCCGCTGGGGATATGGGTTATTCGGATCGCAGTGGAGTTTTTCTGAACATTCTGACCACCTGCTCCTGATGAGCGGAATGAATCTATTTTTAGATCTTCCGAGTTAATTCGAACCACCGGATCGTCTTGGGATGCTTCCGGCATTACTTCAACCTGAGAGAAAGAGGTATGACGACGGTGTGCAGCATCAAATGGCGATAAACGGACCAGCCGGTGAACACCTTTTTCAGCCCTGAGATAACCATAAACATTCTTTCCGTTTATGGATACAGTCACGCTCTTAATTCCGACCTCTTCACCTGGAGTCTGGTCCAGTATCTCTGTTTTAAATCCTTTCATTTCTGCCCAGCGAAGATACATGCGGAGGAGCATGCTTGCCCAATCGCAGGCTTCTGTCCCGCCAGCGCCAGAGTTAACACTTAGAAATGCATTACCCTTATCATACTGACCGGAAAGCAGGGTTTCAATTTCCAGTTGATCGATTTCTTTTCCGATTTTATTGGTTTCAACCTGGATTTCAGTTTCCAGGTCGCTATCTCCTGAAGCCGCCAATTCTAGAAAATCACGAGTTTTTCGTTCCAGGGTTCGCCACTGCTCGACTTCACTGCGAAGGTCAGAAACCTTTTTCATCAAGGTCTGTGCTTGGGTAGGATCATCCCAAATTGTTGTATCTTCGGATTTTGCTTCTAGAGCATCAAGTTCTTTTTCTTTTTCAGAGAAGTCAAAGATACTCCATAAGGTCATGAATTCGAGTTTGATACGATTCAAGCCTTGAGATTAATTCCTGCATTATTCCTCCACCTTCAAATCTGCCAAAATTCCATCGACAAAAGATACTTTATTGAAAGGAATTATATCTTCAGGTTTTTCACCCAGGCCCACAAACAAAACCGGTAAACCTAATTCCTTTTGAATTGCAAATACCATCCCTCCCCGGGAGGAAGTATCCATTTTAGAAAGAATGATCCCGGTCACAAGTACCGCTTCTTTAAAATATTTTGCCTGGAGGAATGCGTTCTGACCGGTTGTTGCATCAAGAACCAGCCAAACTGCGTGAGGAGCGCCTTCGATGGATTTACCAATGACATGATAAATTTTTTTTATCTCTTCCATAAGATTGTAGCGGGTATGTAACCTACCCGCTGTGTCAATCATCAGGAGGTCGTAATTGCGAGCAAGAGCTGCTTGAACTGAATCGAATGCCACAGCGCCAGGATCACTATTTGGTTGACCTGAAATAACTGCAATTCCAAGACGATCACCCCAGACCTCCAATTGATCAATAGCCGCAGATCTGAAGGTATCTGCGGCAGCTAGAAGGACACGTAAACCATTAATTTTATACAGTGATGCGAGCTTTGCAGCAGTCGTAGTTTTCCCGGAACCATTTACGCCGACAAAGAGAATGATATCCGGATGATGGAGGAGGGGGTCATACGTTTCAGGTTCATCTAACCGGGAAATCAATTCTTCCCGCACAAGGTAAAAAAAGTCTTTTGTTTTGGTAATACCACGATCGTTTACCGAATTTTTTAGGGATTGTAGGATGGAAAGGGTTGTTTCCACCCCCATATCAGCCTGGATAAAAATGGCTTCAAGCTCATCCCAGGTTTCAGCAGTGATCTCTGAATTACCGAATGTGACAGCAAGATGACTTAGAGCAGAATTGCGCGTCTTCGACAATCCTGCTTTCCATTTATCAAGAAAGGCGGGCATCGCGCCGATTATATCATGCGTAAATTTGGTATTTAATTTGGATATTTATTTATCGGAAGAGTAAGCCAGTTGGCCACAACCAGCTTGAATTTCCAGTCCTCGTCGTAAACGCAGTGATGCAGGTACCCCAGCAGATTCCAGGGTTTGTATAAACCCTTTAGCACGTGAGATTCGACTTGCTTGTTGGTGATATGCAGGTGAGGAATTCAATTGAATGAGATTAATATGGCAATTCAATCCTCTTACGAGAGACGCAAGTTCCCTTGCAAGTGAAACGGAATCATTAATACCATTAATTAGCGCATATTCAAACGTAAGTCGTCTCCCAGTGACCTCTACATAATTCCTGCAAGCGTTCATCAACAATTCAAGCGGATATTTTTTGTTTATTGGTACGAGGGAGGTCCTCAGCACATTGTTTGAAGCATGAAGGCTTACCGCGAGATTAATCTGGCGTTTTTCACTGGTGAACCGCTCAATCCCTGGGATCAAACCCACTGTTGAAATGGTGAACCTGCGCTCTCCCATTTTTAATCCTTGGGGATTGTTAAGAATGTTAATCGCTTTGAGCGTATTTTCATAATTCAGGAAAGGTTCACCCATTCCCATAACAACAATATTCGTTAAAACAGCAGACAATTTATTCAGTTGTCGGGAATAATACAATACCTGCTCAACCATTTCACCTGATGTAAGATTTCTAAGAAAGCCCATCTGACCGGTGGCACAGAAAACACAACCTATTGGGCAGCCGGATTGGGAAGAAATGCACAAGGAACGACGATTTTCGTAACCCATTAAAACTGTTTCTATATGTGATCCATCTTGTAGTTGAAACAGCGTCTTTTCAGTATTCCCATCGGATGATTTTTGAGTTTTTACAGGTTGAAGGGATTTAAATGAAAAATGTTGATTGAGATTATCGCGTGCTGAAACAGGGATATTATAAAAAACTGAAGGACTTTCCCAAAGATGTTTGTATACACCTTCCCATATCTGGTTCTTTCGAAATCCAGGTTCACCAATTCCGGTTAAAAATTCAGAAAGATCAGCCTCTGTCAGATCATAAAAATTCCGGGTTTGTTCATTTTGGGAGAGCATTAATAATCAGCCAAGCATTTCTAAAAGATCCCGGGCGATGAGATCGGGTGGAGGCGTCCATTTCGTGGCTTCTTCTAGTGTTGAAACCCCCGATAGAACTAGCCCTGAGCGGCACCCGGATTTCTGGGCTCCAAGGATGTCCGTCTCAAGACGGTCACCGATACCAATGATTTCTTGAGGGGGGAGACCGAGCTCTTCAAAACAGAGATCGAATAAATATGGAGCAGGTTTACCTGCTATGATCGGTTCCTGAGAGGTGGCAGTCTGAACAAAAGCGATGAAGGGTCCGGAACCAGGAATAAGACCCTCTGGTGTAGGGAAAGTGAAATCCGGGTTTGTGCCGTAAAACGGGATTCCGGAGCGGATGAATTTGGTCGCTTTTACAAATTTCTCAAAAGTAATATTTCTGTCAAATCCTACCACTACAGCCAGCGGGTCTTTTTCTGAATAATGGAAACCAGCTGATTCCAAAGCAGAAAAAGTTCCGATTTCGCCTATGATAAATACCGGCCCGGGATTTGGGAAGCGCTTCTTAAGAAGATACACCACACCCATCGGAGAATTTATGATCAATTTGGGCGATATGGAAACTCCGAAATTCGATAACTTTTCTGCGAATTGGTCAGGAGTTTTAGTCTGATTATTGGTTAAAAGGCGAACTTCAAGCGAAAGCTCTTCCATCCTCCCAAAAACACGGGGCAAATCGACCAAAGGGGTATTATCCCGCCAAAGAACACCGTCCATATCAAGAATAATAGCTTTAATTTCCGGAAAAAGAGTTTTAATCATAATATTTTGAAAAATTGCCGGAAGTTAAAGAATCCGGCAATTTGGAATCCTTTCTATAAACGATGATGGGGAACTAATTCGCAGATTTTAGGACCTGATCGACAAGACCATATTCAACGGCTTGTTCAGCCTCAAGATAAAAATTGCGATCCGTGTCCCTTTCAATCACCTCAAGAGTCTGGCCGGTGGAATCTGAAAGGATTTGATTTAACCGGGCTTTTAGACGGAGGATCTCTCTTGCCTGGATTTCAATATCCGAAGCCTGGCCTTCTGCGCCTCCAAGCGGTTGATGCATGTGGATAGTTGCATGAGGTAAGGCATACCGCTGGCCTTTTGTGCCGGCTGAAAGTAAAACTGTCCCAAAAGATGCTGTTACACCAACTGCGACGGTACTGATCTTATTTGGAATCATTTTCATTGTGTCATAGATCGCGAGGCCGGAATAGATTTGTCCGCCGGGGGAATTGATATACATCTGGATCATTTTGTCAGGATCTTCATGGCTTAAATATAATAATTGAGCTACGACAACATTCGCCACCTGATCATCGATTCCGGTTCCAACAAATATGATTCTTTCCCGGAGTAAAAGAGAATAGATGTCATATGCCCTTTCGCCTCGACCGGATGATTCAACAACCATAGGTATGACGGAATTGAAATTAAGGTTACTCATTTGACTCCTCTGATTTATTAATGGATTTCTTAGCTGATTTTTCGGATTTTGCATTTTTTGAAGATAGAGAAGGTTTTTCTGTTGTTTTTCTCTTCTTATCAACCGATTTCTTCACAGGTTTCTTTTCTGATGATGCATTTTTATCTTTTATTGAATCAGTTTTTTGATACTCGCCTGTGGCGATGGATTTGACCAAATTTAACACACGGCGGTTCATTGCCCGGCTTGCAGCCTGGACAGCCATTGCATTCATCAATTGTTGTGAATTCGATTTTCGGCTAAGTTTTTGAAAATCTTTAGTATTTTGGATATTGGATAAGGAAGCATTGAGTTCCTGG
>Ga0209254_10001391_pt1 | contig 21590 bp, 21 predicted proteins | sample FrelakmetDIP11DI_FD_187148 | JGI IMG/M metagenome (GOLD analysis project Ga0209254, IMG submission 187148) | Freshwater lake sediment microbial communities from the University of Notre Dame, USA, for methane emissions studies - DIP11 DI (SPAdes)... | ecosystem: Environmental > Aquatic >...
AAATCTAATTTCTCTGCAAATGTTGTAGAGGCTACAATATTTTGTACTTTTATTTCGGTCATAAATTATCACTTTTCCTTTAAATATAACAATGTCACAACATTTATATGACAAAACCCAGAACAAGTACACCTATTAAATAGTTCTCTCATTTTAGCCTATATTTTATCCTCCTCAATTTTCCAAGAAAAATATTTATTAGTATAGCTTATATAGTGGCCAATTTAACTATAAATTAGACTGATGATACAAGAACCGTCAAAGACGCTATGTTTCCGATAACTAATTGAGGATTATTTAGATTTTATAGAAAAACAAAATAGGAGGAAAAATATGAATAAAACACTTATAACTTTAGGAATAGGGATCTGGGGTGTAATAATTGCTTTAAACTTTCTTTTAAAAGGCTACCTAGAATATTTTGGACTAACCAGCGAAGATATCATGTCAACTTTACTTCCATTAACAATTATAGAACTTATTGCCTTTATAATTACATTATCTGGCCTTTTAAAAAATAATTAATATTAAAATATTAAAAACTCAAATGCAAGAACCCCTAAGCATACAAACAATGTTAAAGGCGTGATAATTAAACCATATTTTATAAATTCTTTAAAAGAAAAATTAACATTTTTATTTCTAAGAATAGAAATCCACATAATACCTGCTAGAGCACCAAGAGGTGTAATATTTGCTCCAAGATTAGAACCAATAGCCGTGGCAAATATTACTGGAAGAGACAATGAACTTGTAAATGTTTGAATAATAGGGACATATGCAACAGTCATAGGAATATTGTTAAGAATGTTTGCTAAAAAAGCGGAAGAAAAACCAAAAAGAAAAACACTAGATATCATAGACTGACTAACAACATCCTTAAAAAAAATACCAATGTCTGTAGTAACTTCATAAATTCTTAAAGCTTCTACTGAGATAAACATAGCTAAAACAAATGGAATAACACCAACAGGTATTCTTCTAAGCGTTTTTGTAACTTTAAACATATCTTTATTCATGTTTTTTCTAATTACTCTTGAATAAGAATCCCTAACAACTAAAATAATTAACAAACCAATTGCAAAACCAAATGACACCAACCATAAATCAATATAAAAATAAGGTGCAATTGCAAGAAAAACAATGCAACTAAAAAGTATAATAATTCCAAGAATCGCACCTATTTTATCAGTTAAAGCATCAGCAGGACAAATAACTTCAACATGTTTAACATTTATTTGTATTCTTTTTCTAAAAACCAAGTAAAGAAGCATAAGATTTACAAAACCAGCAACAATAGCTGGCAGAAACATCCATTTAAAATACTCAAGAAAATCAATCTGAAACGCAGTAGCAAGAACAATATTTGTTGGATTACCAATATAAAGCATTATACTCCAGGTATTTGCTGCAAAGAACTCTGCAATTAGATAAGGAACGGGATCTATTTTTGCATGTTTAGTAAAATAATAAATAAAAGGTGTAAAAGTTAAGATTACAATATCATTTGAAGTAAAGATCGTTAGAAACGAAATAACAAAATAAAAAGAGAAAAAAAGTATCTTGCCATTATTTTTAGAAAACTTTAAAGCTATACGTGCAAAATATTCAAAAAAACCTGTGGTATCCAAATATATACTCATAAAAACCATAGAAAGAAAAAGAACCAATACACCAAATGGATTAAGAGTACCTTGACCAACTAAACCTCCAAGTATCTGCGAATAATTCAAAAAACCAAAAATAATAATTAAAACTGGAGCAAAAAGTGCACCAAAAATATATGTATCAAGTTTTATTTTTCTATTAATAATACGAATATAAAAAAAAGGTCGTCTTATTATAAGAAAAACCATTAGGAGGATTGACAAGATGAATATTATTTCAACAAATATTTTATTATCCATTTTAAAAACCTGAGAAATGAAATATTTGTATAAATCTCTCTATAAAGTATTTTTGTTTTTTAATCAATTATCTAATAGTAGTAAACTTTAAAATAACACCTGTCCCCTTAAGTATCTCCTGAATATTATCAATAAAAGCAAGTTCTTCAGATATCTTAGCAATACCTTTCCAATCATATAAAAAATCATGTTCACCTATGCTATATTTCAAGCCCATCTCTTTTAATTTATTAAAAACAACGGATGCTTTTTCGCCATCTGAACATAAAAATACATCAATGTATGTTTCCATAAATATTTCCTCTATAGATATATTAAATAAAACAAAGCATCAAAATCCATAGATATTAATCTTTTTAATAATTCAAAAAATAAGATTTAAGTTTATGACAATGCCTAAAACAATCAAAAAGACACTAAAAAAATAAATAAGAAGTGTTTTTGGTGTAGTATGTTTCCAACATGGCACACTTTGATTTATAATAAAATTAGCTAAAAATACAAGCAAACCAATTATAGATATTAAGGGTACATTTGCTATTATTAAACTAGATAATTGATATATTATAGGAGTACAAAAACCAAGTATAACTGTAGAAAAAAGATATATTGCAATCGCTCCTTCTTTTGTGCGATATCTACCACCACTTACAAAACCAGTCGGTGTAATTTTATAGATTATTTTTGAAATAAAAGCAATAAAAATACCTGTCAAAATCAATGTACTCTTGTCAAATAATACATTTATTATATCCAAGTTTTATCCCACTCCCTTATTATATAGTTTAACGTGTTAGTATCTTAATTTTTGTAGCATAATATTTTTTTAAAATAAAATATCCAAGACATGAACCTATAATACCACCAATTAAGGCAGTAATAATAATATTTATATCTGTATATTTAATCGTTTTTAATACGAAAAAAAGTTGAATTAATATTGATCCAATTAAGATATTAACTAATAAATGTTTAGTTTTTCTAGGTAACTCTAGTTTTTTATCAAGAAAATAGAAAATGCGAGAATTTTTATAATCATTAGGGTATTTAACATGATAGGCGTAATTTGCAGATATTTTTTTATTGGAAAAACCTTCAACAATTAAAAGTTTAAATTTATTTAGTCTTTCTTTTTTATTTTGTTTACCAATAAATGGTTTATTCATACTTTTTTTAAGAAGATGTGGAGTTATAAGACAACTAATTATAATTAAAAAAAGAGTAGCAGCTTTTACTTGTTGAGCAAATACACCTGTTGGATTACCATAAATACCTCTATCGACTTCGGTTGAAACAATAATTAGGGACATACCCATAACAGGTATCATACCAATGCCAATAGATAATGAATCTTTACTGGTATTACCAGCTAGTTTTGCTCCAATTGCTGCACCTATTGGATTACCAAGTAGACCAATTGCTATAAATGCAACTAGAAAAATAATACTTGGCAAAATGTTTTGTGTAGACAATAAACCAAAAAAGTTAAAACTTGCCCCGACCCAAACGAAAAATAATGGGATAAACAATGTATAAGCAATGGTTTTTATATAGCTATTTATTACGCTGCCCTGCGGTGTTTTATGAATAATTAAACCTGCAATAAAAGCACCAATTATTGCAGCAAGACCCATGTCTTCTGCAAGCGCTGCAAAAAGAAAACAGATGATTAAAGGAATAGGTAAAACAAGCATAATGGTCTGTCTTGCATTACTTTTTTTAATCGAATATTTGATAATGAGATAACCAGCTATAAAAATAAAGATAACAAAAAGGAGAATTTTTAGTATATAAACGAAAGGATGACCTTGTCCGATTATCAAAGAAAATAATATCAAGCCAAATATATCATTAACAATACCTGCAACTTGTAAAGTTAATCCAATACGAGTTGATATCAAATCCATATCTGATAAAATCCTCATAGAAATCGTAATCGAGGATGAAAAGAAAATACAACCTATACCCATACACATTAAAATATCTAAGCGAAAAGCCATACCAAAAAGAAAACCAATAAAAAAAGGGATAACCACAGCACCAATACCAGTAAAAACACCTGATTTCCCGGATCTTTTTAAATCAGCAATATCTGTATCCAAACCAATTATAAATAACATAAATACAATTCCAATAAAAGCGAGTTCCTTAAACTCTGGAGTGTTGAGATTTAAATTAAACTCAAATAAGGTTGTACCAAAAAGATTAATAGAAGAACCTGAAAAATATCCTAAAATACATGGACCTAAAATAATACCTGCAATAATTTCGCCTACTACTCCTGGCTGGTTATACTTCTCAAATAAATAATTTAGAAGTTTTGCCGCAATTAAAGCTATTCCTATCTCTAGTAACATAGTAGGCATCCCATTTACAATGCATCCAAACAGGAAATATTTAATTCATTATTTAAACTCATAGAAAACTATTAATACAAAATTATATGCAGGTGAAGAGCGGGTAGCCTAATTTTTTTTAAAATTTTAATTTCACTATCACTAATTAAATTTTAAAAAAATTAATCATAAATCAAAAAACCTATATCTAGGAAGTTGGTTTCACCTTATCAATGAAAGCATCGGAACAAATTACCAATGATAGAACAACCAGCAAAAGCATTGAGACAATAACAGGACTTTCTGAAGACAAAGCACAGAAACGTCTAAAAGATGAAGGATATAACGAGCTTCCTTCACAGAAAAGACGACACATATTCGTCATTTTATTACATGTACTCCTTGAACCGATGCTGTTGCTATTACTTTGTGCGGGTCTTATATATATCCTACTCGGGGAAAAACAAGACGCATTGATGCTGCTTTTCTTTGTTTTTGTCGTTGTTGGGATAACGTTTTACCAACAACGAAAAACTGAGCGGGCGTTAGAGGCACTAAAAAATCTTTCTAGCCCTCGTGCATTGGTAATCAGGGATGGACAGCAAAAACGTATTCCCGGACGCGAGGTAGTTCGAGAAGATTATATTATTCTTCGGGAAGGAGATCGGGTTCCCGCTGACGCAGTCGTTATCTTTTCTTCAAATCTTTCAATTGATGAATCGCTTCTCACTGGCGAATCCTTAGCAGTACGAAAATCAGAATGGGATGGAAAAGTATCCATTACACAACCAGGTGGAGATGATTTACCCTTTGTTTTCTCTGGAACCTTAGTTGTTCAAGGTCATGGTATCGTCCGAGTTCTTAGCATAGGTAGTCAAACAGAAATGGGAAAAATTGGTAAAGCTTTACAGAAGATTACCTCTGAAGAAACCTTGCTAAATAAAGAAATAAATCGATTAGTTAAAAATTTCGCTATCGCGGGTATTATTCTCTGTATATTTGTTATTGTTGTATATGGGCTGACACATGATGGATCTCCTCAACAATGGATTAATGGTTTTTTAGCAGGCCTGAGTTTAAGCATGGCAATCCTACCTGAGGAATTCCCAGTTGTTCTAATGATATTTATGAGTCTAGGCGCCTGGCGGATGTCAAAACGACAGGTTCTAACAAGAAACACCGAATCTATTGAGATGCTTGGTGCTGCCACTGTATTATGCGTCGATAAAACTGGGACTTTAACGCAAAATAAAATGATTTTAAGTTCACTTTTTTGCGATAATAAATTCTATGATACGGAAAAAAATGGGGATAAACCATTACCGGAGTGTTTTCATAATCTCTTGGAGTATGGTAACCTCGCCAGTCAGCGTGATCCTTTTGACCCAATTGAAAAGGAAATTAAAAACTCAACTGAAAAGTTTCTCCAAAATACGGAGCATATACATGACCCATGGAAGTTAGTCCGTGAGTATCCTCTCTCGAAACACCTATTAGCTTTATCTCATGTCTGGGAATCTCAAGATAAACGGAAACATGTTATCGCTGCGAAAGGTGCACCAGAAGCAATAGCAGATCTGTGCCATTTCACAAAAGAACAAACAAAAGAATTACACATACATGTTAAAGAGATGACTGAAAAAGGTCTGCGAGTCCTTGGGGTTGCTCGATCTAGTTTTAAAGAGGATTTTTTACCAGACAAACAACATGATTTCGAGTTTGAATTTATTGGTTTACTCGGTTTTGTAGACCCTGTTAGATCGACCGTTCCCCCTTCATTAGAAGAATGTTACACTGCTGGTATGAGGATGATTATGATCACAGGGGATTACCCAGGGACCGCTCAGCATATTGCAAGACAAATCGGTTTGAAAAATCCTGAGAAATTCATTACCGGCCCTGAGCTTTCCAAGATGAGTCAAGAGGAACTTAGGGAAAAAATCAAAACTGCTAATATTTTTGCACGGGTCGTTCCTGAACAAAAATTAGCAATCGTTGATGCTCTGAAAGCCAACGGAGAGATTGTAGCAATGACAGGAGATGGAGTCAATGATGCACCTGCGTTGAAATCATCACATATTGGCATCGCGATGGGTGAAAGAGGTACAGATGTTGCTCGTGAATCCTCAGCGATCGTGTTATTGAACGATGATTTCTCATCCATTGTTAAAGCAGTGAGATTGGGAAGAAGAATTTTCGATAATTTAAGGAAATCAATTAGTTATATTATTTCTGTTCATATCCCTATCGCAGGGATGGCACTTATACCTGTTCTTATAGGATTACCCCTGGTTTTATTACCTGCTAATATCGCTTTTCTTGAATTGATTATTGATCCTGCGTGTTCGACAGTCTTTGAGGCAGAACGTGAAGAGAAAAACATTATGAATCGACCACCAAGAAATCTCAAGGAACGCTTGTTTGGAAGAAAGACTTTCTTATACAGCTTCCTCAAAGGACTTAGTGCCCTTGCCGCAGTACTTTTTATCTTCCTTTGGTTCTACAAAGGAACAGAAGAAACAGAAGACATAGCACGAACACTGTGCTTTGTCACCTTAGTAATTGCAAATATAATGTTGATTGTCGTCAATCTCTCTGGGTCACGCAGCATGGTCACAACTTTCAATTCAAAAAATAAAGCACTCTTGTTAGTTGTTGCTGTCGCGATACTATCTTTATTAATGATAATCTTGATTCCATTTCTGCAGGATCTCTTCCATTTTTCACCAATATCTATAACAGATTTTTTAATCGCTGCACTTGCTGGTATAATCTCAGTTTCGTGGTTTAAAGTATTTGATTTAACGAAGAGAAAATCTGATATGAAAACAACCTAGTTCCTATTTCGTCTATTTAACTAAAAGTTTATTAATTATGTTTAAAATATCTATAGGAATCAAGAATGGGATCAAATAATATATATAAACAAATCTTACTTTGTACTCTAATACTTCTAATAATCTATCTACCAACCACATCTGCACAAGACTACTACGCAGATGTAAGAATAGATGTAGACTCAAATGGTTTTGTAACAATAGATGGTACTACCAACTATCCGGATTTACTAACAAAAAATGCAGAGATTTATACATCAAAAAAACAAAGTTATTGGCTATTAAATATAACAAAGGATGAAAATTTTACCGATTTTATATATGTTCTAACTTTACCTGAGCGATCATCAATAAATTACATAAAATCTTCAGGTTCCATTAGAATTGAAGAAGATCAGGGTAAATTAATTGTTAACGGTTTTGGAGAAAATGAACTATTCTCAATACAAATTCAATACCAAATTGGAAAATCAACAGAAGAAGAATCCATCAAATTTGACCCTATATTTATATTTTTAATAACAGTTGTAATCGTTTTAATAGCTATTCTAGTTGGAATTTTTGTTAAAGAAAAAATAAAAACCCAAGATCTAAATAAAGATAGTTATGATTTTAAGGGCCTAAACCAAAGACAAAAGCAAATTATGAAGTTATTGATAGATAGAAAAACACCTCTAACACAAACCGATATCCAAAGGGAATTAAACATACCTAAAGCAGCCGTATCAAGAAACATACGAGGTCTAGAGTTAAAAGGTTTAATAGAAAAAGAGCAAATCGGTATGTCTAATTTGATTAGACTTAAAAAAATCTAATTTTTTCATTTGTTCCGCTATGTTCCACTATTTTTCGGTGAAAATATATATGTTGTTTCATCCAATTATATGTTAAAAGAATTATTGAAATGATATAAAAAGGTGTTAAAAATATGAGAAAAATATATAGTTTATTAATCATGCTTATATTATTGATTTCAACAACATCAATAGTATTAGGAGATGCTGGTGAAGATAAGGGAAACCATTACGGAAAAGACGATGATTTTGAAAGCGATGATGATGTAGATGACAAGACAGAAAAAGAAATAGAAATAGTGAATAATTCATTTGGAGCAGAAATAAGACTGCTACAACTTGAAAAAGCATTATTAAAAAATATTTTAAAAGGAGATATGGTTGTACAGGTTTTAATTGGACTTAATTTTACTACAACCGAACTTAAATCAATCCTTACTGAAATGAAAGCTTTACTTGAAGAAGTAAAGGCAGCTAATGCAAGTTCTAATGAGTCAGTAGAAATATTTATTTCTCTTAAAAATGAATCAAAGAACTTCACTACACAATTCAGAAAAACAATAAGAGAACTATTAAACGATATATCACTAAGTGAACTAAGAGTAAGAATAAAAGAAATGCTTAATGCAAGTGGTCAACTAGATGATTATAACAAAAGGATCATAAATTTAATCAGAACTTTCAATGGAAATCAATTATACAGATTATATAGCCTTATTGGCGAAGCAAATAGCCCATTTGTAAATGAGTATCTTAATGGAACTCTACCACTAAATGAAACAAAATTACAGCTCTTTAAAATCATTAATGAGAAGACAAAAGAGAAAAAATATGAGATATTTTTAGAAATAAAAGGGGAAAATATTAGAAGGCAAATACATGCACAAGATGCAATTGAGAATATGGGTAACGGTCACGGAAAACAATAATGGAGAAAGTGATATTAAATGAATAAAAAAATTATTTCTATTTTCTTCCTCTTAATAATAATGGTATCCATGGTTTTTGCATATAGTTATTTCACCCAACCGACAACTGAAGAAAAACCATATGATTACTCAATAGATTCCATCAATGATAAAGATATAAGTGACGAAATAGACGATTTATTAATTGACGAAAATTATGAAGTAGAAATTGGAGAAATGGTTTAATCTATCTCTCCAACGCACCATCTCTCTTAGAGAGATGTTTAAAACCTTTTCTATCTTTTTTCTTTAATTAATCGAGTATAACAAGGATAGAATTTTTCAAGTGATTCAAGTTTCCAAAGGATAAAACCTAAATTATCCCCCTCTACATTTTTAGTTTTAATTTTTATTTTTTTCATATTAAAAATCCTTCTTACATTAATATTATTTCTCGCATTACAAGTTTAAATACTTTTCCATTATATATTTTTTAAAATAAATGTAACATTTGGTTTAAAAAAACATTAAAAATTACTATTTTGTTATAGAATAAAAAATCATAATTTATTTCTAATACTATGCAATATAAACATCAAAAAATAAAAAAAAGAGATTTAAGCAATATTAATACTAAAAAAAATATTTTTTTAGATAATTATTTTAAAATTTTTAATGAATAATTTTATAATTACTTACTGTATTACCCCCCCTCGGATGCGTAATTCTTCCAACAGGAGGGAATTATTTTGTCTCAAATAATCGCAGAAGAACTAGCTAAAAAACAAAAAGAGATATCTGTTGCAGAATTCTTTGAAAGAAATAAACATATACTTGGTTTTGGAAATCAGACAAGAGCTCTTATAACAAGTGTTAAAGAAGGAGTTGATAATGCATTAGATGCATGTGAGGACGCAAGTATTTTACCAGACATTTACGTTGAAATTAAAAACCATGAAGAAGGAGAATGTAAAATAATAGTTGAGGATAACGGTCCTGGTATAATAAAACAACAGATACCTCATATATTTGGAAGATTATTATATGGATCACGTTTTCATGCAATACGCCAAAGTCGTGGTCAACAAGGTATAGGAATATCTGCAGTTGTATTATACGGTCAGCTTACAACAGGTAAACATACAAAAATTATTTCAAAAATAGAACAAGATAGACCAGCGATTATAACAGATCTTGTTATAGATACTAACAAAAACCGTGCTGAGATAATAAACATCGATACAATTCACTGGGATAAACAAAATGGTACACGGGTTGAAGTTAGTATCATTGCTGATTTTAAACGTGGTAAAAAATATGTTTATGATTACCTGCAAAGCACATCTATTGTTAACCCTCATGCTAGAATAACATATAAAGAACCAGATGGAACAGTTCATATTTTTGAAAGAACGGATGAACAGTTACCACAAAAAGCAGTAGAGATAAAACCTCATCCCTATGGTGTTGAACTAGGAACACTTATAAAAATGGCTAAAAATACAAAAGCTCGTCAGCTTAACTCTTTTTTAAAAACTGAGTTTAGTAGTATGGGTGATAGAACTAGCTATGCAGTTATTGAAAAAGCAGGACTTGATAAAAATATTAATCCTAAAGATATGACTCGTGAACAGTTACTTGCACTCCATAAAACATTCAAAGAAATTAGAATAATGGCACCATCCACTGATTGTTTATCACCTATTGGTGAAACATTAATAAAACGTAGTCTTAAAAATGAAACACAAGAGATTTCTCCTGAGTTCATCATTACTTCGTCTCGTCCACCATCTGTTCATTCCGGTAACCCATTTCAAGTTGAGGCTGGATTAGTTTATGGTGGTAATTTACCAAAAGAAGAACCTGTTAAAATACTAAGATTTGCAAATAGGATACCTCTTCTGTATCAACAAGGTGATTGTCTTATTACTCAAGCTATTTCTTCTATTGATTGGAGACGATATGGTCTTACTCAACCAGCTGGTAAAGGTATACCAACGGGTCCAGCGATTTTTATGGCGCATATCTCATCAACGCAGATTCCTTATACCTCGGAAAGCAAAGAAGCGATTGCTGATGTTGAAGAAATTGAAGTCGAAGTGAAACTTGCATTTCGTGAATGCGCTCGTAAGGTTCAAAAACATATTAATAAAAAAGTAAGTCGCGTAAAAACACGTGAAAAATTTGATCTTATTACAAAGATTCTACCAGAGATTGCAAAAAAATCTGCTCATATGCTTGATAAACCTGTACCGTCTTTAGACCCGATTATTACTAAAATTATGGATGTAGTATGGATTGAAGATGTCGTAGAATACGAAAAAGTTAATAGAAAACCTGTTCAAATAACCCTTGTTCAGGGTGGAGTAGAAAAACCACGTGAAAACGTTATTACAAAAAGTAAAATTATGGTTGTAAATTACAAACGAAATTCTCAAAAGTTTAATCTTTATGCAATAATTCCTAAAGATGCAGTTGTCGGAACTGTAACGCCTAAACCAGTAAAGATTACTAGCAATTATATTAAATGGAGTTTTGACAACATCCCGCCAGCAAACAAAGTTGATATCAGCTTTGAACTTGCAGGACTTGAAAAAGGTGATTTTGATGAAAACGATTTATATGTAGAAAATATCAACCCCGCCTATGTAATTGGTGCGGATAAATGGGAGGGTGACTAAAATGGTTAATAAAGATTATAGCCAGGTTTTAACAAAAATTGATATGATAGCTGAGAAAATATACAATGATTTTCAAGAAACAAAAATACCATATCTTAATCTACCAACAAGAACCAAAGCAAACATAAAATTTGATGATAAACTAAGTGTTTGGAAATATGGTAAAAGTTCAACAGAAAGAAACGCAAAATCATTAGATGGCGCCTACATGATTCTTAGAACAATGTACATGGCTGATTTTATCAAAGAAATGATAAAAGTAAAAAAATCCTCGACACTAAGAGAAATGTATTATATATCAGAAGGCTGGGATCTTGCAAAGTTCCATTCACAAGATGAATCAAATCTACTAGCTGAAGACTTAGAGGTAATAACAAATTGTATGCGCGAAGACTTCAAATTAAGACCTGAGGAAGATGGAGCACGTGTAATAGGAAACCTAACAATAGATGAAATGACACGAAACAATACAAAGAAAAAAATCCACTGTCAAGATGATGTAGGTGACTCAGGATATAGTATACCATATAATGTTGAAAAAGAAAAAATTACAATTAAAAACTGCGATGCAGATTATATTGTTGCAATAGAAACAGGTGGTATGTTTGATAGACTTGTAGAAAACGGTTTTGATAAATCAAACCGCGCAGTTCTTATACATCTTAAAGGTCAGCCAGCTCGTTCTACAAGAAGATTTATTAAAAGATTAAGCACTGAAAAAAAACTACCAGTCTTAGTTTTTACAGATTGTGACCCATGGAGTTATCGTATTTTTGCAAGTGTGGCATATGGCGCAATTAAAACTGCACATATATCTGAATACCTTGCAACACCTTCTTCACAATATCTAGGAGTAACACCATCAGATATAGAAAACTATGAACTGCCAACAGATACCCTCACAACAGAAGATATAGGCGCTTTAAAAAGTGAACTTACAGACCCACGTTTTCAAGATAATTTTTGGAAGGGCGAAATAAAGTTGCAACTAAAAATGGGTAGAAAAAGTGAACAGCAGGCTCTTGCAAAATATGGTTTAGATTATGTAACAGATACATACTTACCAGAAAAACTATCTGAGATGGGAATTTCAAAAAAATAAATAAAAATTATTTTTCTATTATCTTAGGTGTTAAAACATTCTTTTTAACGCTTTCAATTCCATTCATACAGGACTTCTTTGTTTTGTAACCCTCACTGACTGCTATGATTTCACCATTTGGGGCTTTAAGTCTAAATCGGTATTCACCTGATTTATCTTTATAAACTTCAAATTTTGCAGTTGCCTTATTTTTTAATATTTCTTCTTCTTTTGGTTCGTTTTTACTCCAAAGTTCATTAGGCGAAATAATTAGAGTCCTAAGACGTAAAATATTTTGAGAATCTATTTCTACATAAGTCTTACTAAAAATTCCTCCTTCAATGCCTTTTGGATAAGTAAAAACATGGACATGTTTTCCATCAATAAACTCAGGCTTAGGTTGCGATTTTTTCTTCATTTGCTTTTCAAGATTTGAAAAACGAATATAAAACAAAATTTCAAAAAGTATGAAAATACCAAGTATTGAACTTAATATTAAAACCCAATTTTCAAAACTAAAAACTGCCCAGTTATAATTATAACCCAAGAAAAAAACACCTGAGAAAACAACTAAAAAACATACTATTAATATAATTCCTATTAAAAACAAAAGTTTAGTAATGTTTGAATATTTTTTCCTAATTTTTTCTTCAAATTCAAAATTTTCATCGTTTTTTTGAAATTCAGACATAATTAAAACCTAAGTAAGATGTATTATAAATATAGTATTTTAAAACTTTCCATCTATATTTTTTTAAAAAAATCAATTAATTTTTCAAGTGATTTACCACGATGAGAATAACTATTTTTTTCAGAAATATTCATTTCAGCAAAGGTTTTATCAGAATTTTGAGGAATAAAAATAGGATCATAACCAAACCCGTTACTACCACGCTTTATAGTTGAAATAACACCTTTGCATTCACCGAAAAACAATTGTGATTTACAACCTGTTTTCCCATATGCAAAAACTGATCTAAAAACTGCTGTACGATCCTCGACTTTGGTATCTTTCATAAGTTTTAAGATGCCTTCGCAACCAATTGTATGAAAAACATACGCAGAATAAACGCCAGGAAAACCCTTAAAAGCATCTATGAAAAGACCTGCATCTTCTAAAATAAAAGGGCTCTTAAAATTTTTTAACACATGTTCTACTCCAAAAAAAGCTACTTCTTCTAGAGAATCAGCTTGAATTTCATGATAACCAATATTTTTTTGAACAACATCTATATCTATTTCTAAAAATTTTTTCTGAGCTTCAACAAGTTTCCCTTTGTTACTGGTTACAAAATAAATTTTTTTCATCTGTATCTTCCTCGTCTAACTATTTCATCAATCTTTAGAATTATTTTATTAGAGTCTTTACCATAAATTTTTCTGTAGCCTTCAAGGACATATTCAAAACAATTTGAATATTTAGAATGAGTTGATTCAATAGCCTCTGTTAAAACATGTAAATCTACACCTTTTGCTTCAATTTCACTGTTTATCTCACCAAGACCAAAATCAATAAAATAAATCATATCATCTAAAAGAATCATATTTGAAGTAGTAATATCACCATGGATAATATCATTTTTATGAAGATTTCCAATATTTTCACCAATTTTTATACATAATTTTTTACGTTCATCTTCAGAAAGATTATTTAAAATATTTTTAACACGTTTACCTTTAATATACGACATGGTAATTACGCCTTTTTCTAAATCTACATCATAAATAATTGGAACACAAACACCACTTTGCCTTGCTTCACTCATTAGTTTTGCTTCCTCACGAGTCCTGCTAGAAATAAGCCTATCATTAATTTTCTTTAGCCTATATCCTTTAGTTACACGTTTTTTTAAAACAACATCAAAACCAAGATATTTTGAAACAATGATCTCTGCTTCAGCACCCTTATACAAAATAGTTTTATCTGTCACGCCAGGTCACATCCACCATATCAGTTCTAAAACGCTGATTAATAAAACTATTCTCAACCTTCATTCTAATACCATTATTATACATAAGAACACCAAGCCAAGCAATCATAGCACCGTTATCAATACAAAGATTTTTTTCAGGAACAAAAAAAGAAGCATTTCTTTCTTTAGCCATGATACTTACCATATCACAAAGTCTTTTATTTGCCGCTACACCACCGCCTAGAAGAACCTGTTTTTTTTCAGTATGTGCCATAGCACGCTCAGTAATTTCTGTAAGTGCTGCAAAAGCAGTTTCCTGAATAGAAAAACAAATATCTTCTAGTTTTTCACCTTTTTTATAAAGAGTTTCTGCTACAGTTAAAAGACCAGAAAATGCTATATCCATACCCTTGATTGAATAAGGCAAATCAAGATATTTTTTAGCATCTAAAGCAAGATGTTCTATTTTAGGACCACATGGAAAACTTAAATTAGCAATTCTACCAAATTTATCAAGACAATTACCAATACCTACATCTAAAGTTTCACCAAAAACACGATAGCGACCTTCTGCAAAAGCAATAACCTGAGTATTAGCACCTGATGTATAAAGTAAAACAGGATCAATACAATCCTTTATAGTACCTCGACCAATTTCAAGATGAGCAACACAATGATTTACACCAATTATGGGTTTATTAAGTGTTAATGATAAAGCTCTTGCAGCCGTTGCTGCAGTACGAAGACATGGGCCAAGACCAGGACCCTTTGAAAAAGATACAAGATCAATATCTCCTATATCAATACCTGATTGTTTTACAGAATCCTTAATAAGATATGCAATATAAGTTGCATGGTGATTTGCTGCTTCACGAGGGTGAATACCACCTTTTTCAGGTTTATAAATATTAATAAGATTAGAAAGAACAATGCATCTATTGTTTTTTTCTTTTACAATTCCTACACCTATTGAATGTGCAGTACCTTCAATTCCAAGACATATCATAAATAAAAAGCCGAAAAGCTGAACTATATAAAATAAATTTGCTTGAAAAACCATTTTTTGTTTATTCTTCAACTATCAATTCTTCTTCAAAAAGATAAATAATACCTGTTTTAAACAAAATTAAAACAATTAAAATTATTTCTACTACTATTAATAATATATACGTCCAGAATATTATCAAAGATACTGATTTATTGATAATTAAATTTTCATTATAAGTTCCAGCTTGCGAAAAATTGTTGTTAATTATCAACAAAAAAAAATGAAAAAACAAATATAATAATAATTATCCAACAAAATAGTAATCTCATCTTTACTCCCCTCAATTAATGAATAAAAAAAGGATATTGAAATGTATATATTTTTTAAAGTCTATTTACTAATACCAATTTCTATTAGTAATTCATCAACTTCCCATTTTTTAACAAGTTTTCCATAGGGTTTATCAACAAACGATAAACTCTTAGACCTTGTCTCACCTTTAATATAATCAAACCAATTCTTAAGAAAATCAACTGAATCTGAATCAAGTTTAACCTGTGTAACAATTCTATCTTCAACAACAAGATCAAGTTCTTTTCGCATAGATTGAATCCTTCTAACAAGTTCTCTTGCTAAACCCTCAGCTTCAAGATCAGGCGTCAAAATTGTATCTAAAATAAGAATAACATCATCAGTCTGAGTTCTAGCAATATGTTCTTTTTCAATTTCAACAGTTTCAAAATCATCAACTGTAAGAACAATTTTTTCTAAACCAATCTTAAGCTCAATTTTTTCTTTTTTATTTAATTTTTCAAACAATTCTTTTTTATCAAATGACTCAAGTTTTTCTACAATATCTCTTGCCTTCTGCTTATATTTAGGACCCAATTTTGTATGATTAGGCTTATAGGTTTTAATCATAAACTTAGAAGTATTTTTATCAAAACTAATTTTTTTAACATTGATTTCTTCATTTAAAAGATCAAGTAAATCCTTTATCTGATTCTCAACTTTTTTATCACAAATAAGAGCAGCAGAACCAAGCGGACATCTAACTTTAATACCAACTTTTGATCTAAGAGCACGCCCAACTTCTACAAGAGAGCGTATTTTTTGCATACCTTCTTCTAAATTTGCATCTATAAGTTTTTTGTCTAGTTTTACATAATCACAAAGATGAATGCTCTCTGGCATAGCTTGTGTTTTAAGATTCTGATAAATTTCTTCAGTGATAAAAGGTGTAAAAGGTGCAACAATCTTTGATAAATCCATGAATATCTCATACATTGTGGAATAACCTGCAAGTTTATCAGTTGTTTTTTCCTCAACCCATAGTCTTTTACGAGAGCGACGTAGATACCAATTACTAAAATCTTCAACAACAAAATACTCAATTGAACGTGCTGCTTTATGAGTCTCAAAAGTCTGCATATATTTTTCTAGTTCATTTAAAGTCTGATGAAATCGACTAATTATCCATTTATCTAGCAGTTGTCTTTTCTTAATAGGAATTGTGTCTTTATCTGGATCAAATTTGTCTAGTGATGCATATGTTGCAAAAAAATTATAAGAATTCCAAAAAGTCAAAATAAATTTACCAAGGGTATCTTTTACTGCTTGTTCATAAAACCTTGTAGAATTCCATGGAGCATTAGCAGATAGTAGATACCAACGAAGAGCATCAGCACCCTCATGTTCAAGAATTATATTTGGATCTACATAGTTTCTTTTACTCTTACTCATTTTCTGATTGTTTTCATCAAGAACTAATCCTAGTGTTAATACATTTTTATAGGGTCTTTCATCAAATAAAAAAGTGGAAATTGCAAGAAGTGAATAAAACCACCCGCGTGTTTGATCAAGGGCTTCAGAAATAAAATCAACAGGAAAATTTTTCTTGAATTCTTCTTTGTTTTCAAAGGGATAATGCCACTGAGCAAAAAAAGCAGAGCCACTATCATACCAACAATCAATTACTTCTTCCTCACGTTTCATAATAGATTTACACTTAGGACATTTTACAATAAGTTCATCAACAAGTGGTTTATGAAGATCATAATCCTTTGGAAAGTTATCACTAAGACTCCTTAGTTCTTCAACGCTTCCGATACATATCTCATTTTTACATTTTTTATCTGTACAAGTCCAAATAGGGAGAGGTGTACCCCAATAACGTTTACGAGAAAGAGCCCAATCTTTTACCTCACGGATGAAATCACCAAAACGACCTTGTTGTAGATGCTCAGGATACCAGTTAATATTATTATTGTTTCTAATAAGAGAATCCTGCACTTTTGTCATTGCAATAAACCAGGATTCCATAGCATAATAAAGTAAAGGTGAGTCACAACGCCAACAAAATGGATACTCATGAATATGCTCATGAACACCCTCTAATAAACCACGCTTTTCAAGATGTTTTATTATATTTGGATCAGCATCTTTTACAAATTCACCGCTCCATTCTTTAACTTCAGGTGGAAAAGTACCATCAGGTTCCACAAGTTGAATAACTGGTAGATCGTACTTCTTTCCAACATTATAATCGTCTTCTCCAAAAGCAGGAGCAATATGAACAATTCCTGTTCCGTCATCCATTGTTACAAAATCAGCAAGAACTACATACCATGCCTTTTTCTCAGGTTTAGCATAGTTAAAAAGCGGTTCATATTCAGTTCCTTCAAGGTCTTTTCCCTTAAAATAATCAAGATATTCAAATTCCTGACCTTTTAAAAGAACCGATGAACGCTCCTCTGCAAGAATTAAAACCTGTCTATTAAGTTTAATCTTCAAATAGTTTTCATTAGGATTAACAGCTAGTGCAACATTTGAAATTAAAGTCCAGGGTGTTGTAGTCCAAGCTAGAAAATATGCATCCTGGTTTTTTAGTTTAAATTTCACAAGAATAGATGGATCATTAACTGTTTTATAACCCTGTGAGATTTCGTGAGCAGAAAGAGCAGTTCCACAACGCGGACAATAAGGGACTACTTTATGACCCTTATAGAGAAGTTTTTTCTCCCATGCTTGTTTAAGTGACCACCAAACAGACTCAATATATTCATTTTTAAGAGTAACATATGGGTTGTCCATATCAAGCCAAAAACCTATACGCTCAGTCATTTCAACCCATGCGTTTTCATATTTAAAAACACATTTTTTGCATTCCTGGTTAAACTTTTTAATACCATATTCTTCTATCTGTTGTTTATCCTCAAGCCCTAGTTCTTTTTCAACTTCTATTTCCACAGGGAGTCCATGTGTATCCCATCCTGCCTTTCGCAAGATATAATAACCTTTCATTGTATGATAACGCAAGATTAAATCTTTCATAACACGCGTAAGAATATGACCAGGATGGGGCATACCATTAGCCGTTGGTGGACCCTCAAGAAAAACATAAGGTTTACAATTTTTTCTCTGCTCTATTGACTTTTTGAAAATATTTTGTTCTTCCCAAAACTTAAGAATTTTTTTTTCAACATCAGTTGGACTGTATTTCTGAGGTGGTGACTTAATCATTATTTTCTACACCATTATTTTTAGCACCCTAATAATAGAAGACTTTTAAAACTATTTCCATTAAAAAAAAATTAGTAATTTCTTATATCATCTGATTTTATAAATTCACGCAACAGAGAAGTAGCATAGCTTCCTTTTTGAAGTCGAAACTTTAAAAATAATGCTTTTTTCTCTTGATTAATATTATCTATAATAAGTTTAAAATCAAAATCTTGAACAAAACCAACAATAGGCCTTCTAGAGCCAGATGAAGAAATAAAAGAAATCTCAGGTATTATAAAATCCCGGGCATCAAACTTTTCAGATTCAATAACTTTATGTTCTATTTCACCCATCTCTCCATCTGAATAAACAGAATTATAACCAAATAAAATACTACTTACGCAAGCTTTACCTTTAGAAATCTGAAAATTCACTTTATCAATATTGTTTTTCTTAACTGGTATTACTTCCTCATTAAATGCTTCCTTTCTAAAAGCAAGAACAGCATCACCTTCTACTGCTTTATTTAAAGGTAAACCCTTTTTTATTCTTATACTTAAAATACGGTTGAATAGATATGATTGATAAGCATAAACAAACATTGTTAAAAGATTCTTAGGCAGTTCTTTTAGGCCACCAACAAAATCATTTGGATTTACTACAAGTTTATTTAAAATTGCTTTTTCAAAACTAAGATAATTAGGATATGTTTTTAAGGCCTGAGAAAAATTTTTTGTCTTCTCAAGATTACTTCTTAAATTAAAAGTTACTTCATCCTCACCTTTTATAGGATTTGCAATATATGTCATTACTGCTTTTTCAAAATCACCTTGTACAATATATTTACCAACGATATGAGTAATTGGTCTTATAATCCCAAAACGTTGTATACCAAAGAAATTAGGAAAGCCGCCATTATTTTGAATTATAGAGAATATTTCTGTAACTTTTTCAGGTTTTATTTGCTGGTTTATATTTCTAATAATTATTTCAAAATAGTTACCATTTAAATTACCAAGTTTAACTGGTTTATCTGATTGATAGATGTTTTCTATTTCAACATCTTTAATTTTTATTTCTTTGATTTTTTCAACAGGAACATTATAAAAAGACATAGCTTGTGTTGTTTTCGCTCTTTTATCTTTAGTTCCTGCAAAATTTATTCTGTTTTTTGATATATGCAAACGATCAGATAGTTCTCTAATCAGTAGATTTGTTTCCCAAGATGTCGATGTTATCTCTGCTATAGTGAATTTACCATCTTTTTTTTCTAGTTGATAACTAGGTATTTCTTCAACTAAAAAATCTTCGGGTTTTACTCTTAGTTTTCCACCAAAACCTGACTGAGGTGTTAAAAAAGTTTCGATACCTATTTTTTTTTCAATTTCTAAAACTTTCATTTATTTTTTACTCGTACTTTTATCCTGGAATAGTTTACTAAATGTTTTTACTTCATCCGCTAGTTGTTTTACCGCCTTTAAAAGTATTTCTTCAGGTTTACCATTTTTTACACGAATGTACAGCTTCCTTGTTTTTGATTCAGGATTTTCAGTCATATATGAAGCATACTCTACATCTTTATTTTGTAGCAAAACTTCAGTTATTGGATTTAGAATTGTCTCATTTTCATCTGTTATTTCAAGTTCCAGTTCCTTTGTTGTCTTTTTTATTGTTTTCATTTCCATTTTCAATCACTCTTTTTTAGATTCAATAGTTATGTTATATTTTATAGTTTATTGATATCATAATTTCCATAATCTATCGCTGTTTTTCTTCTTTCTTTATTATTACAGTTTGGACATTCAAGCATGTTTCCTTTTTGCTCAAGTGATTTTCTACATTTAGAACATAATGCTTTGATTACTCCAAGATCTCTATCTTTAGTTGCGAGTTGTAAACTTGGACTTACTTGTGATACTTTTGCTCGTATTATATCACCAGTAGAAAACTCTGTAGCAGGATCTTTTGTATAACCATTTGATATTTCTGAAACTCTTAATGTTGAATTTTTGTCACCTGAAACTTGTCTATTTTTACCGATTACGTGTATTACCTCAGCAATTACCATATTTGATCTAACTGAGTTTACTTTTGCAAGTACTATATCACCTGTTTTAATCTCAACGGGGATATTTGTCAAAGGTTTTATTTTTGCTCGTCTGTTTTTTGTATCTATTTCAAATATTCCTAATCTTGATGCACGTATTACGCCATTATCTTCGTATGTTCCTTCTCCGGGCATTAGTTCTTCAGTAGTCGCTAATTGTTCTCCAGGTAGTATAACCTTGTTTTTTGTCATTTATTCACCTTTGATATGTATTTAGGGCAATTCTAACTGTGTTTTAAATTTTGTGGTAGTATAAGATAAATGTATATAAACAAATATTTTACTTGTTTGTTATGGATAGAAAGTTTTAAAACGTCTTTTAAGATATTAAATTAACAATTGTTAAAAAGTGGGGTAGATTATGACGAAAAAAATAATTGCAGTTTTAATTGCTATAATTTTTTTTAGTACAGGTTTATTATCTGTCAGTGCAGTAGAAATAAATTTAACAAAAAAAATTAACTTCCATGATGTAAATGAACCTTTAATACCAATACCCGGCGATATGAAAGAAGATCAATTACCATTCGGTTC
>Ga0209254_10001392_pt1 | contig 21587 bp, 20 predicted proteins | sample FrelakmetDIP11DI_FD_187148 | JGI IMG/M metagenome (GOLD analysis project Ga0209254, IMG submission 187148) | Freshwater lake sediment microbial communities from the University of Notre Dame, USA, for methane emissions studies - DIP11 DI (SPAdes)... | ecosystem: Environmental > Aquatic >...
CAAACCGCCTGTGACGTCCGACGAGAACAGTTGGCCGCCGCTCGTCGTCAAATCGAATTTTGCGGACGGGAGCCAGAACCTCGGCAACACCGTCCGCGATGGAATCGCCTCCCCGTCCCGACACACGCGTTTCCAGCAAGACGAGGTTGCCAGGGCGCTTCTCCGTGACACGGACCGTCACACTCAGCTCATCCCCGACGTGAACCCGGTCTATGAACTCGAAACTCTGCGACTTGTAGAGTGTGCCAGCGCCGGGAAGGACGTTGCCAAGCACTGAAGAAACCAGTGCTCCCACCCACATGGACGGTGCCACGACCTCGCAGGTCTCACCCTCCCTGTCCGGCGGGAGATGCAGGGGGTTGAAGTTGCCCGAGGCGTGCGCAAACACATAAAGATCGTCAGCCGAAAGCACGCGCTTCAGCGTCGCCTCGTCGCCAATCTGGATTTCGTCGTACGTCTTGTTTTCTCTCATCATGAGTCCACTCCTCGTGCCTTCATGGCGTCAGCCCACGATGTGATAGCCGCCGTCGATGTAGTGGATCCCCCCAGTGATGTTCGCCGCCTCGCGGCTGGCCAGAAAGGCCGCATAGGCGCCAACATCTTCGATCGTCGTGATCTGATGCATGGGGGCCTTTTCGGCCGCGCTCTCCATCATTAGGTCGAACTCTGCGATGCCTGACGCCGCTCGCGTCTTCAACGGACCCGGTGACAGGGCGTGCACGCTGATCTTCTTCGGCCCAAGTTCCGCAGCCATGTAGCGCGTGACCGACTCAAGGGCGGCCTTCACCGGCCCCATGATGTTGTAGTTCTCCACCACCTTCTCGGACCCGTAGAACGTGACGGTCATGCATGTTCCCCCGCCAGGCATCAGCGGCTCTGCCTGACGCACCATGCGGATGAAGGAATGAACGGAGATATCCATCGCCGCTGCGAAGCCGTCGCGCGACGTATCGACGACCCGCGAATGCAGATCTTCGCGCGGACAATAGGCTATCGAGTGCAGGCAGATGTCGACCCGGCCCCAGATCTGACGAATGGAATCGAAGAGCTTGCTGAATTGCCCATTAACCTGGACGTCGAGTGGCAGGATGATCTCCGCGCCGAGTTTCTCGGCCAACGGTCTCACAAACGGCTCAGCACGCTCGTTCAAATATGTGACCGCGAGGTCGGCACCCTGATCTCGAAACGCCTTTGCGCAGCCGTAGGCGATCGAATTTTCATTAGCAATGCCGATCACGAGAGCCTTCTTGCTCCCGAGTGAAAACACGAGCGTCCCCCTGTTCTGTTCAGTTGAGCGCGCGACATCCGCGTGCCGTGCCTACGAGACGTCAGTTGAGCAGCTGCAGAAAAAGGGAGTGTGACAGGACCTCGACGGCTGCTGCGTCAAGATCGCTCTCTCTCTACTGACGTGCGTCAAAACCCATGCCCGCCGTGTCACGAGACTGAAATCTTGCGATCCTATCGTTCGACGGGACAATCAAGCAGGTCGCGCATGAACATCTATTTGCGTTCCAGTCCCGACGAAGGGAGCCGTCCCGCCTGGCCTGCCGACGCTCATTCCATGTCGCCGAACGCGCGCGGGCCTTCGCCTAGCGACCAGCGGCACTGGAGTCCCAGCCGATATGACATGCTGGATCGGTTCAGCCGGGCCTCGATCGGTCGTGTCACCTTCGGTGTCTCGCCCAATGCACTATTCGCTGCGTGCTTCGACTGGTCATCCCATCTTGCACGAGCGCCGGGTCGCCAGCTGGAACTGATCGAGGAGGCCGTCAGTCTCTCGACGAGGATCTATCTGCACGCGGCCCGTAGCGCGCTAGGCCACCGGGATGCCCCGCCGCTTCTTCCTTTACCCGATGATCGCCGCTTCGAACATCCCGGCTGGAACGTTCCTCCGTTCGAATACCTCAAGCTCAATCAACTCGCCGCAGAACAGTGGTGGTCTTTGGCCACTCGTGAAATCCGTGGCATGTCGCGGTCCCACAGCCGCCGGATGGGCTTTGTTGTTAATCAGGTTCTGGAAGCTCTCTCGCCGACCAACAATCCCGTCGCCAATCCCGAGATCCTCGAGCGCACTTTTCAATCGGCGGGGCAGAATGTGTTGGCGGGCGCCCGTAACCTGATGCAGGACGTCGGCGACAGTCTGGTCAATGGAAAGCCGGTGAGGCCGAGTGAATTTTCAGTCGGGGAAAATCTAGCGGCCACTCCGGGCGCGGTCGTACTGCGAAACGAACTTATGGAGCTTATCCAGTACGCGCCGGCCACGCCGGACGTCTCACGTGAGCCAGTTCTGATCGTGCCTGCCTGGATCATGAAGTACTACATTCTGGATCTGAGATCCCAGAACTCGGTCGTGCGGTTTCTCGTGGATCGTGGACACACCGTCTTCATGATATCGTGGCGCAACCCGACGCCCGATTTGCGCGATATTGCATTCGACGCCTATCGCACGCACGGCGTGATGTCGGCACTCTCCGCTATCAACTCCATCGTGCCGAATGCCAGGGTTCATCTTACCGGCTATTGCCTGGGCGGCACGCTTGCTCCATCGCGGCCGCGACAATGGCGCGCGACAAGGATGATCGCCTCGCATCGCTCACACTGCTCGCCGCTCAGACCGATTTCGCCGAGGCTGGCGAGTTGATGCAGTTTGTCGACGACAGCCAAATAGCGTTTCTCGAGGACCTGATGTGGGACCAGGGCGTGCTGGATGCGCGCCAGATGGCAGGAGCGTTCCGCGCCTTGCGTCCAACGGAACTCGTCTGGTCACGCATGGTTCGCGAATACTTTCTGGGCGAGCGCGACGGTGAGAATGACCTTGCGGCGTGGAATGCAGACCCCACGCGGATGCCCTATCGCATGCACTCCGAATACCTGCGCGCGATGTTTCTGGAGAATCGCCTCACAGCAGGCCGCTACGCCGTCGAGGGCCGCATCATCGCCTTGCGGGATATCCGCGTGCCTCTCTTCGTCGTGGGGACAGAGAAGGACCACATCGCGCCATGGCGGTCGGTCTATAAGGTTCACCTGTTTACCGACGTGCCTGTCACGTTCATATTGACCAAGGGCGGCCATAACTCCGGCATCGTCTCAGAGCCCGGGCATCCGAAGCGTCATTATTTCGTCGGGGTCCGCGACCCCGGCGACCGCTACCTCGATCCTGATACCTGGATGACGACGGCGAGGCGCCGCGAAGGTTCCTGGTGGACAGAGTGGAACAATTGGCTGGCGGCAGCCGGCAGTGGCGACAAAGTACGGCCTCCGGCAGCGGGCGCTCCTGAGCGTGGCCTGCAGGTGCTCGAGGCGGCGCCGGGATCTTACGTCCGGGAGCACTGAGTTCATCTTGCAAAACCGAACCGATGGGACGCGGCAACGACGAACATGGCAACGAAGCAAGCTATCGTCAGCGAACTCGGGAACGACGAGATCCTTCTGCCCGAGCGCATCGCCCAAGCGCTGATCGCCAACGATCAAGTGAAGTACTACTTTGCCCTCTTACAGACGGCCACAGACAACGCAGACCGTCCGCGCGTGCCAGTGCCCGATCTGGCGTCCGAGCGGCATGCTGCCAGACTGACAGAAAATTGGCTGGACGACGTGGTCGCTGGGACGCGCGGCAATCTGAAAAGCGGCTATCGCATTCCGCACGGTCCAGAGATCCTGCGGCGCATCGGCTCCTGCGTAGAGGCGATGCTGGTCCCGCTCCCCGGCACGGAGCGGGAGGCATTGAAGGCGCGCGTTTCTGCTCTTTCCAGGGCAAATCCGGACCAGGGAACGATTGCCGGTAGTGAACTATCCGCGATGACTTCGGGCGACCGTAAGCGCGGTGACAGCCTGCACCTCGTTGTCATGGACGCTCACAAGGCCATCAACAAGCTCCAGGCCGATACTGCGGTCGAGACGCTTGACGGGGCGCGCGTCCATCACCTCTCGCCCGCTGGGCGGCGCCGCGTCATCGCCTTCATGAAAGGTCTCAACAGGACGGCTCCGCTGAAGTTCGACCATCCCGGCCTCGCGACCACCGCTACGGAGTACCAGAACCAGCTCTTGATCCAGAATGACATCGGCACCACAGACGCTCACGTTCTCGTTGTCCGTGTGACGGATCTTTGCGCGACGGTGACCTACACCGACATCCACCGCTCGCGCTTGGAATTCTTTCAGAGCCTGTTTGCGAAAAGCGGCGTGGAGTGGTCGGTCGCACAACAAAGGCGCAGCGATAGTCTGGAATCGGGCGAGTACATCCTGACGACGGGCAGCTTCTCCGGGCGGTCCGACGAGGAAGTGGAACACTTTCTCGCACACCTCGGGTCTCGCATTGTCTTTCTGATCGACTGGAACAAGGCGCGCAAGCGCCTCCAGGGATTCGTTGGCAAGAAGGCGGCTATCGATGTTCTGCGATGGGGTGCCGAGAAAGACCATGGCCACCGCGGTCTTCTTGAGATCGGCGGCGAAGAGGCGCTCGGCGAAGCCGTGGAGTTCGCAGCTGGCAACCACATTCGCTATGGTCAGCGGCTCAACGATCTGATCGGCGAGGACGAGGCCGTCGCGTTCCTTCAGGACGCGCTGCGGCTTGCATCCGTCGGCCTCCGCCAAAAGCGCTCGCGGCGCAACATACGAGATGAAATCAAGGCCCGGCTCTCGGGAGCCTTTGAAAACAAGCGACTCGAAGTTTTCAAGCTGGCGAGCGACCACGCCACGATTGGCTACGATCTCGCTCTGGCACTTGTGGAGGCGCTCGTACGCGCCGGTCAGCAGGGAAGCCGATCGCTGAATGCCGGTCTTCCGGCGCGCGCCGCAGCTTGGGAAGCCAAAGCCGACCAGATTCTCAATGATGCGCGCGATGATGTGCGGCGTAACCAGCGGCCGCGTGCCTTGCGGGACTTCATGGAACATGCCGACGACGCGATAGATGAGCTGGAGGAAGCGGCTGCCATTCTGGATCTGGTGAGACTGCTCTCGGCTTCGGCCTCGTCGTTAGCAAGCGTGCGCGAACTCGCGGAACTGGCGCTCGAATCATCACAACAACTGATTCGGTGCATAGCCTGCGCAGCCTCCATAACCCGATCCGACGTTCGTGATGACCTTGACGATTTCATGGATGCTCTCGAGTGTGTGTCGGCGATAGAGCACAAGGCAGATGCCTGTGATCGCGCCTTCAGGCGCCGGCTTATCGAGGACCAACTGGACCCGCGGCAGCTCCTCGTTCTGCGCGAGCTCACGCAAGCGCTGGAACGGGCGACAGACGCTCATGCCCATGCCGCGCAGGCGCTCCGGACCTATCTGATGGAGGAGGTTATTGGCTGATGTCCAGCTTGGCTTCAGAGGCCCCCCGCACGCTCAAGGCCACCATCTTTGAGATCCCTTTCCCCGGTCCCAGGACCGCGCTTCCCGCGAAGGAGATCGTCGGATCCAAAGCTCACAATCTCATGCGAATGGCGGCTGCAGGTCTGGCGGTTCCACCCGGCTTTGTGATCGGTACTGAAGTATGCCGCAGCTATCTCTCGCGGGGTGCTGACGTCGTCGACGGATTGCGCAACGCGCTGGAGTGCGAACTCGCGCGCCTCGGTGCTGCTACGGGTTCAGAATTCGGCGATGGGCGCCGGCCCCTCCTTGTATCGGTCCGTTCGGGCGCCGCCGTTTCGATGCCCGGCATGATGGAGACCGTTCTCAACGTAGGGCTGAACCGGACGACCATACAAGGTCTGATCAGGCGCACAGGCAATCCGCGCCTGGCAGCGGATTGCCGGCGCAGGTTCGTGCAGCAGTATGGTGAGGTGGTGGGCGGAATTGCGCCCGCAGCCTTTGCCCAGGCCGAGGCCCGTTGCTTGGAAGAGCACGGCGTCGGATGCCTGGATGAACTCGATACTGCTGGTTTGAACCGGCTCTCAGAGAGCCTGGAGGGCATATTCGAAGCTGAATGCGGGCATAGCCTTCCTGCCGATCCGCTTCGACAGATCACGGCTGCCATCGAGGCCGTGCTCCAATCCTGGTCCAGCGACCGCGCACGAACCTACCGCCAATTCAACCGGATCCCCGAGTCTCTCGGCACCGCCGTAACGGTGCAGGCCATGGTGTTTGGAAATCTGGGCCCTTCCTCTGGTTCCGGCGTAGGGTTTACGCGCAATCCAGCCAACGGCCGCAATGAACTCTATGTCGACTATCTGGCCAATGCCCAGGGCGAGGATGTCGTCGCCGGGCGGCGAACGGCCTCGGGCCTCGACGAACTGGAGCGCCGCGCACCGGCAGCTTACGACGCATTGTTGAGAGGACGCGACGTTCTCGAAGCCGAGTTCAATGACATGCAGGATTTTGAGTTTACGGTTGAAGAGGGCCGGCTGCTCTTCTTGCAGAGCCGGGTCGGGAAACGAACCCCATTGGCTGCCACTCGAATTGCTTACGAGCTGGCCATGCAGGGCCTGCTGACGCCGGCGGCCGCCCTGGCCCAGGTCGAAGATATCGATCTCGACGCCATCGGCGAGGAGCGGCTCCGGTTGGCCGTAGGGGAGGAACCGCTGGCACGAGGCACGTCGGCTGGCTCGGGGGTAGCCGTCGGAGCGGTCGTGTTCGACCCCGCGAGAGTGGCGCAAGTACGACAGAAAGGCAACGATGTCATTCTCCTGCGACGAACGGCGGAGACCGCCGAGATCGAGGCCATCTCCGGATCGGCGGCTCTGATCACCGTGGAAGGTGCTCGAACGTCGCACGCCGCCGTGGTCGCCCGGCAGCTAGGAAAGCCCTGTATTGTTGGATGCGGCGCTGCCCAGATCGATTCTGATTTACGACGGGCGGTAATCGGTACCCGGGAGATCAGCGAGGCAGACGTCATCGCCGTCGATGGCTCGACCGGCGAGATCTACCTGGGTCCGCATGATGTGGTGAAGGACCGCCCCTCCGAAATCTTTGAGCAGCTCAAAACCTGGCGTGCGGCAAATTCCAAACCAGCAAAAAGCCGCAGGAGATTGCCCGGCTGAGGACCCCGGCACCCGGTTCGGCCGCGATGATCGGCAATAGTCAACATGCCTCATCCAATCAGAAGGGCGTGAGGTATGAAGGGGCTGACGTTCGTGGTGCTGCCAAAAATTACCTACGTTGCGGTTCTGGCAAGACGTACTGCACTGATCTCGCGATGAGAAGAGCAGAGAGCAATGGCGCAGGTAACGAGCATCATTAACTTGCGCCTTGATGGTCATCGAATGTTTGGGCTACGCTCACTCGTTCATCCAACGGGGGAATAAGTTAAGTGCGTATTCAAAACTTATGGGCGCTGCTCACAGCGCTTCTTTGCATTGCGACGCCGGCACTGGCCGAAACGCCGGGAATTATTGCGGGCGCAAACCGCGAGATTGAGGTCAACTTCAAAAACAATTGCGTAGTCTACTTCAACGCCAAGGGCAGAATGACGAACAAGCTGCCGGCGTGCTCAGCAGCGCAAGTCTCGAAAGCCGCTGATGCGGCACTGCGATATCGCCGTGAACAGGGATTTGACGGAACAGTTGCCGATCACAGCGACCCTAACGCAAAGAAGCGCGTGTGCTGCCAGCGCAAGTCGAACGACTGGTTCACGACTCGCGAGATGTGCCGCGGCGTGAACGGGATCGAAGTTCCCAACCAAGTCTGCCGAAACGACAGCAACAACCGTCCCTGGTCGTCAACGCGGTCGGACTATGAAACCGTTTGCTGCGGCCGGGGCATGCACGATTGGACTACAAGCCGTGGTGAGTGCCGCAGTTCTGGTGGCCTGGAAGTCCTTCGGAGCATGTGCCGTGATGACCGGGACAACTCGACGTGGTGGCACGGCAACCGCGGCGAGCCCTACAACAACTACTCGGACCGCCCTTCGCCTGCCGTATATGCCGGCCGCGCCGACATCAGCTTGAGCTGTTATGGCGAAGGCGAGAAACCCGTGCTGGAAAACTGGGATGACAAGAGATGGTATGCGGCCCGCGCGTCGTTTCCCGCGACCGTTATCATTGAACTCAACCGATCCGGCCCAGGTGAAAGCTATTCCGGCCGTATCCATCCCTCTGGACGCCTCTTGCCTCCCATTCACGGGGGCGACAAGCAAGGCTGGTGGAACCTCAAGAACCTCAAGGTCTCATCGGACGGAATCGAAGCGCGTTACACGCTCAATGGACTGAACAAGCCGCGTCTAAAGTACGATCGCCGCTCCGGACGGTTGTCGATCGAAGGGATTGAGAACTTCTACGGACGGTGCTGGAGCGGGTATTAGTGCTGAACTGCGACCCGCCCTAAATGTGAGTTCCCCACTATGAAAGCCCCAGCTTGGGATGCCGTCCAGCGACTCGTGCTCACAGCGTTTCTGTGCGTGCTGGTAGCGTCGCCGGTCCATGCGGACATCGCGACGGAAAAAATCGTATTGAAGAACGGCCCCGCCACGATCAAGGGATCGGTCAAAGGTGACGAGACCATTGATTACCGCTTCGATGCTCAGGCGGGCCAAACACTCAAGGTCGCTTTGAAGACCACGAACGGCGCCAACAACTTCAATGTTCTTCGCGAGGGCAACGATGCGGCCATCTTTATCGGCAATGTTGATGGTGCGTCTTTTGAAGGTAAGCTCCCGGAAACGGGCGCATACCTCATTCGCGTCTATCTCATGCGCAGCGCCGCACGGCGAGCCGAGAAGGCCGATTTCACGCTGACTGCCGAGCTCTCAATCGCTCCTGATCAAATCGCTTCGATACCAAATTTTGCCGATGGTTTGACCGGCGGGCCCGATGTGTGGGAGGTCGTGTCCAGCGCGAGTGTCAACGACCGTATGCTGCGCAACGAACCCAGAACCGACGCGCGGGGGATCGTCACCCTTGCAGCAACCGCGAAACTGAAGAACCGCGGTTGCCGCATGAATGGCGGCATAAAGTGGTGCGAGGTCGAGGAAGAAGCAGGTGCGAAGCTGAGAGGCTGGATTCCCGGCGCGGCCCTGATTGAGGCTGCCGAGACGGTCGCCGTTCCTCTTCCGACGAAATTCGATGCAAGCGCGCAAGTCCGGTGCTCGGCGGGAACGCCACCCGCTCTTTCTTTGCCGCCGCTCGATCAGGTGTGCGAAGTCCGCGTCGTCCGGCGTTCGGACGAAGTCGAGCTGTGGCTTCTCAAGCCGGGCACGACAAGCGCAGGCCGCTTTCTGAGCTTCTCCAAAGGCGCTTTCAAGTCGGACGATGATTCGGAAGTCACCTGGCTTCGGTCGGATGACAACTGGGTCATCAGCGTCAAAGGCGACGAGTTCTACTTCTTTCCCGATGCCTTGCTGACCGGAGGCTGAGGCCTGCCTTCTGCAAAGCCGCCACCACCGGTCAGCTGAAGGCATGATGATGAAATCAGCCTGCGCGCAGACGCCGTCGTTCATGCTGCCCGACGGCAGTTGGTCGAAGTATGCAAAGAGGAGATCGGCATGCCGGTGGAATCGAGGGGCACGGCGATGACACGTTGGATCGGTCCGGGCCTGGCAGCATGCGGCTTACCCGGTGTCGACTGGGTCGATGAACACGAGGTCGGTGAAGCCGATCCAACTGTCCGGATTATCCTGTAATCGCGCGGGCACCGCAGGAAACCTGCCGATCGGTTCGAACCGTTGATCGTGAATCATCCATCAGCCAGCCATCTCATAGGCGAACAGGGCATGTTGTGTGCCGCAGCCCAAGGCGCGCTCCTCTCTTCGTGCTGCAGCACTGGCGGAAAATCTGCACATGCCCCCGTCTACACAAAAAAGTCCTTGCCCGCGCTTGGACCGTAGCCGACAACAGGCAAGATGCAATGGTTGCGCGACGAACTGAGTAGGGGCGGACGTGAGCCGCCGGAGAATGCCGTTCTTGACGTGAGTGGCGCGACCTATGCGTATGGCTCACGCGAGGTTCTTTGCGGGGTCGATCTCAGGGTTCGCCGGGGAACGACGGTCAGTCTTCTCGGTCCCAATGGCGCCGGCAAGTCGACCCTGATGCGCGCGATCTGCGGCCGGTTGGCGTTAAAGAGCGGCAAGATCCTCATCAATGGACGGTCACCGAAGAGCAGAGATGCGCGCCGCCAACTCGGCTTCGTGCCGCAGGACATCGCGCTTTATCCGCACCTGACGGTGGAGGAGAATCTCAAATTCTTTGGGCGCATGGCCGGCGTGCGGCCGGGTCAGCTCGCGGATACCGTGCTCAGAGTACTTGACCAGGCGTCACTTGCCGACCGCGCGCGTCAGACGACCGGCACACTGTCGGGTGGTTATCAGCGTCGCTTGAACATTGCGGCCGCCGTACTCCATAAGCCCGCGCTCCTTCTCCTCGACGAGCCAACCGTCGGGATCGATGTGGATGCTCGCGAAGCGATCCATGCTCTGTTGCGGTCTTTCCGAGATTCGGGCGGAGCGGTCGTGCTCACGACACACGACCTGGAGCAGGCCGAGATCCTGTCAGACCGAATTTTGATCCTGAACCGGGGCCGCATCATGCTGGAGGGCGCCCCGGCCGAACTCCTGATGGGCGCGTTCCGGAATGAGAAGGAAGTCATTGTCGTCTTGGCTGAAGCGCCAAAGGGGCCGGCGCTCGACGCTTTGAGAGCCATGAACCTCCGCGCCACCCAAGCCGCGACGACTTGGTTCGGCTTCCAAGCCGCGCAGTACCTCGACGTGCGACGCTTGACGGACGATCTCTCCAACGCGGGTGTTTTCGTGAAGGAGATCCGCGTGCGGCAGCCCGATCTCTCAAGCCTTTTCATCAAGACGGTCGGCGAAGGGCTTACTGTATGAGGCTGCCCGTATTTCGAGTGATGCTGCTCGCTCTTCTCCGCGACCCCGGGGCTTTGGTCCTCGCGTTCATCCTGCCGCCGCTGGTCTATGTGGTGTTTGCCAGCATCTTTGCCGGGACGAGCGGTGACGAACTGCGGCTACGCGTGGCGATCTATGATGCCGCAGATACGGAGACGACGCGTCGCCTCGCGAAGGAAATTCGAAACGACGGTACGTTTCGGGGCACCGAGCGCGAGCCAATGTCCGAGGCGGAGCTTTCGGATTTTGTGCGACAGGATCTTGCGGATGCGGGCCTTCTCATCCGTGCCGATCCGGGTACCGTCAATTCCGAGGATACGAGATCGCCGCTTCTGATCATCGGCGATGCAGCCAAGGCCATGGCCGGTCCGATCGCCAGCGGGCAGATCCAGCGTATCATTAATGAGCGCATGCCTGACACGGCGTGGCGCCGTGCTTTTGTCGATATCGAAAGCACGTTCGTCTCGCTCACCCCCGAGCAGAAGGGCCGTGTGGATGCCGTTCTCGACACGATCAAGCGCGAGGTGACGGACCAGACGCGCGAAGACGATGGAGCACCGAACGAGAACTCCAAACGGTCGGCGCCGATCGTTGAGCGCAAGGATCTGGAAAAGCCGATGAAGGCGAGCGCGGCGGTCGTCTATTACGCGGGCGCCGTGGCTATCATGTTCTTGATGTTCGCTTCGCTTCAGGGAGCCATGCAGATCATCGATGAACGCCGCTCCGGTGTCATGGACCGGCTGCTTGCCGGTTCGTCGCGCCGAACCGCACTGCTGGCCGGAAAGTTCGTATTCCTCATCGTCCAGGGGTTCCTGCAGGTGAGCCTGATCTTTGCGGCTGCTGCGTTGCTCTATGATGTCAATTTAGGAGGGCGTTGGCCGATGTGGGTCGCGATTTCGCTGGCGGCCTCTGCTGCTGCCGCCGGTGTCGGCCTTCTTCTGAGTGCGGCCTGCTCGACGCGGGAGCAAGCCCAAACACTATCGACGTTCCTGATCCTCATAGCGTCAGCAATCGGCGGCAGCATGGTGCCCCGTTATCTGATGCCGCCGTGGTTGCAGGATATCGGTTGGATTGCGCCCAATGCGTGGGTCGTCGAGGCATATCATGGGCTCCTTTGGCGCAATACTCCGGATGCCGCGCTCTGGCCATTGATTGGCCTCATGGTGGCACTCGCGGTGATCACGTTCACTGCTAGCACGGCGCTGCTCCAAGGACGCCCGTCGCGTTGACTTTGATGGTGGCCATTGCCGCCTTGATCGTTGCAGCACAGCAAAAGCTTTTTGGTCTGGTAGGCGGGCAGCACTTCCTATAACTTTCTGCCCAGAGGTCGAATGATCCAACGTGTGACCGCAAAGACTCCCCCGGACTCTTAAGAGTGCTGGATGCCGCACGGCGATAGAGTGGACTGCATCCTGGTCGGCGGAGGTCTTGCGAATTCGCTGATCGCGCTCGCCCTTCACGATGCGCGGCCTGATCTCAAGCTACTGATCCTCGAACGCGGTGACCGCATCGGCGGAAATCACACCTGGTCGTTTCATACGCCCGATACGAACGCGGCCACCTTCCGGCTCTTGCAGCCTCTCATCATCAAGTCCTGGTCGAGCCAGGAGGTCCGCTTTCCCGGCAATCATCGCATTCTGGGGACCGGCTACAATTCCGTCAGCTCGGCGCGCTTGCACGACGTGATGACGGCGCGGCTCGGTTCCAGCCTGCGTTTCAGCGCCGAGGTAACGTCGGTTGCGAGCGACGGCGTTGAACTCGCCGACGGTACATCCTTCGAGGCGCCGTGCGTCATCGATTCACGCGGGATCGCGAACAGCAGTGCGTGGCAGCTTGGGTTCCAAAAGTTCCTAGGTCTCGAAATCGAGTTGGAGGAACCGTGCGGGCAGGAACGGCCGATCATCATGGACGGCACCATCCCACAAGTCGACGGCTATCGCTTCATGTATACACTCCCGCTGTCGGAACGCGTAGTTCTGATCGAAGACACCTATTATTCGAACGGCAATGAGGTTCAACATGGTGTCCTCGAGAAGGAGGTGGCGGATTACGCGGCTGATCGCGGATGGAAGATCGCGCGTATCTTGAGACGGGAAACCGGTATCCTGCCCATCGTTCTAGCCGGCGATATTGACGCGCTTTGGCGCACCAATCCCAATCCGGATGTGCCGTGCGCCGGGCTGCGGGCCGTCCTGTTCAATCCCACCACAGGCTATTCTCTGCCGGACGCGGCGCGCGTCGCGTTGAAGCTTGCAGGCGTGCGTGATTTGCGTTCGGCTCCCGTTGCCGCTCTCCTTCGCGAGCACTCCATCGCACTCTGGCACCAGCGTGCCTTCTACAGACTGCTCAATCGTCTACTGTTTATCGCTGCCGAGCCCGAAGAGCGTCTTGCGGTCATGAACCGCTTCTACAAAATGCCCGAGAGCCTCATCCGGCGCTTCTATGCGAGTGAAGTGAACTTCGCCGACAAGACCCGGCTGCTTGTCGGCAAGCCGCCGATCAACTTTTTCCGTGCAATGGGCGTGGTTGTTGAGCGGTTTGATCCGCGGGCATGACCGCCTCAAGATTGACGCTGGCGCCTGACTGCCGGTAGCCGCCACCACGGTTCGCCGGGCTTGCTGTGATGCTCATGGTGATAACCAAAGTGGAAGCAAGTCAGCAGCGAAAGCCAAACGGGATAGCCGTTGCTGCGCGCCCGGTGGTGATCCGCGAAGGCTTCGGCTCCAGGGCGGTGGGGCAGGTAGGTCCCGAAGTAGAACAACTGCAACGACGAGAGCAGCGCCGGGATGATCCAGAACAGGAAAGTGTTCTCGACTGAAGCCCCCAGGACGAGCACATATAGCGCGCTCTGAGCAGCCATCAATGCCATCTGACGCGGTGTAAGATACTCGCGCATGAACGCGACATACCAACGCCAGAATCCCATCGGCTGAGGTTCGGCGAAGTCAGGATCACCCGCCGTGCCGGAGTGCCGATGGTGATCGATGTGCTTTCGATGCAGATCCCGGAACGAGAACCCTGCATATAGTCCGACGCAAACTTGCCCGATGATCCGGTTGAGGCGGGGGTATCCAGGTGCCAGCGTGCCGTGCATGCAGTCATGCGCGACGATGAAAATGCCGACATAGAGCCAGCACAACAGGGCCATGATGCCAGCGGTCAGCCACAGCGGGCTCTGCGACACGTCGATGAAGAATACCGACGTGATGTGGAGGCTGAGCCACGATCCGAGGATCAGCGCCGCGAGAGTGAGCCCGAGGGCGGACCGCCGCCGCCGGTCGGCGAGCATCTCGGCGCCGCCACTTAAGCGACTTGGGATCGTTGAGGCCGTCATTGTCCGGTGAGCCATTGGGCTGGAGTAGGTAGAGACTACCCGAGTGCGAAGGCCGATGTCACTGAGCTTTTCGTCTAGATTTCAGAAGAGACATATATGGCTGCAGCATGTTGCCCCTCGAGCGAGCCATACGGTTCGCGCTCCGCGCCTGGGGGGCGACAACTCCCACGCGGGCGCGGTGTGAGCAACGCGAAGCAAAACGAAACGCAATAATGACGAAGCCCGGCCGAAGGCACGTTCCTGGGCGCCGTCACACGTCTGGACGCGTCAATTTATGCATCAAACCGCCATAAGTAACAGCGGTGCTCGGGAAGTGTTTCTGCTTGCAACCGGCGGTCCCGCGCGCGCAGACTGAACAACACGGAGGGCACTTGCTTTTGTCAATCGAGGAGATGGGCATGAAACCGGGCACAGTCCCCGCTGCCGCCGCGCTCATGGGCTTGATTGCGTTTTCAGTGCCAGCCAATGCTGCGCCACTCGACGCCACGGCTTTATCCGCAAAGTCTGCGATGGTCGAGTTGAGCGCGGTGACGAAGGTGCACGCACGTCAACGGCACTATCGCCGCTCTTCCAGCCCGCGCACGTGGCGCGAGCGCCGGCATTGGGTCTACCAACGCCATCTTTATCGGCCCTACTACCTGGACTCTCCCTACTACTATTCGACGAGCTTCAACGGCTATCCATTCAATTCCCGCCAACGGTATCCCTTTCGCAGTTGGGATCGCGGCGCCATCTACTTCAGGCAGAGGTAAGCAGTCCGAAAAAATCAAGTGTCGGAAGCGGCGGCGGAAAGCAGCAAGAGCGGCTGCCCCTCTTGAAAGCCCCCTCTCGGCCCGCGGGCCAAACGGCGGACGTGTCGAGGGTTAGGATGCTTTACGCAATGCGCCGAATAACATTATGCTGCGACGAGATGGTCAGTTGGTTGCGTGTGTTGAGAAGGGGCACACACGGGAGACTTGGCCAATGTTTGGCTGGATGCGGGGCACCGTCAGGGGCGCTGAGGCGCAATTTCAAGACTTGGGCCGGGTCTACAGCCTCGCCGCCGACTGTCGTAGCGCAAAGACCCGTTGGACGGCCCATCCCATCATCCAGCTGACGTCGACACACGTTTTTGTTGATGTTGCGGGCGAACTCTACGCTTTGAACCGCGCCAAACTCGGACATGACGGCTATGTCGTGGCTGCGGGTATCTGCTTCTATTCGAATGGGGCCAGGCGCCGGCTGGAAAGCATGTGGGCTGAGGCCAAAACCGACACTCCATTACGCGCTACGCCCGAGGTGACGAGCGCCTGCCCTCTCGGTCTGGATGCGGCGGCGACCCGGGTAGAGATCATGGCCCTCTTCCGCAAGAAGGCTCTTCAGCTTCACCCCGATCACGGCGGCGATGCCCAACAGTTCGCCCGCTTGGTCGATGCCAGAAACCGGGCCCTGGCTCGAATTCGTCGATAGCTTTCCATCAGCACCTTTTGGAGATCATGGAATGCCGAAATTCAGGACGTTTGAGCAATTCTGGCCCGACTACCTACGCGAGCATCGCCATCCGCGCACGCGGGCTCTACATTTCGGCGGCACGACATTGGCCGGCCTCATGACCCTATCCTGGATGGTGACGGGCTACGACTTGTTCCTCTTGCTCGCGGTCCTCGGAGGATTTGGCCTCGCCTGGTTCTCGCACTTTGTCATCGAATTCAATAGGCCACTCACCGTCTGGCATCCCATCTGGTACCTTCGTGCGAACTTCCGGATGTATCGCAAGTGGCTGACTGGTACCCTCGGCGATGATCTCCGTCTGGCAGGCATCCGAGACCGCCGGGTCTGTATGCCATTTGGAAAAGCCGAAACGAGGTTTCAGGTCCGCAGTGGGTGAAGCGCCGCGCCATGAGCGGTGGCTAGTGGCGCGACGCGCTTGACCCAGAACGGACACCGACTCCCAGTTGAGAGTGATCAGCATGTCCGCGTAACGTGAGCAGTTCAGTCCAAGTGCTTCGTCGAGGGCAAGGCGCTGTCGAATTACTGCGGCGCCGAGTATCGGATGGTCGACATTGCCTCGGCCTCCTCTAGCAAGGCCTCTCCCAACTGAACCGCTTGATCGGGGCTGAACCCATATGCGGGCTCGTCTTCAAAGCGTAGCAAGACAACCGGTTCGTGTTTGCCGCTGCCGACTGCGTAGTGCCTCGGAATTTTTGTCAGATGTTCGCATGACCGATGGTTGGATCTCGAGAACTGCCCGACAATCTCAGCCAGTACAGAGACGGCATCGGCGCTCAAAGTGATCGTTTGACGGCGCCCTGCCTTATCGGCAAATTCGACTTCAAGCCGTGAGCCTGAGTGCACCGATCGCACCACGAGTTCCCCGCAAAATTTGTCCATGACCCACCCCCTGTTGCCATGCGGACGAGGGTAGCGTCGCCTTCAGGCGAGTCGCAGACCTTTCAGCAATCTGACCACAAAAAAATGGAGGGCCCAGCATTTGAGCTCTCCTGAAGCTTCTAGTGATGACAAAGCCCTGCAGGTGATCCAGGCTGACCCCGGGCAGCTAGGAGTCTCTGATCGCGCCGGCAAAACAGCGGCGAGGCTGGCGTTGGTCCAACCTCGCAGGTGTGGCTCGCTCTATCTGCACGTTTCCTAACTCGGTGCAGCTTTCCCGGACATGCTGAACAGCCCATCAATTCATCTCTGGTCAATCCGGCAATGATGGGTCGGATGTTGAGCGCCTAACTAGGGGCACCGACAAACTCCGCTTTTTCAATCCATCAGATCGCCGGATGATGGTTTGAAAACCGAGTTCGTCAGCGTCTCCGCTTTTGATGCCGTTATCGTCCCACCTTACTCCTGACCAGCAACTGTCCGGCGCGGTATCAATAGCAAAAGCTGTCCTGGCATCGATGGGAGACAACATCGAGACGATCGCGGTTAGAACTCCGAGCGACCAGTGCATCATAGTTCCTCTTGCATCGACTAGCGTGATCCTCCGATTTCTGGTGTGCCCTACCGGCTGTCCCACACCCCGTGCGGCGTAATGGTGCCATTTGAGGCCGCCTCACTGAGCGCGTTGCCGTACTGCTGCGGACCTGCGAACGATGGCGACGGAAGAACGAAGACGGTCAGAAGCGCGAATACGATGAACATTTTCATGATGTCACTCCTTTCAAAGATTACGATGCCCCTGCGAGCAGATCTTCGCTCGCACGGTGCTGTCTGTGATCTCAAGTCCGGCATCGCCAGCTGGTGCCGTACGAGCTTAAAAAGCCAGTCGGGCACGGATGCCCACTTATGCGAGACCTATTTGAGGGGATGCTTGATGTGGTCGAACTAGCCGCCGCCCGGAACGGACGGCTGTGCCCCAACGTGTGTGTGGGGGCATGGCATGTAGTTCTTCGGAGCGTTGGAACACCTGCTTGGCTCCGACACGGCGGGCGTTACGGTAATGGCTAGGATGGCGACGGCAAAGGCAGTGATCAGAGACTTAAACATTTGCCTACCCCTGATTGATAGTTGGCTTTGATTGCAAGACAACAGACAACATTCTCGTACGGACATCGCACGCCCAGTTCCGCAAACGACTTCGCAATGGTGACAGAGCGGGGACGAACATCGTAGAATTATACTGTAGGTTACAGACCGCAGGTTACAGGGCCCCATTTCCGGCGAAGATGGAAACTTGGGGTGCATATCGAGCTGGGGCATGACTGTCATGCCGCGCGAATGCACGAGTGACGCTGACAAAACGGCTGTTCGTGACGAACTGGAACGCATCATGGGGAGCGGTCCATTCCTGCACTCGCGGCGCCGGCAGAGATTCTTAAATTACATTGTCAGTGAAAGTCTCGCTGGTCGCGCTGAGCGGCTTAAGGCCTACACGATCGCCATAGAAGTGTTTGATCGTTCGGACGCCTTTGACTCCAACGTCGATCCTGTTGTCCGAATTGAAGCCGCGAGACTCCGCGACCGACTCCGGGAGTACTACGAAGGCGAAGGCCATAGCGATCCCATTCGTATTGAATTGCCGAAGGGCTGCTATGCGCCGGTGTTCCAGTTTCAGAGCGAAACCACGAACACCACACCGCAAAGTGAAGCCGCGACAACTGAAGGTCCCGTCGTGAAATCCACAGAGGTTTCCGCCGCATTTCAGGACACCCAGCATACGTCGAACCACGATTCGCGGACACGCGACGTCGATAGACGCATGATCGCTTCAGTCGTATCGCTGATCCTGGCGTTAGGTGTGACCGGTGCGGCTTGGCACTTTGGACTTTGGGCGCCAACATCAACACATTCAGCCGAGAAGTATGCGGGCAGTGAGCCAGCAGGACCACTGATTGCGGTCGTTCCGTTCACTAATCTCAGCAGCGACCCGGCGCTCGATTATCTTGGTGATGGCTTGACTGAAGACATCCTGACTGAACTCTCGCGGGCGCGTGATCTCCGCGTGCTCGCCAGCAACACGACTTTCCAGTCCAAGGGCAAGGCATTCGACGTGCTGAACCTCGGACGCGAACTGAAAGTTCGGTATGTGCTGGGGGGCAGTGTGCAGCGAAGCGCTGACAAGTTTCGCGTCTCTGCGCAATTAATCGACGCGAACACCGGTGCCCACATTTGGGCTGAACGATTTGATCGCACAGTGGACGAAATATCCAAGAACCAGGACGAAATTGCAAACCAGATCGTAGCCAAAGTCGCTAGCGGGTACGGTGTCATCGAGCTGTCCGAAGCCAAGTCGGAAACCCATAGCAGCTCGCCTGCGGTCCAAGCCTACAACCTCGTTCTACACGCGCGAGGAGCGATGCATTGGGAGTGGAACCGTGACATTTTCCGCTCGGCAAAATCTATGTTGTACCAAGCGATTGCCCTGGACCCCTCGAACAGAAGGGCGCACCGAGAACTCACGTGGCTCGCAGCCCTGGGTTGGGTGTTTCGTCTGGATCAAATGCCAATGCCAACGCAGGAAATCACCACTCGCGCAAAAAGGACTATTCAGCTCGACCCTTCTGACGCGCGTGCACGTATGGTGCTTGCATCAGTATATTTTTGGAACAAGCAGTTTGATTTGTTTGAGCGGGAAGCCGAGCAAGCGATAACCCTTGCCCCTTACGACAGCGAGATCCTGGCGGCTCTCGGATGCATGTTCGCAAAGTCGGGACACTGGCAACGTGGCGTAGCCTTGGCGGAAAAAGCGAACGCACTTAACCCTGACGCTGCCACGGGTTGGTATCACTCAACGCTGTCATACGATTTCTATCGGAAGGGAGCTTACGACCTTGCGCTCCAGTTCCGCCAACTACATCCCGACCAGCATTCCATTACTGCTTACGCCGAATATATTCCCATCTATGGACAGCTCGGCCGCAAGAAGGATGCGCTAGAGAATTGGCGCAAGTTGCTTGCAGACGACCCATCATGGTCGATCGAAAGCTTCCAGGACTGGTATCGGATGTGGAATATGCGCGATGCGGACATCGCCGGATTCATGGAAGGCGTCAATAAATCAGGTGTTGCCGATGAGCAATTCAGAATCGTCCGTTGACATGGATCCGGTCCAAGCCGGGCATACTATTGAGCCGGAGCCGTTTTGGCAGTCTCGCCGCAGATCGGCGAGCGATCCGGCAAGATGACGTTGTTTTGCGCCGCGTAGGCGCGCCAGTGATCAACGAGGCGATCACGTACCTCTGGTTGAACCGCCGCCAGATCATTGACCTCGGCCGGATCCGTCTTCAGGTCATACAATTGCCAATCGCTGATACCGAACGGCTTGCAAAGCCAGAGCAGTTTCCAGTTATCCTCTCGGATGGCGCGATTGCCGAAGAGTTCCCAGCCCACCCAATTCGACGGATCCCGAACGGCATTCCGCGTGCCATTGAGGATCGGAGCGAGGGAGAGACCCTGCAGGGGCTCCACGGCCCTGCCTTCGGAGCTCGTGGGGTGGGACACGCTGGCAGCATCCAAAATCGTCGCCGGAATATCCATGATGTGAGCGAACGCATTAGAGATGCGGCCGCTGCCCGCGACGGAGGGCCCTGAGATGATCAGCGGCGCGCGGATACCCCCTTCAGACAGAAATCCCTTGAACATACGAAATGGACCGGCGCTCACTTGCGCCCAAGCGGCGCCGTACTGAATGAACGTGCCCTTCTTGCCCCAGTTATCGAAATTGCTGTTGTCCCAAGGGGCGTCCATTTTCATCGTATTGCCCTCTGGACCGTTGTCCGAGAGGAAGATGATGAGCGTGTTGTCGTAAAGATTCTTGTCCTTGAGATACGACGTGAGTTTTCCGATATTGGCATCCATGTGCTCGACCATCGCGGCGTAGAGTTCCATCTTTCGGGCCGACCGCTTCTTATCTTCATCCGAAAGTTCGGTCCACCCGGGGATATTGGAGAGTCGAGGAAAAGCGACGGTCGTCGGCGCAATGATGCCGAGCTCCTTCATCCGCTCGATGCGCGCCGACCGAATGACGTCGTAGCCGTCATCGTAACGACCCTTGTACTTGTCGCGCCAATCATCGGGCAACTGGAACGGATCGTGGGGCGCTTGCAGCGCCAGATAAGCGAAAAACGGCTTTCCATCCGCGCGGCTTTCTTCGATGTTGCCGATGATCGCCGCCGTGTAGTCCTCGCTGGAGTGAAATCCAGGGCGCAGGGATCCGAGCACTTTACCATTTCGCGTATAGAGCTGCTTTTCGCCCTTGGCTCCCCACATGTCGTCCATATGGCTGCCACCGCCGGGGATGAGCGTCAGATCGCGCGTGAACCCTCGGGCGGCCGGCCATTGGTCCGGCTCCTCGCCCATGTGCCACTTCCCAGCCATGTAGGTATGATACCCGGCATCCTTCAGTAATTCCGAAACGGGCACAATGCGATCGCTGAGATATCCCTCGTAGCCTGGTTTGCCCTTCTGATTGGGGGCCATGAACTCGGCCATGTTGCCGAGACCGGCAACGTGATTGTCCGCACCACTGAGAAGCATTGACCGAGACGGAGAGCAGGTTGCGCTGACGCCAAACTGCGTGAACCGAACACCAGCGGATGCCAGGGCATCGATGCTGGGCGTGCTTATCTCGCTGCCAAAGCTGCCGAGGTCGGCAATGCCGGCGTCATCCGCGACGATGAGCAGGATGTTCGGGCGAGTATCGTCCGCATGACCTGACGACAGCGACGCCGTCGCGCACAAAACAATCGCTGCTTGGGTGAGAATCTTGACCGCCGCATCCCAGGTGCTGGTTGCCCAAGTTCTGCTGCGTGGCCCTGCCTGGTATGCGGACAAGTGCGCGCACGAGGCGCATTGGGGATGCTTCACCGATACCACGACGTTCCTTTCAGCGATTCGCATGCTGCGGGTCTCTCGTTGACCAAGAAGAGCCTAACGGCAATTCAATCGACCGGACTTGCTATAGATCAGAATTCTTTTGTCCCCAGCCTGTTGCTGGGACGCCCTATCGCTGCGGGTTGCCTCCGTTACATTGCTGATCGGCATGTTGAGGTCGACTTCAGG
>Ga0209254_10001393_pt1 | contig 21586 bp, 18 predicted proteins | sample FrelakmetDIP11DI_FD_187148 | JGI IMG/M metagenome (GOLD analysis project Ga0209254, IMG submission 187148) | Freshwater lake sediment microbial communities from the University of Notre Dame, USA, for methane emissions studies - DIP11 DI (SPAdes)... | ecosystem: Environmental > Aquatic >...
AACGCCGGCAACCTCATCCTCGCGATGAACGCGATCAACTGGCTGGCAGCGCGCGAGCAGTCGCTTGGCATCCCGCCGCGTGAGGTCGAGCAGGTCAGCCTGTTCCTCTCACAGCAGCAGATGCGCACGATCCTGCTGATCACGCTCCTCGCGATGCCGGGGGCTGCGATCGTCCTCGGGATCCTGGTCTGGCGGCGACGTCGGCACTGACGGTCGAAACGTCGTTGAGGTGCTGAAAATGCGGAACCGGAACCTCATCATCCTCGCGCTGATCGTGGTCGCGCTCGGCGCCTACATCTACTTCCACGAGCGCCACCTGCCGACCACCGGGGAGCGGCGGGCCAAAGCCGACACGCTCTTCCCCGACCTCGAGCGGGACGAGGTGGCAGGCCTCGAGATCCGCAACACCCACGGGACGTTTCGGATCGTCAAGCGGGGCGAGCGGTGGCACCTGGTCGAGCCGATCGAGTTCCCGGCGGACGAGTCGTCGGTCAGCTCCCTGCTCGGATCGCTCGAAAGCCTGAAGGCCGAGCGGACGCTGACCGAGGACGACGTTGATCCGAAGTCCTACGGCCTCGACGCGCCGTCGATCACGGTGAAGGCGTCCACCGCCGATGGCTCGACCTCGTCCCTCGAGGTGGGGGACGAGGCGGCGCTCGGGTCCAATCGCGCGGTCCGCCGCAACGGTGAGTCCTCGGTGAACCTCGTCAGCGGGTGGTTCGTGCGCGACCTCGACAAGCCGCTCGACGGATGGCGCTCGCGCGACGTGGTCGAGATCACCGACGACGACGTCGCATCTCTCACCGTGCTGGCCGGAACCAACCGCATCCAGCTCGTCCGTCAGGCCGAGAGCTGGCACCTGCTCGAGCCTCTCGACGACATCGCCGATCAAGACCACGTCCGCAACCTGATCGCCGACCTCGACGCGCTGCGGGTCGAGGAGTTCCTCGACGACCCGCCCCCGGCCGCGGAGCTCGGCCTGGAACCCCCCGCCTACCAGGTCACGATCCTCCGCTCCGCGGATGGCGACCCGATCAAGCTCGAGTTCGGATCACACCGCGAGCTCGACGGTCGCACGCAGATCGCCTGCCGGCGCAACGCAGAGGATCCGTTCTGGGTCGACAACCGGGCGGCGATCCGGCTCGCCAAGGCGCCGGTGCGCTGGCGATCGACCAAGGTCGCCGCCTTCGACACCTGGGACGCCGAGCGGCTCACCATCACCGCCGGCGGCCGCAGCGCCAGCCTCGAGCGCAAGGAGGGCATGTGGACGGCGCCCGACGGCGGCGAGGTCAACTACGGCTCGGTCCAGGACCGGCTGGCGGCGCTGGCGGCGTTGGAGGCCGTCGACTTCGACCTGATCGAGCCCGCGACCCCGCCCGCGGGGACTGTCGAGCTCGAGCTGGAGGCGCCGGGCGACGACGCCGAGCCGCGGCGCTTGACCTTCAGCTTCCACCGGCCGCTGGTCGAGGGGGGCCTCGCCCTGGTCCGGGTCAGCGGCCGGCCGACGGTGATGAGCGTCGCCGCCTCCCAGGTCGAGCAGATCCTCGCCGATCCCGAGGCGCTGGTCAGGCCGGGGGAGGAGGGCGAGTCCGACGCGGGTGCGGACCCGGTTCCGCAGTGACAAGAGCGGGCGCGCAAGCGGGGTATGAACCTGCGCTCCTGATCGCGGACACGGCCGTACCAACCGGGCACGCACGGCTCGTTCCCGTTCCCCTTCCCGTTCCCGATCCCGATCGCTGTTGGGGACGAGCCGGCATCGGACTCCTGGGTTCGGGTCAGCGACAACGAGGCAGTGAGGCTCGACCGTTCGGGAACGGGAACGGGAACGGGGACGGGAACGGGAGCGGGACGCAGGGATGCCTGGCCGCGTGTGGAGAGGCGTGTCATCGGGGTTTCCCCGACGCCAACCGGGTTACAATGCCAACGCTTGGCAGGCAGCCTGGTCCCACTCGGGCGGTGACTTTTGGCGGATTGGCGGCAGACATTCGAGGACCTGAAGCGCAGGCGCCCGGACCTTGCCGAGCGGGCGTGCCGCCAACTCCTGCTCGACATGCAGCGGCGAGGGCTCGTCGATCTCGACACGCTCGACGAGCAGATCGCCATGGCGCTCAAGATGGTCGCGTCGCCGCGCGACCTCGACCCGAATCGGCCCAAGCCAAAGCTGCCAAGCCAGTCCAGTGCGGCCCTGCACGAACTGGCGCTCGAGCTCGCGGTGCGCCACCTCGCGCCCGAGCAGATCCAGGCGACCATCCTGCTCGTCGAGAAGCGTCAGCTCGCGCACGAGGGGGCGAGGCTCGCCGAGGACCCTGACACGCCGATCCCGGTGCTGCGCGCCAAGGTGCACGAGTTCGTCAACTTCGCGCGCGGCGAGGCGTTCGCGCCGCCCGAGGATGTGCTCGGCATCCGTGCCGCGCTGGTTCGCCGCCTGCTCACCGATCAGCTCGACTTCATCACGGTCGCCAAGCAGCAGATCAAGGTCAGCGAGTTCGGCCACGTCCTCGACCACATGATCCCGACCGAGGGCAATCAGGGTCGCCTCGGCGGCAAGGCCGCGGGCCTGATCCTCGCCCACTCGATCCTCCAGCGGGCACGGGAGAGCGGCCGCCTGAAAGCCGAGTACCGCGTTCCGACCTCCTACTTCCTGCCCTCGAACGGGATCCTCGAGTTCATCGAGTACAACAATCTCGAGGACCTCATCAACGTCAAGTACAAGCCGATCGAGGAGGTACGCGAGGAGTTCCCGCTGGTCGAGCGACTGTTCAAGGCCGGTTCGCTGCCGCGGGCGATCCACGAGGGGCTGCGTGACATGCTCGAAAAGGTGGGCGAGGGGCCGCTCGTGGTGCGCTCCTCAAGCCTGCTCGAGGATCGGATTGGGCACGCCTTCTCGGGCAAGTACAAGAGCCTGTTCATCGCCAACCGCGGGCCGGCGCCTAAGCGGCTCGCAGACCTCGAGAACGCCATCGCCGAGGTCTATGCCTCGGTCTTCCACCCGGATCCGATCGAGTACCGCCGCGAGCACGGCCTGATCGACTTTCAGGAGCAGATGGGCGTGCTCATCCAGTCGCTGGTCGGCCGCGAGCTGGGCCGCATGATGTTCCCGCTGTTCGCCGGGGTGGCGTTCTCGACCTGCGAGATGCGCTGGTCGCCGCGGATCCGGCGTAGCGACGGCATGGCGCGCCTCGTGCTCGGCCTCGGCACGCGCGCCGTCGATCGCACCGGCGCCGACTACCCGGTGCTGATATCGCTGGAGCAGCCCACTTTGCGGGCGGTCCAGCGCCCGGACGAGGTCTACCGCTACTCGCAGCACGAGGTCGACGTGGTCGATCTGCGCGAGGGGCAGTTCGACACGCTGCCGCTGACGAATGTGCTCTCGCGGGTCGGCCGGGACCTCCCCCAAATGAGCAAGGTCTTCTCGATCTACCGCGACCGCGAAATCCTGCCGATGGTCGGCATCATGCCGCAGCTCGATCCTCGCGAGCTGGTCGTCACCTTCGACGGACTGGTCAAGTCGCAGTTCCCGCGCGATCTCAAGCGGATGCTCGACATCCTCCAGGAAGGCATTGGCGAACCGGTGGACGTCGAGTTCGCCCACGACGGCGAGGCGCTCTACATGCTGCAGTGCCGGGCGCTCAGCCATGGCGCAGCCGCCGAACGGGTCGCCATCCCGTCCGACATCAGCGCCGCGCGCACGGTCTTCTCGGCCAACCGGTACGTGCAGACGGCGCAGTGTCGCAATCTCGAGTACGTGGTCCTGGTGGACCCACGAGACTACGAGTGCCTGCCGTCGCGCGACGACATGCTGCGGGTGGCGCGAACGGTCGGCCTCCTCAACCGTGTCCTGCCGCAGCGGCGGTTCGCGCTGATGGGGCCGGGCCGGTGGGGCAGCCGGGGCGACATCCGGCTCGGCGTTCCGGTGACCTATGCCGACATCTGCCGTACTGCCCTGCTGGTCGAGATCGCGCGCAAGAAGGGCTCCTACCTGCCGGATGTCTCCTTCGGGACGCACTTCTTCAACGACCTCGTCGAGTCGCACATCAGCTACCTGCCGCTGTACCCGGACGAGCCGGGGGTGGTGTGGAACGAGGACTTCCTGCGGAGCTCGCCCAATGCGCTGGCGGAGCTCGCCCCGAAGTATGCCGACATGGCCGAGACGGTGCGCGTGATCGACGTCCGGGCGGCGTCCGACGGCCTCCTCCTGCAGGTCATCATGGATGGAGAGACCGACAGGGCGCTCGCCTATCTCTCACCGCCCGAAGGCCGCGCCTGAGCTCTTGCCGCTCGAACGCAAACCACCGGCCCATTGGCGCGTGGTCGCCGCCCTCACAGCCAAGAGCGGCGGAAGCGTCGTGCTTTCCTGGCGTGACCGAACCCCGTTCCAACGGTGGTTCTTCGGCGCGAGCAGATCTCGCGACCGTTACCTGTTGCGAGCTCGTCCGGCATCGCGCTCCATCGCCCAGGTCGACGCAACATCGCGCCGGACAACTCTCTAGATTCTGAAGAGCCCTATCCCATCGTCAGGATGCGCGCAGCGCATCCCGAGGAGCGTGTGGGCAGAGGCCAACGCCAATGGCCACGTCAAAAACGCGCACAGGGGCCTATGCCCCACAAGCTCCTAAGCCCAGCCGCGGAGGTGGCACGCCGTCGCGACGCGCTGGATCGCGATCATGTACGCCGCATCGCGCATGTACTCGCCGGCATCGTCGGCCAGATCGGCCACCGCGTTGAAGGCGGAGGTCATCTTCTGGTCGAGCCGCTGCAGCACCTCGACCTTGGGCCAGAAGAAGTTGGTGTTGCACTGCACCTGCTCGAAGTACGAGCAGGTCACGCCGCCGGCGTTGGCGAGGAAGTCGGGGATCACGTAGACGCCCCGCTCCTTGAGGACCGCATCCGCCTCGGGCGTGGTCGGGCCGTTGGCGCCCTCGGCGATGATCTTGACGTTGCGGTGGATCCGCTTGACGGTCTCGGCCGTGACCTGGTTCTCGATCGCCGCCGGGATCAGGACCTGCACGTCCTTGGCGATCCAGTCGTCGCCGTCCTCGATCTTGTAGCCGGCCTTGACCGCCTTGTCCTTGTCGATGGTGCCGAAGCGGTCGGTGATCGAGAGCAGGAAGTCGGCGTCGATGCCGTCTGCCTTCGCATAGGTGTAGGCGGCGCGGTCATCGTTGTCCCAGCACGACACCGCCACCACCGACCCACCGAGCTCGATGAGCAGCTTGGCCGCATACTGGGCGACGTTGCCGAAGCCCTGGATCGACGCCTTGACGCCCTCGACCTTGATCTTCTTGCGCTTGAGCGCCTCGCGCACGGTGTAGATGACGCCGTAGCCGGTGGCCTCGGTCCGGCCGAGCGAGCCTCCGACCTCGACCGGCTTGCCGGTGATCACGCCCGGGAAGTGGCCGCCGGCGATCTTCTCGTACTCGTCGAGCATCCACACCATGTGCTGCGGGTTGGTCATCACGTCGGGCGCCGGCACGTCCTGGAGCGGGCCGATGTTGCGCGCGACCTGGCGCACCCAGCCGCGGCACACCGCCTCCTGCTCGCGCGGTGACAGGTGGTGGGGGTCGCAGATGACGCCGCCCTTGCCGCCGCCAAGCGGGATGTCGACGACCGCGCACTTCCAGGTCATCCATGTGGCCAGCGCGCGCACCGTGTCGACCGTCTCCTGGGGATGGAAGCGGATGCCGCCCTTGGCCGGCCCGCGCGCGTCGTTGTGCTGGACGCGGAAGCCACGAAAGACCTTGACGGAGCCATCATCCATCCGCACCGGGATGGTGAAGTGGTACTCGCGCTGGGGCCACCGCAGCAGGTCGCGGATCCCGGCCTCGAGCTGCAGCTTGTCCGCCACCGCGTCGAACTGCCGCTGCGCCATTTCGAATGCATTGAACTCTTTGACCATCTCACCCTCCTTCGCTCGGCCTTCGCCTTATACCCCTTTGCCGGCGAGTCGTCAACCACCTCGCACTATTTTTCACAAGGTGCTGAGGACTTTGCTGCCTGGGGCAAATCGCGGCATCGCCTGGGCGTCGATTCCCGAGGGGCTGGCCCGCACCGACGGCGTCCGTCCCGGCCCGGCGTGGCGAACGGGTTGCGCGCGCCGACGTACGGACCGCCCTCCCCGGGTGGATGCTTCTCGATCACGCCGTCTCTCCGTTGATCGCCATCGCGAGGCGCTCGCTGAGGTCGTCTGCCTCTGCCCCGCCGAGCTCCGCGCAGTAGCGAAGGTAGAGGTCGTCCCAGGCCTCCTGGATCGAAGGGATCAGGCCGAGGCCCGCCGCCTCGATGCGGATCCAGGTGTTGCGGCCCTCTCGCGATCGACTCGCGAAACCCCGATCCTCGAGTCGTTGGACGAGGCGGGTCACCGTCGACCGATCGAGCGTCATCGCGTCGGCCAGCTGCGACGCCGTGGATCGCTGCTGCGGTGACTCCGCGAGCGCCATCAGCAGGAAGGCGTGGCTCGGCGTCAGGCCCACGCTGCGGAACGACTCGGTGGCCATCCTGTCGATTCGGCGAAACAGCGCACCTGTCGTGAAGTACAGACAGCCACGGAAATACTCAGCCAGCTTCCGATCGAAGCCACGGTTGTGGTTCATGAAAAGACTGTATATACAATTGTATATACAGTCAATATGGCGCCGATCTTTCGTGACGCCGACCTCGAACACCATCTCTCCTTCCGCCTCCACAGCGGTCTAGTGGGGCTTCGTGAGCGCCGCGGCCAACTCGCTGCGCATCCCGATACGCGAGGCTCCGAAGCAGATGCGGCTAGAATCTAGGGTAACGGGAACAGCGGGCAACCGCAGGAACGAGAGGCAACCATGGGCACACGAGGTCGCGCGATCATCGGCATGGACATCGAGCAGCTGCTTGAGCTGCTCAACCAGGCATACGCGAGCGAGTGGCTCGCCTACTACCAGTACTGGCTCGGGGCGAAGCTCATCAAGGGCCCGATGAAGGACGCGGTGGCGGCCGAGCTCAACCTGCACGCCACCGAAGAGCTCAACCACGCGGTCCTGATTGCGAACCGCATCATCCAGCTCGGCGGCACGCCGGTGCTGACACCGGAAGGCTGGGGTGCGGTGAGCCCGTGCGCGTACGACGCGCCCGAGGACCCCTACGTGGCCGTGCTGCTCGACCAGAACATCGCCGGCGAGCAGTGCGCGATCACGACCTACAAGGGGCTGATGGACGCTACCAAGGACAAGGACATGGTGACGTACAACATGGCACTGACCATCCTCGAGCAGGAGGTCGAGCACGAAGAGGATCTGCAGAGCCTGCAGGAGGACCTCGAGCTGATGGCGCAGCGCGCACAGAAGTGAGCGGGGCCAAGGGTCCCTGCCGAGGTTTGATGAGCTGGCTCCGCAGGAGGGATTTGAACCCCCAACCTAGTGGTTAACAGCCACCCGCTCTACCATTGAGCTACTGCGGAGCACTCGTGGCAACCGTCAATTGTAGGTAGCGGCTGTCGGTTGTCAACCGGTTGAAGGCCGCACCAGCTCGAAGCTCAGGCGCTCGACCGGTGCGTGGGACAACGCCTGGCGCAGCTCGTCCGCCGACCCGAAGCGCTTGCGTCCCAGCCGGCGACCTTCCACCTGGGCGCGCAGGCGATCGCCCTCGAGCGGCCACGGCCGCACCCGCCAGCGCGTCCCGCCGGCGCGCTCGAAGTGAATCGGCTCCTGGCCGCCGTCCGGCGTCAGCGCGGTGACGGTGAACGGCGACCCGAGCGACGCGCACAGGTAGACCGACAGCCGGTCGCAGGCCTCGAGCACGCTCGAGTTCACCAGCCACGCCTCACCGTCGAGGAATGGCTGGTAGCGAGCGTCCTGGCGCAGCCCCTCCCGCCACCCCACCTGCAGGCGCTCGAGCTCGGCCCGGAAGGCCTCGGCGGCGCGCCCCCCGGTCGTGTCGCCACGGTCGAGCAGGTCGGCGGTCTTGCTCTCCAGCAGCGCTCCGAAGTGCTGCGCGACGAGCAGCGCGGCGTAGCGGCTGAACGACGCGGCGCGGTGGACGCTCGCTCGCCAGATCTCGAGGTGCGCGGCCGCCGGCATGCGGTCGAAGGTCAGCGGCCGGCCATCGTCGTCGACCCCCGGATCGACGTCGAACTCGGTCCAGCCGACGTCGTGCACGAAGATCGCGGCCAGCACCTCGGCACGCGGCGCCGGCCGAGCGAATCGCCGGTTCCCCCAGTGTTCGGCCACCTGCCAGGCCAGCCAGGCGTGGGAGGCTTGCGAGATCGCCAGGGTGCCGGTGGCGTCGGTCTCGTCATAAAGGAACATCACGGCATTCTAGCGCGTCCGGGAAGCCCGCTGCCGCCACCCCTGTGGCATGAGGCGTCGCGGCGGCGGCCGGCTGCCCGCGAGCGCCCGGCCCGGCAAGCGGCGAGCCGGACCAGATCGCGCGTCCAAAGACCCCGTGGTACCCTTCCGCCGTGGTGCAGTTCGGGACGTCAGGATGGCGCGGCATCATCGGCCGCGAGATCACCTTCCGCAAAGTGCGGATCGTGACGCAGGCGCTGATCAACCTGCTCCATGAGGACTGCGAAACGGTGGAGCGGATCGTCGTCGGCTACGACACGCGGATGCTGTCGGAGAAGTTCGCCGCCACTGCCGCCGAGCTGATCGCCTCCAACGGCATTAGGGCGGAGGTCGTGCCCCGCGACGTCCCGTCACCGGCGCTGGCGTCGGCCGTGCTCGAGCGCAAGGCCGACGCCGGCATCACGTTCACCGGCAGCCACAACCCCCCCGAGTACAACGGTCTCAAGATCTACACCCGCGACGGCATCGGGGCGCCCAGCCGGTTCACCGACCGGGTGGAGGAGCACTACCTTGCGCTCGCTGATGCGTGGGATGACGTCTGGCTGCCGCGCGCCGATTTGGTCGGCGCTCACGACCCCAAGCCGTACTACCTCGAGCGCCTCCAGGGGCTGATCGACTGGGAGACGATCCGGTCGAGCGGGATCACGATGGTCGTCGACCCGCTGTTCGGCGCCACCCGCGAGTACCTCGACCACATCCTGCTCGAGAACGAGGTGCCGATCACCGTCATCCACAACACCCGCGACCCCTACTTCGGCGGCTACGCGCCGGACTGCACCTCCGAGAACCTGTCCCGGCTCCGCGACACCATGCGCCGCACCGGCGCCCACCTCGGGCTCGCCACGGACGGCGACGGCGACCGCTTCGGCATCCTCGATCACGGCGCCCGCATGCTCGACTCCTGCGCGGTGCTCGGCCTGGTGCTCGACTACCTCGCCCGGCGGCGCGGCCTGCGCGGCCGGGTGGGGCGGACCCTGGCGACCTCGCGTCTGCTCGATGCGGTGACGGCGGAGCACGGGCTCGAGCTCATGGAAATGCCGGTCGGCTTCAAGAACTTCGGTCCGCTGCTGGTGGACGGCACCCTGGAGTACGCGGCGGAGGAGAGCGCGGGGCTTGCCTGGTCGCAACACCTGCCGGAGCGCGACGGCATCCTCGCCTGCCTGCTAGTGGCCGAGATGGTCGCGGTGGAGCGCAAGAGCCTCCTCGAGCTGGTGCACGACCTGACCCGTCGCGTCGGCACCTACGCCTTCCGCCGCATCCAGATCCCCCTCTCCGACACCAGCCGGCAGCAGTACCGGCGCCGGCTCGAGGAGGACTGGACAGGCAGGACGGTCAACGGACGCGAGGTGGTCAGCGTTGATCGCCGGGACGGGCTCAAGCTGATCTTCGAGGGAGGCGCCTGGGTCCTGATCCGGCAATCAGGCACCGAGCCGAAGATCCGCCTCTACGCTGAGGGCCACTCCGCCGAGGAAACCCGACACCTCATGCACATGGCACGCCAACTGCTCTCGAATCGGAGGATGTGACGATGTTCGACATCGAGTTCGTGCTCGGACGCGAGGTCCTCGACTCCCGCGGCAATCCAACCGTCGAAGCCGAGGTCGTGCTCGCGGGCGGCGCCATCGGCCGCGCCATTGTGCCTTCGGGCGCCTCGACCGGCTCCCGCGAGGCTCTCGAGCTGCGCGATGGCGACGCGGCGCGCTACCTCGGCAAGGGCGTCGAGCGGGCCGTGGACCACGTCAACGGCGTCCTCGCCGAGGCCGTGGAGGGGCTCGACGCCCGCGACCAGCTGGGCGTCGACCAGGCGATGATCGACGCCGACGGCACCGACAACAAGGGCGTGCTCGGCGCGAACGCGATTCTCGCCGTGTCACTGGCCGTCGCCCATGCCGCCGCCGAGACCAGTGGGCTGCCCCTCTACCAGTACCTCGGCGGCTGCGGCGCCCGCGAGCTCCCAGTTCCGATGATGAACATCCTGAACGGCGGCGCCCACGCCGACAACTCGGTGGACTTCCAGGAGTTCATGGTCATGCCGGTCGGCTTCACCAGCTTCTCGGAGGCGCTGCGCGCCGGCGTCGAGATCTTCCACACCCTGAAGAAGGTCCTCGCCAAGCGCGGCCTCGCGACCGCGGTCGGCGACGAGGGCGGCTTCGCCCCCAACCTGCCGTCGAACCGGTCCGCTCTCGAGTTGATCATGGAGGCGATCGAGAAGGCCGGGTACTCGCCCGGTGATCAGATCGTGCTCGCTCTCGACGTCGCGGCCTCCGAGTTCTACGCCGACGGCGCCTACAACCTGACCGGCGAGGGCCGCAGCGGGCTCTCCGCCGACGACCTGATCGCGACCTACCAGGAGCTGGTCGAGGCGTTCCCGATCCGCTCGATCGAGGACGGGCTGGCGGAGAGCGACTGGGGCGGCTGGCAGCGCCTGACCGGCGCCCTCGGCGACCGCATCCAGCTGGTCGGCGACGACCTGCTGGTGACCAACCCGAGAATCATCGCCGAGGCCATCGAGCGCGGCATCGCCAACTCGGTGCTGATCAAGCTCAACCAGATTGGCAGCCTGTCCGAGACCCTGGACGCGGTGCAGATGACCCAGAAGGCGGGCTACACAGCGGTGATCTCGCATCGCTCCGGCGAGACCGAGGACACCACCATCGCCGACCTGGCGGTAGCGCTCAACGCCGGGCAGATCAAGACCGGCTCCGCCTGCCGCACCGACCGGATCGCCAAGTACAACCGGCTGCTGCGCATCGAGGAGGAGCTCGAGGACGCCGCCCGCTTCCGCGGCGCGGCCGTGCTGGCGCGCGCGCGGCGGTGAAACGGCTGCCCCTGCTGCTGCTCGGACTCGGCGCGCTCCTGGCGCTTGGCGTCCTGTCGAGCGTCGTCACCCAGGGCTTCCAGGAGGTGGCCCGGGCCGAGCAGGAGCGCACCGACCTCGAGGCCGAGAAGGCGCGGCTCGAGCGCTCGATCGCCGAGCTCGAGGCCACCCTCTCCGCTCTCCGCGGCAGCCCCGCGGCGGTGGAGTCGATGGCCCGTCTCGACCTGGGCTGGATCCGCCCCGGTGAGACGGTTCTCATCCTCGCCACGCCGACCCTGCCGCCGCTCCCGGTCTCGACCACCGAGGCGACGCCGACGCCGGTCTACTCGCTGCAGCGCTGATCGCGGGAGCTCCCGTTTCCCGTGGCAGCCCCGCGCGGCCCTCACCGGGCGCATTGCGCGGACTTCGCCTCCCGACGCGCCCCGCCGAACCCGTTCCGAGCCGTCGTAAAGGCTGTGATAGGATTTGAGATGGGTCGTCTCGAGATTGGACTCCTTCATGCAGGCCCCCGACCCTGGCGCCGTCTTGCGTCGCCAGAATCACGCTCGGACGATCCGCGCTCGGTGCCGGCTGACGGTCGCTGGCTGGCTCGTCTGTCACACATCGTGGAGCCAGCCATCTTCCGCCGCTTGAGTTCAGGGCCGGATGCAAGGGACGGGAGATGATGGCAAGCGAACCCAAGCCCCGCTATGAAATGGTCAATGTCCAGATGGGCTACGTCATGGTCGAGCACGACCTGTTCAGCCGTTCGGTGCGCTCGTACTTCTCGGCAGAGGAGATCCCGCCGCGAGAGGAGTATCGCGAGGGGAACCGGATGTGGCGCTCGGCAGTGGCGGGGCAGTCGTTCCACTTCGACGTGCGGGACACCTCAACGGGTGAGATCATCAAGTTCCCCGAGCTGCTCGGGCTTCTCTTCTACGGGAGCTGCAAGCCGGAGAGCGACATCTACCGAATCGGCCAGATCGCGCACGATGCCAATGTTTCGATCTACATCGCGATCACCTATGAGACCGGCGAGGGGACGAGGGTGCCCCTCTCGGACGCGAAGCTCGGCATCCTCAACAAGGTGTTCAACGACCGGCTGCAGAGGAAGGAGAAGAAGATCCTCATCCTCCCCGACCTCTTTGACCTGCACAAGACGATGTCGTACGGCGAGATCATGATCGACGTCGGTCTGACGTCGATGGAAGAGGGTGGCTGATTCCTCGGACGCGAAGGAGATCCCCGAATGAAGCTGCAAGAAATCGCAGAGAAGCTCGACCTGAAGCGGGCGACCAAGGCCTTTGATCGAGAGGTAAGCGGCGTCTACATCTCAGACATGGTGAGCGACGTGATCGCCAACGCGAAGGCGGGGAACCTCCTCGTCACCGTCCAGATCCACAACAACGTCATCGCCGCTGCCAACCTCGTCGACATCTGCGGGATCGTGGTGACGCAGGGCAAGCTGCCGACCGAGGACGTTGTGAAGATGGCGGAGAAGGCGGAGATCGCCATCTACACGACGGCCCTGAACCGCTGGCAGGTCGCGACGAAGCTCTACGAGGCCGGGATCCGCTGATCGGCCGATGAACCTGCGAGAGCTGGCAACCCTTCTCGACTGCGAGGTGGTCTGGGGCCACGACCTCCTGGAGAGGAAAGCCGTCAAGACCTGCTTCGCAGCCGATCTGATGAGCGATGTGCTCGCCTTCTCCGAGCCCGGAGCACTCCTCATCACGGGGCTGGTGAGCCTGCAATCGGTCCATGCAGCCGATGTCGCCGATCTGACAGGTATCCTCTACGTTGGGGGCAAGAAGCCGGCCGAGCAGGTTCTCGGGCTTGCCCGGCAGAGGGCGATCCCGCTGCTGACGACGCAGCACAGCATGTTCGATGTCTGCGCGATCCTGCGCGAGGCCGGGCTCAAGGCGGGGTGTAAGGATTGAGTCCGGAGGTGAAGCAACCCGAGGTCCTTTACGTGGAGCGATTCCGGATCCTCCACAATGACTACGAGCACGGCGGCGACGCCGCGGCCGCGATCAAGTCGATCCTGAAGGAGCTCGGAATCTCCCAGGACAAGATCCGGCGGCTCTCGATCGCGAACTTCGAGGCCGAGATGAATGTGATCATGTACGCCGAAGAAGCCGAGATGGAGCTCCAGGTCCTCGCCGACGCCGTGCGCATCGTCCTGACCGACCGCGGCCAGGGGATCCCGGACATCGATCTGGCGATGACGCCCGGCTACTCGACAGCCACCCCGGCGATGCGCGAGCGGGGGTTCGGAGCCGGCTTGGGACTGCCGAACATCAAGAAGAACGTCGACCTCTTCGAGATAGCATCAGCCGTCGGGGTGGGTACCACGCTGCGGTACTCGATCTTCCTGAACGACAGGCCGCGGACGGGAGAGGCATGAACGAGCACGGCCACTCGGTCGAGATCGACCCGGAAAAGTGCATCGGCTGCGTTGCCTGCTGCCAGGCCTGCCCGACCAAGGCAATCCGGGTTCTCGAAGGCGTCGCGGTGGTGAAGCCGGAGCTGTGCACGTACTGCGGCAACTGCGTTCGGGTCTGCCGCTACGACGCGGCGACGGCCAAGACCTCCGACCCCTCCGACCTCAAGATGTTCAAGTACACGGTGGCGATGCCGGCGCTCACCCTGTACGGGCAGTTCGGACGCGACGTCCTGCCGAGCCAGGTGCTGCACGCCCTCACTCAGGTCGGGTTCGACAGCACCTACGACGTCTCCTATATGTGCGAGATGGTGACCGCGGCAACCGACGCCTACCTCTCCGAGTGCAGCGGGCCCTGGCCCAAGATATCGGTCACCTGCCCGGCGATCGTGCGCCTCATCCAGATCCGGTATCCGGAACTGATCGCGCACATGGTGCCGATCGAGACGGCCCGTGAGCTGGCGGCCAAGATCCTCCGACGGAAGCTCTCGCTCGAGCTTCACCTCGATCCCGGCGAGATCGGGATCTTCTTCATCACCCCCTGCTCGGCCATCATGAACTCGATCGTCCGCCCGGTCGCGCTGGACCAGTCGTACTTCGACGGCGCCTTCTCGATCGCCGAGATCTACGGCCCGCTGAGGGACGCAATCAAGGCGACGGGAACAATCGATGTCGAGACTCCGGTCAGCCCGAGCGGCCTGCTGTGGGCGATGGCGGGCGGCGAGATCGCGGGGATGCGCAACTCCAACACGATGGCGGTGCGGGGCGCTCAGGACGTCGAGTTCGTCTTCGACCGCATCGAGTCGGGGAAGTTCGCCGCCGTCGATTTCATCGAGGCTTACATCTGCCCCGATGGCTGCGTCAGCGGCCAGCTCGTGATCGAAGGACGGCACGCGGCCCAGCGGAACATCCAGCAGATCGCCCGCAGGCTCGGCGATCAGGGCCAGGTGAAGGAGGAGAAGGTCCGCTCCCTTCTGCGGGAGCACTTCTTCGACCTCGAGGAGGAGATCAAGGCGCGCCCCGCCAGCCCTCTTGGGCGAGACCTCAAGCAGAGGATCGCAATGAAGAAGGAGAAGGACGGCGTGCTCGAGCGGCTTCCGAAGAAGGACTGTGCCGCGTGCGGGGCGCCTGATTGTGAGACGCTTGCCGAGGACATCGTCCTCGGCGAGCGGGGGGTCGAGGATTGTCTCTTCGTCAAGATCGAAAGTCTCACGGGGGACGGGTTGGCCGGGATGGAGGGCAAAGATGAGTAAGCAGATGCTCGTCATGCAGCTCAGCTGTCCCCAGTGCAAGGCGCTGCTGACGGAGGGGGCGAAGGTCCACCTCGACGGCAAGGTGAAGGAGACCGGCCAGGACGGGGCGATCACCCTGAGCGCCGTGTTCGGCGACTACTCGGTGGGAACCGATCTCGAAATCAAGGAAGGCATGATCGTCGAGCTGAGGTGCCCCAAGTGCGACTGGAGCATCATGCTGCCGATCACCTGCAAGCTCTGCGGCGCACCGATGGCCTCCCTCAGCATCGAAAAGACCGGGTACATCGAGTTCTGCTCGAGGCGGGGGTGCAAAGGGCACGCCCTCGGCGGGATCGGTGACATCGATGACATGATGAGCCTGATGAACAGGATGTTCGAGACCCCATACGACTGAATCGGCAGGCGCCCCGCTCGGGCGGAGAACGGGCGTTCCGAGAGAGGATGGAGCCGCGCATCGGTGGCGAGAGGGAGCGACGAGTGGAGACGATGAGCGAGCGCAAGAAGTACGACTTCAAGAATCTGCACTATCGGGGCAAAGCCGGGATCCTGATCCCCGAGCTGCAGAGGGTTCAGGAGCTGGACGGCTACATCACCCGCGAGCGGATTCACGAGATCCACAGGCAGTGTGGGATCCCGCTCACGACGATCTTCGGGGTCGCCACCTTCTATGCGCAGTTTCGCCTGCATCCTGTGGGGAAGCACATCATCCGTGTCTGCCACGGGACGGCCTGCCACGTCAGCGGGGCCAACGGAATCACGAAGACGCTCGAGGACATCCTCGAGATCGCAACCGGCGAGACGACCAAGGACAAGCTGTTCACGCTCGAGACGGTCGCCTGCCTCGGTTGCTGCAGCCTGGCACCGGTGATCATGGTGAACAACAACACGCACGGCAACCTCAAGCCGGACGGCCTCAAGAAGATCATCCGTCAGTACCGCAAGGCCTCTGAAGGGACGGTGGAGCCATAAAGATACTCGTTGGACTCAGCACGTGCGGGATCGCCGCCGGCGCGGAGGATGTCTACCGCACGCTGGAGGAGCAGCTCCAGTCGCTCGACGGGTCGGTCCGCCTCGAAAAGACGGGCTGCATCGGCATGTGCTACCGCGAGCCGCTGGTCGAGGTCCGCGACTCCTCGGGAGCGCGCTTCCAGTACGGCAACGTGACCAGGGACAAGGTCACGAGGCTCATCAACGAGCATGTCCGGCAGGGGCAGGTGATCGATGACTGGCTGGTCTGGTCCAGTGCCGGTGCCGGCGCGGAAGCGGGCTTCCTCGACAAGCAGAAGAGGATCGTCCTTCGCAACTGCGGGACCCTCAATCCAGAGGAGATCGAGGACTATGTCGGAGCGGGCGGCTACAAGGCGCTCGACAAGGTCCTCGCTGACAAGGACCCCGATGGGCTCATCAACCAGATCATCGAGTCCGGCTTGCGGGGACGCGGGGGCGCCGGCTTCCTGACCGGCATGAAGTGGCGCCTGACGCGTCTTTCCCGCGGCGACCACAAGTACATCATCTGCAACGCCGACGAAGGGGACCCGGGCGCGTTCATGGACCGCTCGGTCCTGGAGGCGGACCCTCACTCGGTCCTCGAAGGAATGGCGATCGCCGGCTACGCGATCGGGGCCAGCGACGGCTACATCTACGTCCGGGCGGAGTATCCGAAGGCCATCGACCGACTGAACATCGCGATCGCCCAGGCCGAGGCACGAGGATTCCTCGGCAACGACATCCTCGGGACCCCGTTCCGCTTCAGCATCAGGCTGAAGGAGGGCGCCGGGGCATTCGTCTGCGGCGAGGAAACCGCGCTGATCATGTCGGTCGAGGGCAAGCGCGGCATGCCGCGGGTTCGCCCCCCGTTCCCTGCAACGAAGGGGCTGTGGGACTGCCCGACCTGCATCAACAACGTCGAGACCTTCGCCAACGTGCCCTGGATCGTGCAAAACGGTGCCACGGCCTTCAACACGCTCGGCACGAAGAACAGCAAGGGGACCAAGGTCTTCGCGATGGCCGGCAAGGTCAAGCGGGGGGGCCTGGTCGAGGTCCCGATGGGGATCTCGATCGCGGGCATTGTCCACGGCATCTGCGGCGGGATCCAGGACGACAAGAAGTTCAAGGCGGTCCAGATGGGAGGTCCCTCGGGCGGCTGCATTCCGGCCGAGCTGCAGGACATCCTGATCGACTACGAGTCGATCAACAAGACCGGCGCGATCATGGGCTCGGGCGGGCTCGTCGTGATGGACGAGACGACCTGCATGGTCGACATCGCCCGCTTCTTCCTCGACTTCACGCAACGCGAGTCGTGCGGGAAGTGCACGTTCTGCAGGGTCGGCACCAAGCGGATGCTCGAGATCCTGAGCCGGATCACCGAGGGCAAGGGCAAGGACGGCGACATCGAGCTGCTCGAGCAGCTCGCCATCCTCGTCAAGAACAACTCGCTCTGCGGGCTCGGCCAGTCGGCGCCCAACCCGGTGCTCACGACCATCAAGTACTTCCGCTCCGAGTACGAGGCGCACATCTCCACCAAGAGGTGCCCCGCCCACAGCTGCATCGCCCTCCTGACCTACACGATCACGGAGGCGTGCAACGGGTGCACGCTGTGCGGCCGTGCCTGCCCGGTCGGCGCGATCACCGGCGACAAGAAGGAGATGCACATCATCGACCAGTCGCTGTGCATCCACTGCGACGAGTGCTACAAGACCTGCCGTTTCCACGCGATCACACGGCTGTAGCCGCATCAGGAAAGTAGGGAGAGGATGGATCTGGTCAAGCTCGAGATCGACGGCAAGAGGGTGATCGCGGACAACCGCCAGACCATCCTGGAGGTGGCTCTGGCGAACGGGATCCACTCGATCCCGACGCTGTGCCATGACAAGCAGCTGGAGCCCTTCTCGTCCTGCTTCCTGTGCGTCGTGAAAGTCAAAGGGGCGCGGACCTTCCTCCCGGCCTGCTCGACCAAGGTCAGCAGCGGAATGGTCGTCGAGACCAACAACCCGGAGATCCGGCGGTCCCGCAAGGCGGCTCTCGAGCTGATGCTGTCCAACCACTATGCCGACTGCATCGGCCCCTGCCAGCTCGCCTGCCCGGCGGCGATCGACATCCAGGGGTACGTCGCCCTGGCGGCGCTCGGGAAGTACCAGGACGCGATCCAGCTCATCAAGGAGCGCAACCCGCTCCCGGCGATCTGCGGGCGCGTCTGCACCCGCCCCTGCGAGGTGACCGGCTGCCGGCGCAACCTGCTCGACGAGGCGGTCGGGATCGACTACATCAAGCGCTATCTGGCCGACCTCGACCTCGGACGGAAGGAAGGGTTCCGGCCGGTCGCCGCTGACAGCAACGGGCACCGGGTCGCGGTCGTGGGGGCCGGCCCCGCGGGGCTCTCGTGCGCCTACTACCTCGCGCTCAAGGGGTACGAAGCGCACATCTTCGAGAGCCTCCCCGAGGCGGGCGGCATGCTCCGCTACGGCATCCCCGAGTACCGGCTGCCGAAGGACATCCTCGACCTCGAGGTCAATCTGATCCTGGATCTCGGGGTCAAGCTCTCGACGAATGTGACTCTCGGCAAGGACTTCACCGTCACCAGCCTGATGGAGGACGGCTTCGAGGCGATCTTCCTGGGGCTCGGCGCCTGGGACAGCTCGAAGATGCGGGTCAAGGGCGAAGAGGCCGAAGGGGTCCTGCCCGGGATCGATTTCCTCAAGGACTACGCCCTGCGCAAGAAGGTGAACATCCACGGCAAGGTCCTCGTGGTTGGCGGCGGTAACACCGCGATCGACTGCGCGCGGACGGCGCTCCGGCTCGGCGCGAAGGAGGTCCGCCTCCTCTACCGCCGCACGAGAAAAGAGATGCCGGCCAACGAGATGGAGATCGTGGACGCGCAGCACGAGGGAGTCGAGATGGACTTCCTCGTCGCCCCGGTGCGGGTGATCCAGCAGAACGGGCGACTGACCGCGCTCGAGTGCATCCGGATGGAGCTCGGCGAGCCCGACGCGAGCGGGCGGCGCAGCCCCAAGCCGATCCGCGGATCCGAGTTCGTCGTCGACTGCGACTTCGCGATCGCCGCGATCGGCCAGGGGACCAAGATCACGGAGCTGGCCGAGGGCAAGGTCCCGAACTTCCTGCCGCTCGGCGAGGTGCTGAACCTCACCCGCTGGCAGACGATCCAGGTGCACGAAGCCACCTTTGAGACCAGCGTCGAGGGCGTTTTCTCTGGGGGCGATGTGGTCACCGGGGCCGCCACGGCGATCGAGGCGATCGCGGCGGGGCGCAAGGCCGCCCACTCTATCGACACCTACATCCGCACCGGGAAGGCGCAGCCCGAGCCGGTCGAGTTCTTCAGCAAGAAGGACGCCTATCACAACGTTACGGTCGAAGACCTCCGCGAGGGGTCGCGGTATCCGCGCCGGCTGATGCCGTCGCTCTCGCCAGACGAGCGGAGGAAGTCGTTCAGCGAGGTCGAGCAGGGGTACACCGCCGAGGATGTGAAGCGGGAGGCGTTCCGCTGCCTGGAGTGCGGCTGCACCGCGCTCTTCGACTGTGACCTGCGGCGCTTCGCCACCGAGTACCAGGTCGATATCTCCTCCTTCATGGGTGAGGCGAAGGAGTACAGGATCGATCGCAGCCACCCGCTGATCGAGCTCGATCCGAACAAGTGCATCCTCTGCGGCAGGTGCGTGCGGGTGTGCAGCGAGATCGTCGGCGTTGCGGCGTACGGATTCATCAATCGCGGCTTCAACACGGTCGTCAAGCCGGCTCTGGGCGGATCGCTGCTGGAGACCGACTGTGTGAGCTGCGGCCTCTGCGTCAGCACCTGCCCGACGGGAGCGATTGCCGCCAAGATCCCGCTCGCGAAGCCGGGCCCGTGGGCGACAGCAACGAACCCGACCGTCTGCCACTACTGCGGCGTCGGCTGCCGGCTGAACTACGACACCTTCGGCGACTCGCTCGTGAAAACCTCGCGTTACCAGCAGGACTGCCCGACCGACGGCAACCACTGCAGGAAGGGACGTTTCGGCCACAACTACGTCCACACGCCCGAGCGCCTGCGGCTCGGCAAGATCCGAACCGGCCGCGAGCTCCAGGATGCGCCCCTGGACGAGACGATCCGCTACGCCGCCATGCGCCTGAAGGAGCTCAAGCGCCACTACCAGTCAGGCGAGATCGCCGTCTTCGTCTCCCCGCGCCTGACCAACGAGGAGGCATACCTCGCGCAGAAGTTCGCGCGCGTGGCCCTCAAGACCCACAACGTGACGAGCTTCGCCCACCTCGTGAACCGCGATCTCTTCTGCCCTGAGGTTGTCTCGACCGCCTCGTACCGCGACCTGGCCGACGCGCAGGCGATCGTCGTCGTGAACTCGAGAACGGACGATGAGCACTTCGTCGTGGACCTGCTGTCCAAGAAGGCGATCCGCAAGGGCGGCAAGCTCATCTACATCGGCTCCGACGAAAACCGCGTCTCGGAGCTGGCGGAAGTCCAGCTGACCTGCTCGCAAGGGGGCGAGGGGCAGGTGCTGCTCGCACTGCTCGGTGAGGTCGCCGCACTGGGGAGCTTCGACTGGACTGAGTGGCCCGAGCTCGAGCGTGGCGTGGCCGTCGCGGCCTCCGGGGATCACGGGGATGTCTGCGGCGTGGGCCGCGCGGAGCTGCGCGAGGCCGCCGGGATCCTCGCCGCGAGCATCCTCAAGGTTCTCGTCTTCAACAAGGACTACCGTGGGGTGCGAACCACGCAGGACGTGCGGCTGTTCGCCGAGATCGCACGCGCGCTGGGCTGCTCCGTCCTCGCCCTGCACGAGAAGTCGAACATGCAGGGGCTGCTCGACATGGGCGTGAACCCGGCATGGCTGCCCGGCTATGTCTCGACGCGCGATGAGGCCGCTATCGACGATCTCGAGAAAGACTGGTGCGTCACTCTCCGCGACCTCGAGCCGGGTTCAACCGACATCGCGGAGCTCCTGCGCCAGAAGAAGATCAAAGTCGCGATCGTTCTGGGGGAAGACCCACTCGGGAGCGATGACTTTCCCAGGGACCTCCTGGACGGCCTCTTTTCCGCCCAATTCCTCCTGGTCGCGGACCTCTTCCAGACCGCGACCGCTGCCCTGGCCAACGTAGTTCTGCCGCTGTGCAGCACGGCAGAGACGTCAGGCACCTTCACGAGCTCCGAGCGACGCGTCCAGCGTCTCACCCGCGCCGTCCCTCCGGTCTCTGGAATGGAGACCTGGCAAATCCTCCGCGAGATTGCCGGCGAGATGGGGTATCGCTTCAAGATGAAGTACTCGCAGGTGGATGAGGTGACGGCCGAGATCATGCGGGTCGTCCCGATCTACCGTGATGTGGTCATCGACGGCAACGACGCGGACGGGATCTGGGACCTTCCTCGGTTCCCAATGGTGGGCGTGAAGCCGGACGCGTCCCACATCGGACGGACCGTCGAGCCGGTGGCGACGCTCGCCCTGGATCACCTGGAGAGCCGCTTCTCAACCTGGTTCGATGGGGAGTTCGCGCGCGCGCGGCAGGCGCTGGAGAGCACGCTCCCGGTCATCCAGGGACGCTTGCACGCCATCTGACGTGCGCCTTGCCGACCCCGCTGCCGCTGTCACTCGCGACCGCCGTGCCGGCGCCGTCCCTCTTGATACCGCCGTGATCGTCGGCGCGCGGCTTCCTTGACAGCCCCCGCCCCCGACCATATACTCCTCCATCCTGAGCGACGCGGGGTGGAGCAGTCCGGTAGCTCGTTGGGCTCATAACCCAAAGGTCGCTGGTTCAAATCCAGCCCCCGCAACCA
>Ga0209254_10001394_pt1 | contig 21558 bp, 11 predicted proteins | sample FrelakmetDIP11DI_FD_187148 | JGI IMG/M metagenome (GOLD analysis project Ga0209254, IMG submission 187148) | Freshwater lake sediment microbial communities from the University of Notre Dame, USA, for methane emissions studies - DIP11 DI (SPAdes)... | ecosystem: Environmental > Aquatic >...
CGCCAAGTGTTATGGTGGAGATATCACCCGCAAGAAAAAATTGCTGGAGAAACAGAAAAAAGGGAAGCGGCGGATGAAAAAGGTGGGTAATGTGGAAATTCCCCAAGAAGCCTTCATGGCAGTTCTACGCCTGGAGGAAGAGTGAGTTTAAGGACAAGGATCGCTTCACTTAAAATTCAACGCTGGTTACCAGGTGTAATCATTAGCGGTGTGGCGATCTACTTCGTATTAAAGGTCATTAATATGGAAGGTCTGGAACTCGCATTCAAGAGTATCCAGCTTCCCTATTTGATTGCAGGTTTAACTCTCTATTTGATTTCTCTAGTTGCCAGGGCAGGGGCGTGGAGGATTTTACTTGAAAAAAAGGCAACCCTCTGGCAGGCTTTTATTGCCATGAATGAAGGCTACCTGATCAATAATTTCCTGCCATTTCGAATGGGAGAGCTGGGAAGGGCACTTCTACTTGGGGGTGAGACCGGCTTGGGTGCTGTCAGAGTACTTTCAACGATTATTATCGAACGGTCCTTTGACCTGGCGATCGCTGCCGGCTTGCTGCTTTCCATGCTTCCATATGCGCTTGGCTTGAGCTGGGCGGGACCGGTTGCGATCACAACCCTTTCAGTGGTTTTAATTGGATTCGTTGCCCTTTTTATTATTGCCCGAAACAGGAGACCTGTGGAAGCCTGGGTTATTAAAATCGGTTCAAGGAATGAGACTGTTCGAAACCATGTCCTCCCCCAGGTGGATGCATTTTTCCTGGGGTTGAGCGCATTGAGAAATCCGATCCAATTCATTTCCAGCCTGGGATTGATGTTATTTTCCTGGGCGGTCGCAATATTCGAAGTCTATGTTCTTCTTTTGCAATTTGTTCCTGAGGCTCAATTATGGTGGTGCGCCCTGGCGTTGGGGATCATTGCATTGGGGATCGCGATACCATCTGCACCAGCTTCTATTGGTGTATGGGAAGCCTCCACAATCGCAGCTTTTTCACTTTTCAATATTGATCCCGCCAACGCATTAGCCTACGCGATTTCCGTCCACCTTATGAATATCATCGTAAATGGAGTCTTCGGTTTATATGGGCTTGCCAATTCCGGAAAATCCATTTCCAGTTTGATGCACGACCTCGGATTAAAACAGCCCCCCGATGAAATCACTATGGAGCAATCACATGTCTAAGAATTACCTGATTACCGGTGGTTCCGGTTTCATTGGAAGTAACTATACCGCGCGATTATTAAAACGAAACGAAAAAGTAACCATTTTCGATAACCTCTCCCGGGCTGGTTCGCGTTTGAACCTGCAATGGTTGAGAGAAACATTCGGGGACAATGCCTTCAAGCTGATCACGGGTGATGTGCGTGATGCTGCCGCAATCAATGACGCAGCAAGGGACGCTGATATCATCGTGCACCTGGCAGCGCAGGTGGCTGTTACCACTTCTGTTATCAAACCTCGTGAAGATTTTGAAATCAATGCCCTGGGTACGTTCAATACCCTCGAAGCAGCCCGGGAATCGCGCCGTAATCCTTTATTTATTTATGCATCAACTAATAAAGTGTATGGTGAAATGAATGACGTTGCCATTGTAGAAGATGCCACCCGATACCGCTACAGGGATTATCCGGATGGCATGGATGAGGAGCAGCCCCTTGATTTTCATTCACCTTACGGATGCTCGAAGGGTAGCGGGGATCAGTATGTGCGTGATTACTCCCGAATTTATGGTTTACCGACAGTGGTTTTTCGGCAAAGCTGTATTTTCGGCACCCGCCAATTCGGGATAGAAGACCAGGGGTGGGTGGCATGGTTTGTCATCGCTGCGGTGCTCGGGCGGCCAATCTCAATCTATGGTGACGGAAAACAAATCCGCGACCTGCTTTTCGTGGAAGACCTTTTAGATGCGTATGATGCTGCCGCAAAAAAACGGGAAACCTCCATAGGCAATGTTTACAATATCGGAGGTGGGTCTGGGAATGTCATTTCGGTCTGGAATGAATTTTCACCGATCCTTGAAAAACTCTTGGGGCACCCACTGAAGGTGAAATGGGGAAATTGGCGACCAGGGGATCAAAAAGTTTTTGTTTCCGATATCCGCAAAGCCAGGCAAGAATTGGATTGGATGCCAAAAATTGGGGTGGAAGAGGGTATTCGTAGGCTTTTCGATTGGGTTATGGCGAATAAAAACCTGTTCTAGCAAATAAAAAGTCCATGAAGATTCTTATCGTTCTTACCTATTACCGGCCGCATACCAGCGGACTGACGATCTATGCGGAAAGACTTGCCAGAGCATTGGTGCGACGGGGGCATGCGGTTACGATCTTGACTTCCCAGTATGAGAAAAACCTTCCTTTGGAAGAAACTCAGGACGGCGTGCGAATCATCCGCGTTCCGGTTGCGTTCAGACTCAGTAAAGGGGTGGTCATGCCTTCCTTCGGGATCAAGGCAAGCCTTTTAGTCCGCGAAAATGATGTAATCCTGCTGCATCTTCCGCAAATTGACGCGGCGGGGATCGCTCTGCGAGGGAAATTGCAACACAAACCAACAGTGATCACTTATCACTGTGATTTACTCATGCCACCCGGACCTATCTCCCAACTGGCGAACCTGGCGGTAAAAATTGCTAATAACCTTGCTGCGATTTGGACTCACCGGATCGTTACCTATACCAAGGATTATGCTGAGAATTCGGATTATTTAAAGAGGTACCTGAGTAAACTTCATGTCATTCCACCACCGGTTGAGCTACCAGAGGTAAGTAAAACAGAGATCAAGAATTTCGCCAAAATTCACAATCCGGAAAACCATCACCCAGTAATTGGTATGGCCGCCAGGTTTGCCACTGAAAAAGGGGTCGAAGTTCTTCTTGATGCAATGCCTGATATTCTAAAAAAATATCCCAACGCGCTCGTCCAATTTGCAGGTCCTTACCAGAATATCATCGGTGAAGAAGCCTATTTCAACCGTCTGAAAGATATCGTGAAGGATTACGAGATGAAAGCACACTGGCGTTACCTGGGTGTGCTCAATCCAAAAGAGATGGCTAAGTTCTACCCGAATATCGACCTGCTCGTTCTCCCCAGCTTGAATTCAACTGAGGCGTTTGGCCTGGTTCAAATTGAAGCCATGATGAATGGCGTTCCCTGCGTTGCATCCGATTTGCCGGGTGTCAGGCAGCCGGTCATTCGGTACGGGATGGGAAGGATCATTCCTATTGGAGATTCAAAAGCACTCGCCGCTGCTGTGGTCAATATCCTTGCGGATAGGAATCGACCGGTTGTCCCTTCTGCAAAATTCAAAGAGATCTACGACCCGGAATTGATCGCAGAAGAATATGAAACTCTCTTCGAAGAGATACGTAAGGAGATTGACGTCAGTTGAACGAATCTAAGAAAGACTATCTGTGGTTGAATATCTCTTCGCTCCCGTATTTTCGCGGATTGCTAAGGGCGGTGGAATCACGGGTATATGAGGATTTGGATCTGCCTGAACCGAGCTTCGACCTGGGCTGCGGAGATGGCCACTTTTCGAGCGTCGCGTTCAACACAAAAGTGACTGTCGGATTGGATCCCTGGGCAGGTCCTGTGCGATTGGCGAGGAAAAACGGGAAATACGATCTAGTGATACAAGGCGATGGGAAAACGATTCCATTTCCAGATGGTTTCTTTTCAAGCGCGGTCAGTAATTCTGTCCTGGAACATATACCGGATCTTGAGCCTGTCTTGAAAGACCTTGCCCGGGTTATGAAACCGGGAGCCCCATTTATCTTCTGCGTTCCAAATCAGAACTTTCTAAGTAACCTCTCAATTTCCAACAGGTTGGATCGGATCGGAATCCGCCGGCTGGCCGAACGCTACCGTTCTTTTTTCAACCGCATTTCCCGCCATCATCATTGCGATTCTCGCCTCGTTTGGGAAGAGCGTCTTCTTAAACAAGGATTTGTGATTGAGGATCAATGGGATTACTTTTCTCCAAACGCTCTTGCAGCACTTGAATGGGGTCATTATTTCGGTTTACCTTCCTTGATCTGCCATTTTTTCTTTCGAATGTGGATCCTGGTTCCTGCGCGATGGAACCTGGCACTCACCATGGTATTAATTCGCAAGTATTATACTGAAGCTGAAAGACAGCCGCTGGGTTCATATTCCTTCTATTTCACGCATAAAATTGCATCCGAATAAAGGTGAACAGAAATTCCAGTTTCATCTAAAATTATCCAAAGCCCGGGAAAATAATCATCATGAAAGAACCCAGTATTCTTGACCTTTTAATCGCGAAATTACAATTCTGGAAAAAATCACCTCCAGTAATATTGCCTGATTCAAAAAATCCGGAAATTGAATCCATCGCGGCAACCGGTAAACAAACGATTAATCCTCAGTCCTATGATGAGGAAAAAATGTCCCGTTCATCCTTTCACCTGGGTCCCTGGAAAACTTTTTGCGCGCTGATTCTCGTCTTGATTGCACAAACATTAATGGAGCCTCCCAATCCCAGCATCAAAGGAGCCGTGGGTTTGTATTTATTCGCAGGTTTCATGGCTATTGCTGCCATCCTGACGAATGAATGGGGTCTACCTGCATTACGAAAAGACTCTGAACAAACGTTTTTAACCGACTTCCGGAGAATTCCCTTCCTTCTAAGCATTTTATTATTAATGCTTTCGTTTTTTGCCTTTGGTGGAAACCGGTTTACCGGAATCAACCTGATATTGTGGGTTTCAGGGTTGGGGTTTCTCCTTTCTGCTTTATGGATCCGGGGTGATGGTGAACCCTGGTGGAAGCGAATCTTTCATAATAGAGACAAAACGCTCTTTACAATCAAAATCACCCCATGGGCAGTCCTGGTTCTGTTATCGGTCCTTCTTGTGACTTTTTACCGGTTCTACCGTTTAAACCAGGTTCCAGGAGAAATGTTCAGCGACCAAGCCGAGAAACTCCTTGATGTAGGTGATATTCTCAACGGACAGTATTCGATCTTCTTTCCAAGAAATACCGGCAGGGAATTCGTGCAGATGTATTTGACTGCAGCGATTGCCGTCTGGTTGAAGACAGGTTTATCGTTCATCAGTTTAAAGTTGGGAACAGCTCTCCTTGGTCTTCTCACCCTTCCTTTCATATACCTCACCGGTAAAGAAGTGGCGAATAGGAATGTAGGATTGGCAGCATTGCTCCTGGCCGGCATCGCTTATTGGCCAAACGTCATTTCGCGTATCGGGCTGCGATTCCCACTTTACCCATTTTTTGCAATACCAGCGATCTATTTCCTGATCCGGGGACTGCGAAAACAAGACCGGAACCTGATCATCCTATCCGGACTGGCGGTGGGATTCGGAGTTCACGGGTACAGCCCTGCGCGGTTCATCCCGGTTGTGATTTTATTCGCATTCTTTCTCTATCTTCTTCATCCGGTTTCAAAGGGAAAACGAAAAGAGACACTCCTTACCCTGGCCATCCTGGGAGGAATTGCTTTCGCAGTTTTCATTCCACTTTTCAGGTATGCCATTGAGGATCCAGCCGGTTTCAGTATCAGGGCTTTCAGTCGAATTTCAGGATCTGAATCCCCATTACCGGGACCAGCTCTGCAGATCTTCCTTTCCAACACCTGGAAGGCAATGATCATGTTCTTTTACGATAATGGTGAGATCTGGGTCCACTCCATTCCCCACCGGCCTGCCCTTGATTATTTAACCGGCGCTTTCTTCTTCCTGGGGTTGATAGTGGTCATACTTCGATATATCAAAAAGCGGAGTTGGGTGGATTTATTCCTTGTTCTTTCAATCCCGCTTTTAATGATGCCATCTATCCTATCGCTGGCATTTCCTGCGGAGAATCCTTCGCTCAACCGGACTGGGGCGGCTATTCTCCCGGTATTTGTAATTGCCGCGATCGGTATCGTAAGCGCCCTGGAAAGCATGTGGAAACGGATGGGAGGTAAGTTTGGCAGGACATTGGTTATCCTGATGGGCGTCATTCTGCTGATATGGACTGCCGTATTAAATTTCCGGCTTGTATTTAAGACATTTGATGATCAATTCATGGCGGGAGCCTGGAACACTTCGGAGATCGGGAAAGTTATCCGCGGATTCGCGGAATCCACAGGGTCGGCAGATAATGCTTATGTGGTTCCCTTCCCATATTGGGTGGACACTCGATTAGTTGGGATCAATGCAGGCTACCCAAGCAAAGATTACGCGCTTTGGCCAGATCATTTTAATGATACTCTCAGTGTAAAAGACGCGAAATTATTTATACTTAAAGCGGAAGATACTGAAGATCTGGCCAAACTTCAAAGGCTTTACCCTGAAGGTGCGACTTCAATTTTTAAAAATCCACGAGAGGGTAAGGATTTCTTCATTTTTGTCGTGCCCGCTGTGCAATCATCCAAATAGCTCATGGAAAATAATAAAAATTCTTTCCACTTCTTAAAATCATGGTGGGTTGATCTAATCCTGATCCTTATCCTCCTGGCAGGAGCTTACCTCCGCTTTTCAGGGATCAGCTGGGATCAGACATTTCACCTTCATCCGGATGAACGCTTCCTGACCATGGTTGAAACCGGGATAGCACCCGTCCAAAATCTGGGGGAATATTTCAACACGGATATTTCCAGCCTGAATCCCCAAAACCGGGGGTACGGTTTTTTTGTTTATGGAACCTTCCCGATCTTTTTGGTAAGGTACCTGGCGGAATGGGTCAACCAAACGGGGTATGACCAGGTCACCATCCTTGGAAGGGGATACTCCGCGGTGATGGATCTGATGACCGTGGTGCTGTGTTTCCTGATTGGTTACCGCCTCTTCCGGAGAAAATCGATTGGGTTGATTGCAGCTGCTTTTTATGCGTTTGCGGTATTACCGATCCAGCTCTCGCATTATTGGACAGTGGATACTTCAACCAATTTCTTCGGGATGCTCACTTTTTTTATCGCAGTATTAATCCAATCCGCTTCACCTGATAAAACGGGTGAAATGGATCCATTTGAAAAGGGATTCTGGATCAAAAAAGGCTGGCGGGGTTTCCTTCTTTATGCAATATTCGGGATTGCTCTTGGAATGGCCACAGCTTCAAAGGTCAATGCCGGTTTGCTGGCATTTCTGCTGCCTGTGGCTGCGTGGATCTATTACAGCGGGCTAAACCCTGAACAGCAAAAAGGCCAAAAATGGATTCTTCTTCGCAATGTGATCCTCGCTGGTGCGATCAGCTTGTGGACTTTCCGGATTCTTCAACCCTATGCATTCAGCGCACCGGGTTTCCTGACCGGAAGCTTTATCCAGTCTTTCCAAAATGGATTCAGCGGGATTCTGAGGTATCTAGGTTGGGAACCCAATCCTAAATGGATTGGTAATTTAAGGGAACTCAGTGCCCTCAGCGCCGGAGATTCGACCTTTCCACCGGGGATCCAATGGGCGCGCCGGCCGTTGACCTTTGCCTGGCAGAATCTGACTTTCTGGGGGTTGGGGGTTCCCCTGGGGCTGCTTTCCTGGGCGGGATTTTTCTGGATGGGCTTTAAAATGATCCAGGGAAATTGGAAACCTCACCTGCTTCTCTGGAGCTGGACCTTGGTGTATTTCCTCTGGCAATCCATCAACTTCACCCGCAGTATGCGCTACCAGATGCTGGTTTACCCTACCCTGGTGATCATTGCAGCGTGGACCCTGGTATCCCTTTGGGATACGGGAAAGAAAAAAGAGGAAGAAGGGCATTCAAGAGCAGGTAAAACCATAAAGATCTTATCGGTATTTACCGGATCCATTGTACTGATTTCATCATTGCTTTGGGCATTTTCTTTTTCACGAATCTACACGCGGCCGATCACCCGCCTGGCAGCCAGCGAATGGATCTATCAGAATGTGCCCGGACCGATTAACGCTCGTATCCAAAATGGGGAAGAGGTAATCAATCAACCTTTATCCTATCCGCTGGGTACGAATTTCAATTCAGAACAACCGGTGAGGATGGCGTTCACTGTAAACCAATCCGGATCGCTCATCGGGATCGATAGTTCCCATATTGTTGATCCGCGGGCAAACCCGGAAGAAAAAACCCTGCTAGTGACCGGGATGGATCTCACCGGGAATTCACCGGGAGTTGTATCTGGAACGGTCCGTAATGCCTTCGCGGGGGGTGATGATCCCCGCGGAAACGCTTACCAGGTTCTTTTCGACCAGCCCTTGGAATTGGTCAAGAATAATCGTTACATAATTGAATTTCGGCTCTTGGAATCTGGGGAATCTCTTACAATCGCCGGACCAACAGCGTTGAAAATCGCCGGTGATGGGGAAATGATTTCGCAAAATTTGCCCGAACCCTCCCAATTACTGCACCAGGGAGAATCTTATTCCATCGTATTTAATCCGACCAATTCCGGCGAATTAGAAGAAATCACCCTGGGGAGAATTGTTGATTGGGAAGAAGTCCAAGGTATAAAGAAGTTATCTCTTTTAGTTGAATCTAGTCAGCCAGACGGGAGTTTCCTGCCTATCGGGACCGGATCTGTTTCAGGAGATTTCCTGGCGAGAAATAATGCACGCGGCGAGCCTGCAGTCATACCCTTGGATGAGGCTTTGCAAATCAAAGAAGGCCAACCTTACCGCCTGACTCTTCTATTTTCAGAAGGGGAAGGTGCGCTTGGTATCACTGGAAGCCGGCAGATCAACGAATCCTCCTGGGATGATCCACTCCCTTATGCCATGGATGGATATTCGCCATTCGATTACAACAACGGAATCTACCGTACTGATCTAAACCTAGAATTGTATTGGGATGACAATCCCGAAAAACTTGAGCGGATTTTCAATGCCCTCGACCGGGGAGATTATATATTTATCAGCTCAAACCGGCAGTGGGGCAGCCTGACCCGTATCCCTGAACGATACCCGCTCGTGGGTGCATATTACCGCAACCTAATTGGCTGCCCGGATGAAAAGACCATCTTTGATTGTTATGCGACAGGAAAACCTGGCGATTTTCAGGGCAAACTCGGGTATGAGTTGGTTAAAACATTTGATTCCAATCCCCGGATCGGTCCTATGGAATTCAACACCCAATATGCCGAAGAGGCTTTCACGGTATATGATCATCCGAAGGTATTGATCTTCAAGAAAACTGATCAGTATGATCCAGCAAAAGTCAGGGCAATTCTAGGAGTGATTGATCTATCCAAGGTCATCGGGCTGACACCAAAGACTGCCAGTGTATATAAAGGAAATTTGACCTTAGCGGGGGTTTCCCTGGCAATTCAGCAGGCCGGTGGAACCTGGTCTGATTATTTTTCGTATGAAAATCCCCTCAATAAATATCCAGCATTGGCAGTAATTGTCTGGTACCTGGTGATTACGCTGCTTGGATGGCTGGTTTTTCCGACTGTGCGCATCGCTTTTGGTGGAATGATCGATAAAGGCTATCCGCTTTCAAAACTTTCAGGGTTACTTATTTTGGCCTTCATGGTCTGGATTGCCGGTTCTTACGGGATAAGTTTTTCAAGAATCACAATACTGGGAATGATCGCCCTGATCGTGCTGTGGAATGGGTTCCTTTTCTTCAGGAACAAGGTTGAAATCATTGGGGAGATTAAAACCAATTGGAAACAATTCGTAGTAATAGAGACATTCGGTCTTTTATTCTTTTTCGCATTTCTTCTCGTCCGGTTGGGAAATCCCGACCTCTGGCACCCTGCCAAGGGCGGTGAGAAGCCGATGGACTTTTCCTATTTCAATGGAATCCTGAAGAGCTCAACCTTTCCCCCCTACGATCCCTGGTTCGCCGGAGGATATATCAATTATTATTATTACGGTTTTGTCCTGGTGGGGGTGTTGGTTAAATTGCTGGGAATCGTACCGTCAATCGCATACAACATTGTCCTTCCAACGTTATTCAGCCTGGTTTCACTGGGAGCTTATTGTATTGGATCAAACCTCACTGCCGGGTTACGGTGGAAAGAGGGGGAGGATTCGCGTTCAGAATCCTGGAAAGGCATTTTACGGGGACGAACATTCCTCGGAGGCGCGGCGGCTGCGGTTTTCATGCTTGTGATGGGAAATCTTGGCACCGTTCGATTGATCTGGCAGGGATTGCAGAAAATTGGGGCGAGTGGAATTTCCATTGAAACAGGGAATATCCTGCAAAAATGGCTCTGGTCCTTTGAGGGTATTGTTGGGTTGTTTAGCGGAGTCAAGCTGCCCATTGGACCCGGAGATTGGTACTGGAACCCCAGCCGGGTGTACCCCGGGGAGCCGATCACCGAATTCCCGATGTTTACCTTCCTGTATGCCGACCTGCATGCACATATGATCGCTCTTCCAATTACCCTGCTTGTTCTGGCTTGGGCAATTTCGGTGATACTTGGAAAATGGAGATGGTCATATCATCGGGAAGAATTTTCCTGGCTCAATTTCGGGACAGTGATCATTTTTGGCGGATTAACTATTGGGGCTCTACGGCCGACCAACACCTGGGATCTTCCCACATATATGGTCCTGGCGTGTCTTGCAATCCTATACTCCGGGGTTAAATATGCACCGGCACCCAGGAACATCTTCCCGGGAATGGCCGATGGGACCAAACGCTGGATAGTCGCAATCCTTAGCGGTTTGCTCCTGGCAGGTATCTCGCTACTCCTATATCAACCTTTTGCGCGCTGGTTCGGACAGGGATACAACAACATAGAAATATGGCGCGGCGACCGGTCACCGATCTGGTCTTACCTTACGCATTGGGGAGTTTTCCTATTTGTGATTGCTACATGGATCATTCATGAGACCATTGATTGGCTGGCAAATACACCTGCATCCGCTTTGACTAAACTGCGGCCTTACCGTTGGTGGATATATATTTTTATTCTGTTGATCTCAGCGGTAGTAATTGTGTTGCTCGTCAACAAGATTCAAATTGCTTGGATGGTCGCCATCTTGGCGATAATGGCTTTAATTCTTATCTTCCGGCCGGGACAGAACGATTTGAAGCGTGTCCTCCTGTTTATGATTGGATCCGGGTTCGCACTAACCCTTGCGGTGGAGCTCATCGTCCTAAAAGGTGACATTGGCAGGATGAACACGGTATTCAAGTTTTACCTCCAAGCTTGGACGCTTTTCAGCCTCAGCGCTGCGGTTGCCCTGATGTGGCTTTGGGATGCTATCTCGGAAATATGGCCGGAAAAATTAAAACGAATTTGGGAGATCTGTCTCGTCCTTTTAGTCGGTGGAGCGCTCCTATTCCCATTGACTGCGGGGATGGATAAAATATCTGACAGGATGAGCGTGCTTTCTCAGCATACCCTGGATGGAATTGAATATATGAAGACTGCGCGATATAGTGATTTTGATAAGGAAATGAACCTGAGCCAGGACTATCGCGCAATCCGCTGGATGCAGGATAATATCGTAGGTTCCCCTGTCATTGTGGAAGCTAATGTCCCGGAGTACCGATGGGGAACACGTTATACGATTTACACAGGGTTGCCCGGGATCGTGGGTTGGAATTGGCATCAACGTCAGCAGCGTGCAGTGGTAAATTCAGATTGGGTACAGCAAAGAGTCGATCAAGTCGTCCAGTTTTATAATAACCTGGACCAGGATCAAGTAAGAGAATTCTTGCGCCAGTTTGCGGTGAAATACATCGTGGTTGGGCAGCTCGAACGCGCTGCTTATTCTAAGGAGGGGATCGCGAAATTTGATTCTTGGAACGGCGATCTTTGGGATGAAGTTTATCGGGATGGCGAAACGGTAATTTACCAGGTTAAAGAAAACTAGAATAAGGGTAAATATGCTTGATTTCTTGAAATGGTACCTTGCGATCTCTGCTTTAGGTTGGTTGACTTTCCCGATCACATATCGATTTTTCCCTAATTTAAAGGATAAAGGATTCACATTCACCAGAATTCTCGGGTTATTGTTATGGGGATTTGGATTCTGGATTTCCGGTTCTTACCATATTTTGCAGAATGACCTTGCCGGCCAGATTGTTGCTCTGGGAGCCCTGATTGGGTTGAGTATCTATTTTGGAATGGGCAATTGGAGTGAAATAAGGAACTGGTGCAAAGAGAACTTCGCGATTGTTCTTTCGGTAGAAATCGTTTTTTTGATTCTATTCGCTGCCTGGAGCCTGGTTCGGGCAGCAAACCCGGCCATTGCGGGTACAGAAAAACCAATGGAGCTCGCATTTATCAATGCCATCCTCCGTTCCCCAACCTTTCCGCCGCATGACCCCTGGCTCTCCGGATACGCAATCTCTTACTATTATTTTGGGTACGTTATCATCGCGATGCTCGCACGGATCACCGGCATAGCTTCCTCGGTAGCGTTCAATCTGACGGCATCCTCCTGGTTTGCATTGACCGGGGTAGCTGCGTATGGATTAATTTACAACTTGATATCCACGTTACCTAAAGTAAAAAATGGGCGATCCAACTCGGATTATTTTTGGGCGCTTTTCGGTCCTTTTTACCTGTTGATCGTCAGTAATGCAGAAGGTATTTTTGAATACCTGCATGCCAGAGGTTTTTTTTGGACAAAACTGAGCGACGGGTCGTTGCAATCAAATTTCTGGAGGTGGCTTGACCTCAAGGAACTCACGAACCCACCAGCAGAACCTTTTTCCTGGGTCCCAAATAGGATTGGAGGAATCCTATGGTGGAGGGCTTCCAGGGTACTTTCAGATTACGATCTTAATCGTAACTGGAAAGAGATCATTGATGAGTTCCCGTTCTTCTCCTTTATCCTTGCTGACCTGCATCCTCATTTACTTACCATGCCGTTTGTATTACTCGTTTTAGCCTTAGGATACAATTTTTACCTTTCGGATTGGGTGTCAGATATCAGGGGTTTTGCGTGGGGAAAATGGCTGCGCCGTCGGGAATTCTGGGTTCTCGCCCTTGCTACCGGATCTTTGGCGTTCTTCAACACATGGGATTTCCCGATCTATGTAGCCTTGATATGCGCTGTTTACCTCCTTCTGAGATTCAGGAAAAATGGTTGGAGCAAACAGATCTGGTCAGACCTTTTCGGTTTTGGGCTGCTTCTCGGGTTGACAGGTATTGTTATATTTCTTCCCTTCTACATTGGTTTCAAATCCCAGGCCGGGGGGATTATTCCAAGCCTGGAGTATTTCACTCGCGGGATCCATTTCTGGATCATGTTCGGACCTCAATTGGTTCCGATACTTGCATTGTTGATCTGGCTTTTCCTACCTCGAAAGAACCGGGGAGCATGGAAAAGGGGAATCCTTTTGGCGGTTTGTGGAATTGCCGGATTATGGATCTTATCCTACCTGATAGGTGCATTTCTTGGAATCATCCCTGCGCTTGGCAATTTGGTGGGTGGTTCATTCGGGGAGAGATTGAGTTATCTGGGCTACCAGTTTTCGAACCTGCACGGTAGCGCCAGCCTGAGGAATATCCTGAGCAAATCCATGGTGCTCAGGTTCCAGGCTCCGGGAACCTGGATAACCTTATCCGGAATTATATTCATTCTGAGTTGCCTTTTCATTGCGGTGAAGACTGGAAGAGAAAAAGGGGAAAACGAAGAAACAAATATACTCCAGGCACCAGCCGTTCATTTTTCGATGATATTAATCCTCACTGGCACGGCTCTTACGCTCATCCCTGAATTCTTCTACCTCATCGATCAATTCGGTTGGCGGATGAATACGATCTTCAAGTTTTATTTTGAAGCTTGGATCGTGTGGTCTGTTGCTGCATCATTTGGGACGATTGTTCTTTGGAAGAGTATTCGCAGCAGGGTGGGGAAGGCGGTTTTTGGGGTCATATGGGCGATCTCCTTATTTATCGGTTTGGCCTATCCCTCCTTTGCTCTGGGAGCCACGACCAACAATTTCCAGCAGGAGAGACTTACCCTGGATGGTACTGAATTTTTCTCTTACGGGAACCCCGGGGAAGCAGCAGCAATTGGTTGGTTAAAGCAAGCCCCTTACGGTACCATCGTGGAGGCAGTTGGGGGCAGCTACTCGGAATTTGCGCGGGTTTCTGAACAAAGCGGTCTACCTACCGTCCTGGGATGGCCGGGGCATCAGAGCCAGTGGCGGGGTGGGTCTTTGGAATTGGGATCAAGGGAAGGAGATATCCAATTGCTTTACCGTACAACCAGCTGGCCGGAGGCGGTATCAATTCTGCAGAAATATGGTATCCGATATATTTTTATAGGTTCCCTCGAACGGTCCTCAATGCGGGTGAGTGAGGAAAAATTCGCGGACAATTTGTCCCTCGTTTTTGCAAACGATGCGGTGTCTATTTATGAAGTTCCCCCAACCATCCTGGAATTAATATTACCATAAGGATCAAATCAAGGTGAAGAATTTCCGATTCGAAATCGTCCTATACCTTCTTGCGGCCAGTTTGGCGGCAGTTTTTCGATTGACCCAGTTAGGCAGTATACCTCTTGGAAATCTGGAAGCGAGTCAAGCGTTACAAGCCTTAAAGTTATTTGAAGGATCCAACTCCCCTGTATCTTCTTCCCCGTTGAATCTCGGATTAACCGGTTTCATTTATTACATGTTTGGAAGTTCCAATACAGCAGCCCGCTTAATACCTGCAGTTCTCGGAATTTTTCTTGTTTTTGCGCCACTACTTTTCAAAGATAGACTTGGAAAGGGTCCTGCAGTTATTCTTGCTTTCTTTCTGGCGGTTGACCCTTTCCTGATCTTTTTAAGCCGGGAAGCAGGCAGCGGAATGATGGCAATATTTTCTGTAATATTTTTCCTGGGTGTTTTTCTAAAAGGGTATTCAACCTGGTCAGGTATTTTTGGAACTCTTTCAATCCTCAGCGGTCCAATGGCATTCCCGGGAATTGCTGCGATTTCCCTATCGGCGATTTGGGGGAGGAGTAAAGCTTCGGATGTTGAGAATGGGGATGAACGTCGATCCTGGAATAAAACGAACTGGAAAACCGCACTAATCGCTGCAGGGATTACAATTTTGATTGCCGGATTGGTTTTCCTCAAAGCACCTTTCCTGATAAACGGGGTTGGGTCGGTTTGGGTTGAAACCATCATAGGTTGGAATTACCTACCGGGGTTTACCAGCCAGGACATCCTAATTAAGTTCATCATCTCAATTCTCTTCTTGGTTCCCCTTGCTTTTCTTTTAGGTATCACCGGGATGGTTCGTGGAGCATTAAAGAAGAATCAAGTAAACGTTTTTTTTATGAGATGGGCGCTGATCGCTCTCGGAATTATATTAATTTACCCTGCTCACAGGGTCACAGATCTTGCTTGGGTATCGATACCGCTTTGGGCAGCTTCGTCACAAGAGATTAATCTTTGGGTCCATAAACCGACTTTACATAAATCTGTTTCATACATTTTTGCCGCGGTATGCAGCGTATTGTTTATCTTTTGCGGATTGAAAATCACAAATCTGCTTGCATATGAACCCGGGAGCGCTGATTATCAACTAGCACTTGCTGGAATCGCGCTTACCCTTCTTATGCTGGCTGTGGCAGCATTCCTGATTGGGTGGGGGTGGTCTAGGAGTGCTTCGTTTTTTGGATTGGGGATTGGAATGATGGTGATATTATCGGTATTCACTCTCAACATGAGCCGCAGAGCTGCAAATCTGGGAAGCTTGCAAGCAGCAAATATCTTAAATCCGGGTCCGATTCCTTTGGAAAATGAACTGTTAGTCAAAACGATGAATGATATTTCCCTGCAGAACAAAGGAATAACCGGGGACCTTGATGTTTCAGTAATAAAACTCACAGATTCGAACCTAACCTGGGCAATTCGGGATTTCTCCAATACCAGTTTTGTATCTTCCCTTGCAAAAAATGAGACCCCCGAATTGGTTATTACTTCTGCAAACGAATTACTGGAATTGCCCGCTTCATATCGTGGTCAGGACTTCGTTCAGGCAGCCGAAATTCCCTGGTCATTATTGACCTGGAAGGAATGGCTGAAGTGGTTAATCTTCGGCGAAGCTCCGACTCAGAAACAATTTATTGTCTTATGGGCAAGAAATGACCTTTTTCCCTTGGGGGATTCTGAGATACCAAATGAGTAAATTATCCGGTCTTAAAAACTTACCTGATTGCATCGCGATCGATGGTCCAGCCGCGTCCGGGAAATCCACCCTGGGTAAACTCTTAGCTGATAGGCTGAATTATGTGTTTTTCGATACAGGAGTGATGTACAGAGCAGCTACGCTCGCTGCAATGAAAAAGAACTTCGACCTGGCAAATGAACGAAATGTAACCGAACTCACTCAGAAAATCAGAATTGACGTCAGGCAGGCTTCAGTTCCGGATGGTAGGATGAATGATGTAATCCTGGATGATGAAGATGTAACCTGGGCAATTCGAGACAAGGAAGTTGAGCGCCAAGTATCCCCAGTTTCGGCTTACCCGGGTGTCCGAAAAGAACTAACCGGGCAGCAGCGCAGGATCGGTGAGCGGGGAAAGGTGGTGATGATTGGGCGGGATATTGGAACGGTGGTGATGCCATCGGCCGGATTGAAATTATTCCTGGAAGCATCCGCTGAGGAGAGAGCAATCCGGAGGATGAGAGAACTGGAAGCCAGGGGTGATAATGCGGATTACGAGGAAATATTAAAGTCGATGATCCTGAGGGACAAAATTGATTCTTCCAGGGAAACTGCTCCCTTAAAACCCGCAAGTGACGCCATCATCATCAAAACAGACGGGATGACCCTGCAACAGGTTTTTAATTTGGTGATGGACCTGCTAAATACAAACAAGGAGTAACGGTATGTGCGACACCATAGTTGCATTGAGGAACGCGACTGCTTCCGGCGGTGTTTTGTTTGCAAAGAATTCGGATCGCGATTCCAATGAAGCACATGAAATTCTGATCGAAGAAGGTAAAAATTACCCATCTGGAAGCGTGGTTCGCTGCACTTATATCGATATTCCCCAGGTTAAGAGGACCAACACAGTCCTACTTTCGAAACCGTTTTGGATTTGGGGGGCGGAGATGGGTGCAAATGAATTTGGAGTTGTGATTGGGAACGAAGCCGTTTTTACGAAATATAAAAATAATAAAAAACCCGGCTTGATTGGGATGGATTTTCTGCGTCTGGCTTTGGAGAGGTCAACTTCTGCGTTTGCTGCAGTGGAATTGATCACAACTTTGCTTGATAAATATGGACAATCCGGGAATTGTGGTTTCTCGCACCCGTTTTATTACGACAACAGCTATCTCATTACCGACCGAAATGAAGCCTGGGTACTAGAGACCGCCGGCAGGCAATGGGCAGCCGAAAAGGTTAAGGATTCCCGATCGATTTCCAACAACCTTACGATCGAAAATCAGTGGGATCTCGCGTCGAAGGATATTATCGAAGAAGCAGTGAGACAGGGTTGGTGCAGGAAGAGAACCGAGTTCAGCTTTCGAAAAAGTTATTCTGATTTTCTTTTCACAACATTTGGAGCTGGTCAGACCAGGCAAGCCTGCAGTTCTGAACTATTATTGCAAAAAAAAGGTAGCCTCAATACACGAGATATGTTTAACATACTGCGAACCCACAAATCGCAAAAGGATTCCCGATGGACACCCGGAAAGGCGATTGGTGGCGCAGATATCTGTATGCACGCCGGGTTTGGTCCGATCAGGGTCAGCCAGACTACGGGATCTATGGTGGCGGATTTACGCGATTCCGGGGATCTTTTATGGTTAACTGGAACCGCCGCTCCGTGTCTTTCAATATTCAAACCCGTCTGGTTGGATTCAGGTTTACCGTTTTCAGAGCCTATACCGGAAGGAAAGTACAATCCTGCCACCCTGTGGTGGCGTGGGGAAACATTGCACAGGAAGGTTCTTGAGAACTATGGTGAACGTACACGAATTTTCACCCGGGAACGGGATCAGATGGAAGCGGAGTGGCTGTCTTGTGCAGAAGGATTGAATTCCGCAACTTTAACGCAAAAAAAAGAGTACTCAACTTTGACTTTCAAGGATGCTGATAACAAAATCGATGATTGGCTAAAGAAAATTGAGGAAACGAGATCAAAACGAAAACTGCCATTCTATTATGCATCTTTTAGAGAGTCGATCGATAAGCAGGCGGATTTTCCGGAATAATATTAGAATCTAAAGAACATGCAATTTATTCCAACCCTATTCCCTTACCCGAAGTTTATTAGCGAGCCAGGCGACCTCTTAGGTTGGTTGGGTTGGGGTTTGTTTTTATTCTTGATCCTTTGGTTAACCAACCGATGGAAAGACAGAGTTTTTGAGTGGCTCCCCGACCGGAATAAACTATTCATTTTTTTGTTGGTTTGCGTTCCATTAACTTCTCTTTTCTTTGGCATACAGGGAGAAAATGGAATTTCCCCCGGGCAAAATGCTGCATTATCCCAAAATCCGATATTATTTTTCCTTGCGGCATTACCCTGGGTTCTGGCAACTGGATTGATTGGTATCCTTCCCGGGATGGTCCTTGCAGGATTTAGCGGTTTGCTGCAATCCATTTTTCAAACCCATTCCCTATATACTTTTTTAGGTTTGATCCTACTTGCCCTCTGCTACGGGTTCTTTCTTCATCAAAATTATCGAACATATTTTTTTAAAACGATTCGTCATCCTCTCGCGGCTGCGGTCTTCACAGGTGTTCTATTTATTCCAGGGTTAATTCTATTTACATTCCTCTCCACCAAAGGTTCGCTGGCAACACGGTTGGATCAAAGTCTGACCCAAACCTGGCCAACCTTTCTGTTTTTCATTCTGCAAATGATCCTTGCAGGTGGTGTTGCCGAATTTATTTTTTATCGAAAACCTGATATCTGGTATTCTCCGGAGAATTTGGTCCCTTCTCCGATTGAACAAAGTCTTAAGCTTCAATTCCTGATCGCAACAGTTCCCTTCCTAATTGCCATTTTAATCGGCCTGGCTGTTTCAATTTGGGTAATGGCAAAAGACGTTTCTTTACAGATTCTCCGGGAAAATTTGCTAAGTGAAGCTGAAACGATCAGTGGCGATATTCCTGGTTTGATCTCCAAAGGGCAAAAGCATATCGGAGGTCTTAATTCGCCTGATATTCTTGGGGTATCCCAGGAAGAATTTGAACAGTTCATCCAACAGAATAGCAGGGAAGTAAAATTCTTTTCCGAGGTGCTCCTTATTGATGGGGAGGGAATGGTTATCGCAGCATATCCCAATGAAGAGCAACTATCACTTGGATTGAACCAAGAGGAAGTCAGTAATATCGAGAAAGTTATGGAAGGCTCAAAACCTGTTATTAGCGTCGCACCGAGAAAGGATGGGGACGTCCAGGTTTCATTCATGGGCGAAATTCCCGGTGAAGATGGACAAGTCAGAGGTTTACTTGTCGGACGAACGCAGTTTGCACTTAACCAGGATCTTGAAAAGCTCTTTGCTGCGATGAATACCTTTGAAAGGGAGACGGGGAATATTATCCTGATAAATGGGGGTGAACTAACCCTTGAGGAATATGATCGATTAGTCCAGATCACAGACTATGAGAGTTGGTCAGTAGATGGCACCGGATTTTTCAATTGGTCGAATCGTGAGGGAGATCAATCCCTGAATTATTTTCAACCCATTCCGGGCAGCGATTGGAGCATGATCCTGAATGTTCCTTACAGCCAGGTGAACCAGAAGACATTTTCGATCGCGTTCCCAACACTCTTCATAATCACATTACTGATCGGCGGAGCGATTATCGGACTTCTTATCAGTCTGAACCGGGTCTCCGGTTCTTTAAAGTCCCTAAGCACGGAAACCGAACGAATCGCCAAAGGAGATCTCAACACCATAACTCCTACTAATGGGGTGGATGAAGTTGGGAAATTGGGTCAATCCTTCGAAGATATGCGGACGAGTCTCCGATCCCGACTCGAAGAGTTGAACCATCTTGTGATGGTAAGCAAAGGGGTTGCATCCAGTCTCGATATTGAAAAATCGCTCCAGGGTGTAATAATGGCAGCGATTGATACAAGAGGATCTTCAGCGCGCATTGTTTTAATCCCGGGAGTAACTCTAAAAGCTAATCCAGAAGAGCTATTTTTAATCAAAACAGGAGCTCTTACGGATGTTTATGCTTACTTTGATAAACCTTTATTCGAATTTATGAAACACCAGGAGCTCCTCTCTTTGCCAAAACCTTCCCGGATGAGGAGACTCGAAATCCCGGAAGACCTGCCCACACCTTCAGCAATCATAGCCAGGGCACTTCATCATGAAGATACTTATTACGGTGTGCTTTGGGTTGCTTACGAGCAAAGTCGGGATTTTACCGAAGACGAGATCCAATTCATTAATATGCTGGGTGACCAAGCTTCTTTGGCTGCTTCAAACGCCGCACTTTTTTGTTCCACCGAAATCGTTCGCCAGAGGTTGGAAGCTGTTCTATCGTCTACTCCGGAACCGATCTTGGTGTTTGATGAAAAAGATCAGCTGCTTTTGATGAACCCAGCAGCCAGAGATCTGAAATCACTGGTAACCGACGCCTCCAAAGGGAACAGCCTTGAAGAGACGCTCGCGGATAGAGATTTGGTCAATTTGATCCGTAAGCAGGAAAGTTTTACTCCATTAAGAAGGGAGATATCGTTAAATGACCACAGAATTTTCCAGGCGGATGTATCCCCGGTATATGCGCTTGGAAACATGATTGGCAAGATTTGCATCCTGCAGGAAATTACAGAGTATAAAAAACTGGACGCGCAGAAATCAGAATTTGTTTCTACAGTCAGCCATGATTTACGTTCACCTTTATCAATGTTGAAAGGGTATGTGACCATGCTCCCCATGCTGGGTGAATTGAATGATCAGCAGCAAGAATATTTAAAAAAGATCACCTCCAGCATCGATGGTATGGCTCATCTGGTGAACAACCTCCTTGATCTTGGCAGGATCGAAGCTGGTGTGGGTATCAAATGGGAGAACATTCAACCTGTCCCTATGATCGACCGGGTGGTAAAAACGCTAATTCCGGAAGCCAATCATAAATCCATTATTTTGGAAGCAGCTTATCCAGAGGATACAGGTCAACGAATCCTTGCAGATGCTGCATTGTTGCAGCAGGCCATTTTCAATCTGGTTGAGAACGCTATCCATTTTACAAACGTCGGCGGCAGGGTGGATGTGGGGTATTTAATCGAAGAGGAAAAAACGGTATTTTTTGTGAAAGATACCGGAATTGGCATTTCACCCATCGATATCCCGACCTTATTCAACAAATCGCGCACCGAATTGGTCGAGCGAACAAAAAACAATGGGATGGAGAGTGGGTTAAAACTGGGATTATCGATTGTGAAAACAATTGCTGATAAGCATCTTGGAACTTTAAGGGTGGACAGCCAGCTTGGCAAAGGCAGCACTTTTTTTCTTGAGATCCCAAATCGAGAGTAATTCCCAAAATAATTAAGAGTCTCCTCTGTCTCTTGACAGATTGTGATATAATTACTGTTTGCATGTGCATTTCCCGGTTAGTTTCATAATCACTTGGCGCAAAAGGAAATAGATCCTAGCGCACGGTTTTCTTTTTAATCAGGTCGAATTGAGGAGGCGTATTCGTGGAAACTAAAAGCCTTGTTGCATTACGCATCAGTCTGGCTTCTCCTGAAACCATTAA
>Ga0209254_10001395_pt1 | contig 21553 bp, 17 predicted proteins | sample FrelakmetDIP11DI_FD_187148 | JGI IMG/M metagenome (GOLD analysis project Ga0209254, IMG submission 187148) | Freshwater lake sediment microbial communities from the University of Notre Dame, USA, for methane emissions studies - DIP11 DI (SPAdes)... | ecosystem: Environmental > Aquatic >...
TCGACATGGGAAAGCTCTATGACGGGATTCAGGGATCTCCAGAGGAGTGTCTACGAAAGGTAATCAAAACTTCGGAGGCATCTTCTCCTTGTGTGCTCTGGATTGACGAAATAGAAGCCGGGATAGCCAACGCAGGCCAGAAGTCCTTAGGTGGATCGGCCTCGAGAATTCTCGCTGCGTTTTTGACTTGGATGCAGGAAAAGACTTCCCCGGTGTTCATCGGAGCCACTGCCAATAATATCGAACTGCTCCCTCCGGAGATTCTCCGCAAGGGCCGGTTCGACGAACTTTTCTATGTGGAGTTGCCTGGGGACAATGAGAGAGCGGAAATCCTGCGAATCCATCTCGCAAGAAAAAAGATTCCTGTGGACAGGTTCGATTATGCCTCCCTGGTGAAAATCACAGAGGGGTTTAATGGAGCCGAATTGGAGCAAGGCGTTATAGGAGCGCTATTCCGTGCGTTCACTGCAAACCGGGAAGTTCAGCACAATGATCTGGTCATTGCGCTGGAGAACATTGTCCCACTCTCTACTACCATGAAAGAACAAATAAAACAGCTCGAACGATGGGCTTTTAATCGAGCGCTGAAAGCCGGCGGGAGTTGATACTCTTTCACCTCCCCCCTGGTAACACCAGTGCCGACTTCTCTCCAATAAATTATTCCTGTTTGGCCTGGTCCATTATTCTTAATTCTTTACGCAAGATTTTGCCCACAACGCTTTTGGGAAGGTTGTCCACAAATTCTAGATATTTAGGGACCTTATATTGGGTCAGTTTATCTTTGCAGAAATCAATGATCTCATCGTTTGTGGCTGTTTGTCCTTCTTTGAGGACAATGAAGGCTTTGATACGCTCTCCCGAATACGTGTCCGGAACTCCGATAGCGCATGCTTCAAGAATCTTGGGATGTGCATAGAGCACTTCATCAACTTCCCTTGGATAGATATTAAATCCTCCGGAAATAATCATGTCCTTTTTCCGGTCCACGATCTTGAAAAAACCCTCCTCATCTACGGTGGCGACGTCCCCGGTCAGGAACCATCCATCCTTTATGGCAGCAATTGTCTCATCGGGGCGGTTAATATATCCCTTCATTACTTGAGGACCTTTGATGCAAAGCTCGCCGGGCTCCCCGAAAACGGTGATCTCTTTGGTGTAATCATCCACGTCGACCAGCTTAGCATCTGTGTTTGGAACCGGGAGGCCGATACATCCGGGCTTTTCCTTTCCTCCCACAGGGATGGCGTGAGTGCAAGGGCTGGTTTCAGTGAGGCCGTAAGCTTCCAACAGCATGATACCGGTGAGATCTTTGAAGCTCCGAATTGTTTCCATTGCCAGGGGTGCTGCACCTGACAAGCATGCTTTGATTGAACTGAGATTGTATTTCTTAATTTCCGGAAAATTTATCATCGCGTTAAACAGGGTGGGCACCGCTGGGATAAAAGTGACCCTAAACTTATGGACAGCGTCCAGTATTGACTTGGCTTCGGGTTTAGGAATGAGCACGTTGGACCACCCATAGAAGATAGACATGTTCAAAGCAGCGGTCATTCCGTATGCATGAAAAAACGGAAGACATCCCAGGCAGATCTCATGTCCGTCGATAAAAGAGGGTATCCATGATTTTGATTGTTGGCAGTTATACGATAGATTCCTATGAGTTAGCTGAACCCCCTTCGATACGCCGGTCGTTCCGCCCGTATAGATAAGAATTGCCGTGTCGTCCATGTCCGATTTGTAATTCTCTCCAATCGGCTCGTGCTGCTTTATCAGGTCTGTGAATTCGTAAAGGTCTTTCCCGGAAGGCGTCTTCAGATGGAGGTCTTTTTTTACAAAGGGAAAAAGCTGTTTCAGGGGAAACGGAAGGTAGTCACGGATGTGACAGGATATGATTTTCTTTATGCCTGTTTTTGGTGTCAATTTCATCATTCTTGGCACCAGAGTATCCAGACAGATGAGCAGTTGAGACCCGGAATCGTTAAATTGGTGTTCAAGTTCCCTGTCCGTATAAAGAGGGTTGTTGGGGACTGCAACCGCGCCCATACGTAATGCTCCGTAAATTCCCACGACTGTCTGAATCAGGTTCGGCATTAAAAGGGCTACTCTGTCGCCAGGTTTTATTCCAAGACCTTTAAGTGCCGAGGCAAATCTAGAAACAATCTCGTCCAATTCCTTGTAATTTAGGACTTTACCCTGGAACACAACTGCAGGCCTATTAGGGAATCTCTCTGTTGTTTTCGTCAAAGCCTCCTGAAGAGTCACATCCAAGAACTCCACAGCATGCGGGACTCCAGGAGCATATGATTTGAACCAAATTTTTTCCATAATGAACTCCTTTCCTTTTAGGAACGTGGGTGTGTAAATGAAAAGACCGATTACTGTAAGCAGCACTTAAGAGTTCGCTTAGTTCCCCACTACTTCACTCAAAGGAGTATGAGGGTGACCCAACGCCTGGGCCACTTTCTCGTGGGTTACAAAGCCTTTGTATACATTGACTCCTTTGGCCAGATTCCTGTACCGGCTTACGGCTCCGGCAAAACCTTCATCAGCAAGCCTTAGGGCGTAAGGGAGAGTGACATTGCTCAGGGCGAACGTAGAGGTTCGAGCTACCGCTCCTGGAATATTGGGGACACAGTAATGGATTACGTCGTCAACTACGAAAGTCGGGTTGCCATGAGTAGTAGGACGCGAGGTCTCTATACATCCTCCTTGATCTATCGCCACATCGACAATCACAGTCCCCGGCTTCATTGCCCGCACCATATCGCGGGAGACGAGCCGAGGCGCTCGTGCCCCTGGAATCAGCACTGCACCGATCACGAGATGTGAATTGACCACCGAGTAAAAAATGTTGTCGAAATTCGAAATCATTGTCGAAATTCGATTTCCGAAGATATCGTCCATATGTATTAAGCGGTTCTGGTCAATGTCGATAACGTAAACATCAGCTCCCATGCCTACAGCAATTTTGGCGGATGCCATCCCGGCTGTTCCTGCACCGAGAATGGTCACTCGGCCACGCCGAACGCCGGGCACTCCGCCAAGCAACACTCCTCTGCCCCCCTGTGTCTTCTCCAGAAAATGCGCCCCGATTTGAACCGCCATCTTGCCGGCTACCTCGCTCATTGGAACTAACAGCGGTAATGAGCCGTCTCGAGACTGAATTGTCTCATAGGCCACGCCGATAACTTTTGTCCTCAGAAGTGCTTGGGTTAGTTCAGCAGCAGGAGCCAAATGCAAAAACGCGTAAAGGATTTGGCCCTCATGCAACAGGCTATACTCTTTATCTTGAGGCTCCTTCACCTTCATGATCATTTCAGAACGGCCGTAGGTTTCAACATTGCTATCCACAATTATTGCTCCGGCATCCGCGTATTCCTCGTCAGAGATTTGACAACCAACGCCGGCTCCTCTTTCTATCAGCACAGTATGGCTGTGTTCTTCCAATAAGCGAACGCCCGAGGGAACAATACCTACTCTGTATTCGTCTTCCTTGATTTCTTTCGGTACCCCGATGATCATGACGAACTCCAGTTTGCACGTTCGCCGAATCATTCATCGGCGTTGGCATACTATCTTAATTTAAGACAATTAACTTTAGTACTCTCAGTTTAACGGCGGATCTTCTCCGATTCGTAAGGCAAAACCCGACTTCGCGACCGAGACCCACCGGAACTCCCTGCCAAGACACTTATAGTTAAACTGGAACTAGGTGTAAAGATTTGTCACATCAAATTTCTTCACACCGCCCTGCACAAAGCTGGAGTTGAGTCTCAAGGAACTATTCCGAGAAGCCTGTTCCTGTTATCCCAAAGTATGGGATCGATAATTTTGCTGGCCAGCGGCAATTTTACCAGTAGATCGACCTGTCCTGCAATTGATGCGATATCAGGCCAGTCTCTTCCAAAAACGAATCTGTCCTGAAAATTCTCCAGCGGCGGAAAACTTCATATACGGGAAATAGTCGTGTTCCGTCGGGGCTGAAGTGCGCGTACGAGGGAAGCAGTTTTCACCCCGCCGGTAGTTACAGGTGCGTACCCGGAGAGCACAACGGCCCGGTCAACTTCCTGCGAGTCAAGGTATTCGAGAATGCCTTCCCTGGAAATATCGTCAGTAAAATCAAGGATATATTGAGGATTGATTTGTTGAAAAAAATCACCCACGGATTCCAGTGGCGTCCGGTCCCTACATGAAGGTGAAAGTCTAGAACGGGCATGGAATCATCGAAGAGAAGACAAAAGATCGGAAATTCGGCGGCCGGCGCTGACCGGGCCCATGGGTGACGAGGGAAAGTTTTTTGCTACTCGTATTTGCCTCAATTGTTCGGACGAAAAACAAGCCACGGGATTATAGAGCTTTCCTGCAACTTGTACCTCAAGATGTAAATGGGGTGATGTGGCTCGCCCAGTGCTTCCCACCAGGGCAATCTTGTCTCCAAGCCGGACCTTTTGTCCAGTACGCACCAACACTTTGCTGGCATGGGCATAGCGGGTAAAAACGTCACCGCCGTGGTCAAGAAGGACCATCTGACCATACCTTCGGTAGGCTTTCATAGTTCCTGCAAAAATTACCGTGCCGTCCGCGCAGGCCAGGATTGGGTCTCCCTTGTCGGCCGTGATATCAACGCCGCTGTGAAAAATACCTCGTCGGTAACCGAAGGTAGAAGAGAGACAACCTTCAGGAATCGGGAACTTTAATTGGCCTACAAGGGGATTCTCGGTACGTTGAAGTTCGCGGGAAGCTTGTCTGGAGGATTTTTTGTTGCTCGAGGCCATGTTAATAGTGTTCGTAGATGCGGAACGATCTGGTGTGAATGAGCAAAATCCGGCAAGAGATCCAGAACTGGAACCGCTGGCCGGGACATCCTTATTCACAAGACTTGCGGTATATGAACAGGCCGCTAGGATCGGTATGAACAATACTACTAAAAATCTATAGTTGTGGGTCATATTTTCCGTAAGGAGTTGGTCCGGATCGCTGAGAGAATTTGCATACACCAGTCACGCAGCACTGTCAACGAGAACAGGAAAAAATATCTAAGTTTATTCAACCAGTGCTCAGGGGTCGGCCCAGTGTAAGTTATTATGGTTTCGATCTGGCATGGCAGGCATATTTAAATCTCTCCAAATAGATAATTAAATACATCATCTGACATTGAAATAAATATCTAGATCATTTATAGGAAATAGTTCTTGACTTGTCCAATCATCAAAAATATTTTAGGAAAGGGAAGATTGTGAAGTACTCAAGAATAGTTTTTCCCTTATTTCATCCTTGGAGTTAGTGTGGTTTTCGTAGACGAGGGGCGTCTTCAGACTGTAATTGGTAATTTACTCTTCGACTGCCATCTGAAATTCAGAATCAAGACCCCCACCGGGGTAAAAATAAATAACGACCGAAGGGAGTTAGCAGAATCATGGAAAATAATATAAGCCACGCCTTAGCCTTTTTGGAGGAGCCAGTCCAATACGTGTGTTTGGCCTTCATGGCGACAATGTACGCGATAAAAATTTACCAGCTCCTGAAGAAGCCCTTTCCGCCTGAGAAGGCTGAATTGAAAGGTGATAGGGTTGCGGGCGCGGTACATTCCCTGGGCAATGTGTTGAGGCCTTGGGACATGGAAAGTACCCAGAAAAATCTTTATTTTTATGCCGAATTCTTGATCTTCCATATAGCTGTTGCCTTAACTATCGGATCGACTTTTTTTATTCCCCTCACCCCCTGGCTCATGACTCCGGCTGTCTCTGGGGTAATCATGGTATTCATGGGCCTGGCGTTTTTCATCGGCTTACGCCGAATTTATAGGCGATTCACTGTCCCGGAAATCAAGATAATTAGCAGCCCGGACGACTATTTTGCGATCATCCTCATGACCACCTTTTTTGCCGTGGGATTCATGGCCATGTGGTTGTGGATCAAGGGAAGTCCGGAAACCGGTTGGATGTGGATCTTTTTCCTCATGACGACTTTCTTCCTTCTTTATGTGCCCTTCAGCAAGATTTCCCATTACGTTCTTTACCCCTTCGGCCGTGTAAACTTCGGTATGATTTTCGGAGGACGAGGGGTTTTGAACGCGAATCCAAAAGAAACCAAAACCTGGAAATAATTATCGGAGGAGACGAAATGGCCGAACCGGCAGACAACAAAATCACCAAAGAAGAACAGCAAGAGAAGCCGAAACCCGAAAAACTTGGGGGGCCGGTGGAACGAAAATGGCCCGTCAAATCGGAATTCACTCCTGAAATGTTGGCGGAAATGGAAAAACTTTTGCCTACAAAGCTTAACAGAGTTGTGGCAACCTCGTTAGCTGGTTGTATCCACTGCGGGATGTGCAGCGATTCCTGCCATTACAGTGTTTCCATACCTGAGGACAAGACACTGGTTCCTGCTTACAAGGCCGACAGGTTCCGCAAATGGTACAAGAGTAGGTACGACTGGATGGCCAAAGTGTTCCCCTCTTTTGTGGGTGCTCAACCTCTCACAAAAGAATTGGCGGAAGAAATGTACGACAAACTCTGGGGTGGCTGCACAATGTGTCGTCGCTGTACCTATAACTGCCCCATGGGTGTGGACTACGGACTCATGGTCCGAAGCGCACGAGGAATTATGCAGGCAGTAGGGAGAGTACCGGCAAACCTCCAGGACACGGTGGACACACATTACAATCATGGGAACAACATGGCTGTCCCACAGGATGAGTTTATCGAGACAATCGAGTGGATCGAGGAAGAGCTTCAGGATGAAGAGGGGTGTAAAGATTTTACCATTCCAGTCGACAAAAAGGGAGCAAAGTACTTCCTGACTCTGAATCCACGGGAGCCCAAGTACTATCCTCTTACCATCCAGGCCACCGCGAAAGTATTGAATGCAGCGGGTGTGGATTTCACCATTTCTTCACGGTACTGGGATCTCACCAACTATGCCCTGTTCAATGGTAACGATGCCGATGCTAAACTTTTCTCCATGTGGCAGGCGGAGGACGTTAAGAGGCTTGGCTGCGAATTTCTGCTCTCCGGGGAGTGTGGCCACGGCTACCGTGCGTTGCGATGGGAACTGCCCAACTGGCTCGGCGGTGTAAACTTCAAAATTACCAGCGTGATGGAGTTGATGGCCCGACTTATTCAAGAGGGAAGAATCAAGCTGGACAAGTCCGCGTGGGCTGGTACTCGTTTCACCTACCACGACTCGTGCAACATTGCTCGGTCAGGCGGCATAATGGAAGAACCTCGAATCATCATTCAGGCAGCCGCAGACGATTTTGTTGAGATGGAACATAACAGGGAGACGAGCTATTGTTGTGGAGGTGGCGGTGGAGCACTGGCGATGCCTGAATTCTCGCCTCGTCGTATTGCTGCAGGAAAAGTCAAGGCGGATGAGATACGCGCCACCGGGGCGAATGTCGTGCTTCAATCTTGTCATAACTGCACTGACCAACTTAAAGAAATCATTGATCATTACCACATTAAAGCCAAGGTGATGAACCTTGCCGAGCTTCTTGCTCCCGCACTGGTGCTTTGAGTAGCCGTAGACTGTTGGTCTGTTGGGTAACATGGGATTTTACCACATGGCGTGAACGGTTTTCCGGAGGTTTGACACCCTTTCAATGAGGTGGTCAGTCTCTTTCTGAAAATGATCCTGTTTGTATCACTTAGGGAAATCCTGGAATATAGCGGACACTCGTTGTAAACTTTCAAAGGATCAACTTAAATCAAGGAGGGGTTTTATGGGCAAAAAGATTTTGGTAATAGATGACGAGCCGGATATGGTCACTTTCCTCGCCACACTTTTGGAAGACAATGGATACGATATTATCACTGCTGTAGATGGGGAAGAAGGTCTCCAAAAGATAAAATCTGAAAAACCCGATCTTGTGAGCCTAGACCTGCTCATGCCAAATAAGACAGGCATAAAGATGTTCCGAGAACTCAGGAAGGACAGTGAAATCAGTCACATTCCCGTGGTAATGGTCACTGGCTTCGGCAAGGACGACGTTCCGAGCATGGATTTCAAGAAATGGATTCAAGAGCGGTCAATAAGAGCGCCTGAGGCTTATATAGAGAAGCCTGTGGATGCGGAAGTTCTCTTGACGGCCATCAGAAAGGCCATTGGATGATAGGTAGGCTATAACGCTTCAGCTTGGGATAGGACCGCTGAGTCCCCTCAAGCCAAATTCAAGAAATTACAGCTATGTTGAAGACCGCTATCGCCTTCGCAGAGAAGATCACCCGTAGTCTGAGATTTAAACTCAGCTTTTACTCCGGGTTTGTAATGTTTCTGACGGTTGTGGCTTTTACGTATCAAAGTATATCCGTACAGGAAGAGAACCTTGTCAAAGCTCGGGTTCAAGCTGCCCTGAAAGACTCTGAAGTCATTAAGGCGGCGATATGGAACGGCATGATGACCAAGGACCGGGAGGTAATCAGGCAAATTGTAAGAACCATAGGCAAGCACGAGGATTTCAAAGAGATCAATGTCTACGACCGGCTAGGGGTGCTCCATTATACGAGTCGATATGATGCGGACTCTTTAATTGGAAAGGAACCGATTGAAGGAGAAGTGAACAAACTTCTTTGGGATCTGGGCAATGACACCTCTTTGAGGTATGAATTCACTGACGAAGGTAAACTACTCACGGTTGTGAACCCGCTTACCAATACGAAGAGTTGTTCTGCTGCTGCTTGTCACGCTCATTCGGAATCCCATAGGGTCCTCGGTGCCTTAGAATTGAAGCTTCCGCTGAAAGAGTTGCGAGGAGAAGTACTCGATAACGCTCGTAGAACCATATTATTTTCTTTCTTACTTTTCGTTTTCATTTCCAGCATCATCGGTCTTGGCGTCATTTTTCTGGTAACCCGACCGATAAGGAGTCTGGCTTCAAAAGCTCAAAGGATGGCACGCGGCCAGTATATTCCTGATGACGCCCAAACAGGTTCGAATTCGATTGCTGAACTTTCACGGTCGTTCGACGAAATGAGCCGTCAGATAAATGAACGGACCACCGAACTGGAGGCAAACCGCCGGATGTACAAAGCCCTCTTCGAGGAAGTCCCATGTTATCTGACGGTAATAGATCGGGATTTCAGGATTGCAAAGGCAAACAACGCCTTTGAAGCCCAATTCGGGGATCAGGTGGGAAAACGTTGTTTTACTGGATACAAGGGGATTTCTTCGCGTTGTGCGAATTGTCCGGTCGAGAAAACATTCTCCGATGGAGCTTCTCATCAGTCTGAAGAGACATGGTTCATCGACCAGGAGAATATATACGTAATGGTCAAGACGTCTCCTATTTTCGATGAAAAAGGTAAGGTTTCGGAAGTGATGGAAATGGCAGCGGACGTTACACGTCTGAAGCGACTTCAAATTGAACTTGAAAAAAAGCGGAATGAATACAAGTATCTATATGAACATGTTCCCTGTTATCTGACCGTTGTGGACCGGGATTTCAACATAATACAGACAAACAAGGAGTTTGAAAGCGACTTTGGAACTAGCATTGGCAAGAAGTGTTTCCGTGTTTATAAGGGTACCGATTTCAAGTGCGATAACTGCCCGGTTGAGAAAACCTTCGCTGACGGAATATCTCACACCTCGGAGGAAGTTTGGCAGAAAAACGGAGCAGAAACTAATATCATAGTAAATACATCCGCCATTACCGATGAAAAGGGAAGAATTCGCGCGGTGATGGAAATGAGCACAAACATAACTGAAGTAAAGCATCTCCAGGGCGAACTCATTATTCTTGGAGAGACCATAGCTGGCATGTCTCATACAATAAAGAACATCTTGACTGGATTGGAGGGCGGGGTATATGTGGTCGATTCCGGTCTATTGCGAGGAAAAGAAGAGAGGGTCCGCATGGGCTGGGACATGGTCAAGAATAACGTGGGCAAAGTCTCGGAACTTGTGAAGGGTATCCTTTACGCATCCAAGGAAAGACAGCCCGACTACAAGGAATGTGATCCTGGAATATTGCTTTCTGAGGTATGCGACTTGTACGAAACAAAAGCGAGGGCGGACGGGATACGACTGGTACGGGAATTTGAGGCAGAAATCTCTTCTTGCTTGCTTGATCCGGCCGGGATTCATAGCGTCCTCTCAAACCTGCTCTCGAATGCTGTTCAGGCTTGTCGCGACAAGGCAGGGTCTGAGAATAAACAGATAACCGTTTCAGGGCATACAGCAGATGGCCGGCTGGTTATGAGTGTTAGCGACAACGGAGAGGGAATACCCGACGAAGTTAAAAACAAGCTTTTCAATAAGTTTTACTCCACCAAGGGATCAAAAGGAACCGGCCTCGGACTAGTCATTACCAGGAAAGTGGTCGAAGAACATCAAGGGACCATCAAGGTGGAATCTGAGCCTGGTAAGGGCACGACCTTTATCATTGAAATTCCTCTGATGCACAGACAGGAGCAGGAGGAAACTCTGAAAGCGGCTGTTTGATTAATATATTTTACGAAATCAGATATCAAGGCAGGAGGGTACAATGAACGGAATCGGATTATGCGCCGTCTTTTCAAGACAGGGTGACTGGGCTTTTGATTATGCTCTGTCTCTGGCAAGGCATCATAAAACAAAATTAAATGTCTTTCACTTTTTGGAGTCGCCCTACGCTCTACGTAGAGATGTAGTTTTTGTGGATGCTGAAAAGACTAAGACTGCACCAGTCACACCGGATTTGATTGCGAAGAAAGATGAAGAGATGCGCATGTTGTATGATGATCGGCTGGGTGATTATGTGGAGGTCGGGTTTCGTCTTTGCGAAGGAAACGATGAATGGGAACTGAGGAAGTGCTTTAGAAAAGGGGACTATGAAATTCTGGTAATCGGGTACAAGGAAAAAGGTGCAGCCTTCGGAGGTACTACCACAATTGAAGAGTTCGGTTCCAAATTCAAGGGGCCTCTGGTGCTCATAGGGCCAGAATCTCCCGATTCCTACTTCATCAACGAACAAGCTGAAAAACGTCTGGCTGATCTCATGATCCCAGAAGGAAAATGGAAACTTATCGCCTTATGAACATTTCATGGGAAAATAGATAACCGGGCCGAACCGTAAAAGGCTCCGAGGACGCCTCCAGGGGCCTTTACATTCGTGTCCATGGCCCATTTTTTGCGTAGCTGCCTCGCTTCGCGCCCGAAAGGAATCACTACGGTGAAGTTCTCAAGTAATCAGGAATTTGAAGTCCACGTTCACAAGTGTTTCGACAAAATTTTCGAACTCTTAATGAAAGTCGACTCCGAAGTGAAAAAAGAGGCTGATAAGCAAGAGGCTGAAGGGAACTACGGGCTCATGAGTGATATGAGGGACTGGGTTGAGGAAATAATACTTCATTGTCATTTGGCGTGGCAGTATCATAGACTCTCCAAGGGACCCTCCAACATGAGTACCTGGGACCGCATTGAGGATGCCTCAAAAAAGGACGAGGTCTCGGATTAACTCAAGCTTCTCTATTCCTGCAAAATACAATATCCTATCACCACTCCTGTTGTCTTCATTGAAATTATTTATATTGACGGGATCGTCAGAGACGCTACAGTCTCTCGACAAGGTTGAATTTGAGTTTAAGAAATATTCGAATTTATGTATTCGGATGTCAGTTGAGGGTTATTGAAAAGAGTGGGAACGGATTTGCGATTTCGAGAAAACGCTGCAACAGCGATAAGAAATTCTTCTTTGAGGTCAGCTATCCGAAAAGCCACGGACCTGCTCAGTTCCAAGAGGGCCCAGGGAGTTGCCTCGATCCCTTTGGAATCCTGGCGTGATCAGGCATCCGCAGTCAGGGTCAAGGTCCTGGACGATCTGCACGCATACGTGGACAGGTTTGCTTTCAAAGCTACGAGAGCGGGCGCTATTGTCCATAGGGCCCGGGATTCCGCAGCCGCCCGAGATATCGTTTTCCACCTGCTCCAGGACCGCGGTGCTAAGACTATAGTGAAGGCCAAGTCCATGGTCACCGAGGAGATCCACCTCAACCAGCATCTTGAAGCCAGAGGAATGGAGGTGGTAGAAACTGACCTGGGTGAGTACATAGTGCAGATGGCGGGAGAGGCCCCCTCACATATCCTGGGGCCGGCAATTCACAAGAACCGGCGTGAAATTGGACGACTGTTTGCTGAAAAACTTGGCGTCGAATACTCCGATGACCCAGAAGTCTTGACCAAAATCGCCAGGAGAACTCTCAGAGACAAATTTTTTTGCGCGCAGGCAGGTATTTCTGGAGCCAACTTTGCCATTGCCGATTCCGGCAGCATAGTTCTCTTTACAAATGAGGGCAATGGCAGGATGGTCACCACTTTGCCGCCCATCCACATTGTAGTCATGTCAATAGAGAAGATCATCCCGTCTCTTGCAGATCTGCCTACATTTGTCCGGCTGCTTCCCCGGTCCGCCACAGGGCAGCCTCTATCCAGCTACATGTCGGTAATTACAGGAACAAGGAAAACGGGGGAGACCACCGGAGCCGGAGAACTACACATTGTGCTGGTTGATAATGGGAGATCGCAGATTGTCATGGGCGATTACCGGGAAATACTGAAGTGTATACGATGCAGTGCATGTATTAATGTGTGTCCGGTGTACAGCGAAGTTGGAGGACATGCTTACGACTCCCCGTATTCAGGCCCTATGGGAATAGTTCTGACCATCATGCTCGAAGGAATGGAAAAGGCCCATTCCCTTTTGGATGCAAGCACACTTTGCGGTGCATGCGACGAAGTCTGTCCGGTAAAAGTGCCTTTGAAGAAGCTTTTGAGGTCGTTGCGCGAGCAGAGAGTTCGGGATGGCTTAACGTCCAGAACTGAGAGAATAGGCATGGCGGCTATCAGTCTGTCGTCTCAGTTGCCGATCCTTTTTAGGTTTGGGCAGAATATTTCACGATTTGTCTGGCCGATCCTGAACAAAATGGAGCGAGACAGCAATCTGAACCGGATACCTCGGCCAGCTAAAACAACCTTCAGAAGGAGGATATCTTGACACAGGGCGAGGTAATCGACCAGTTCATGAAGAATGCGGCCCAGGTAGACACAGAAGTTGCACTGGTCGAAAATGATGACGATCTTCGAAAAGTAACTTATCATTATGACAATTATTATCACCAAGAAGACAATCTCGGCGTTTCGCTGAACGCAAAGGGGTAGGAACCTGGATAAATTGGTAAAAACTGGCTCGGTCCTGTGGGATACAAGAACTGTTGGAAGGGTTTCTACGGGTGAGAAGTTTGCCGTAGCACTTTTCCTCCTGACATCCATACAAGCGGCCTTTCTTCAACCTAACGTGACGTTGATCCCCGGCGAGAGAGCCAAACTTTTTACGGGTTTACTTTGTGCTCTAACCTTGGCGGCTTGTATCTTATTTGTGAAGAGGCCATCGCGGTGCGGCAGCGTTAAGGAAGTTGCAATATCCGTTATTCTCGGCATTTTAATACTTATAAGCTCCCTTTTGAGTTCAACCGTGCTCTCATCCTCATTTAGAGGTTTCGTGGTGGCAGCTTCAGCTTTGGGTGGGTTCTGGTGTGCGAGAATCTTACTCGCCTCTCCCGCACGACAGGCGCTGTTCACCAGACTTTGTACCGTACTGCTTGCTGGTATCATTGCGCTTAGCCTGCTCGGCTACACTTTGTACGGGAATGTAATCCAGTTCCTGGACGTGAACTTACATCCCATATCCTGCCGGATCCTATTACTCTTTTTCGCGCCTATAGTCTTGATCCTTGGGGGGGGGCGGTCCAAAATTATACTAGGAATATCATTAATTTGCCTGAGTTATGCTGTGTTCTTAGTCAGCAATTTAAGATCAGCGGCCTTAATACCCATAATTCTTGGGGTAGTGGCTGTAATTCTTGGAAACATACGTCTCAAGCGCTTTGTGGCTCTTTTGATCCCCCTGGCCTTGTTGCTGGTTCTTTTCTTTTATTCTTTGCCGAGCGTCAAAATAGGCCGGGAGTTCGAACCAGCGTATTATCGGGTAGAAAATTATCCTTTTTCTCTGCACATTGCGCTAAAACATCCATTTTTCGGAATAGGACTTCGAGCCCCGCGAGTCACCTATCTTGAGGATTACAAGATAAAATATCCTTACGTGACAAGAGAAAAGTTCGCCGCTTCACTTGAGCATATCGTAACTTCAGAGAACACGTTTCTCAATTTTATGGTGGATCTAGGGTTCCCATTCTTAATAATTTACACAGGATCGATTGCAATTATAGTTTTTAGGTTGATACGCCTTGCACGCAAGCCTGATCCGGGGTCTTTCTTGCCTCCTCTAGCTCTTTTATTGCCCATAACTGCGGGACTATTGTATTTCCAGGTTCTTGACGGCCTTTTACATCCCCAAATTAGCTGGTTTTTTCACATCTTGTTGGGTCTGGTCCCTGTATCCGAGAATTCCGGCAGTATCCTATCAGAAAAAGCAGTTCCTCTATCCGCATCACCTTCCGATATTGACCACCCAACCGTAAGGGTCAGGATTTGAACCGGTCTGCATTCCTGTGATCCTATCGAACAAATCCGCAGCCACTTCTCCAGTTTTTCCGTTTCCAACCACAAAATTTCTTCCCTTGTATTGAAAATGGCTGACCGGAGAGATTACCGCGGCAGTGCCTGAACCAAACATCTCCTGGAGGCTGCCAATTATTGCGGCTTCCTCCACTTCTTCAATGGATATGGTCCGTTCCGAAACCCTCAAGCCTATATCTCGAGCAAGCCGAATGACCGAATCTCTTGTTACGCCCGGAAGGATGGTCCCTCCCAATGCAGGTGTTACGATCTCGTGGTTGATCCGGAAAAAGATGTTCATAGTTCCAACTTCTTCCACTGAAGCCTTATCGACTGCGTTAAGCCACAAAACCTGAGTGAATCCAAGGGAATGGGCTTCCTCGGCAGCAAGTAATGAACACGCGTAATTGCCGGACGTCTTAGCTTCTCCGATTCCTCCGGGGCAAGCTCTCACATATTTGTCAGTAACCATTATTTTTACCGGTTCAAAGCCCTCCGGGTAATAAGCGCCAACAGGAGACAGGATAATAAAAAAGAGATACTTCTTTGAGGGCCTCACGCCCAAAAATGGATCGGTGGCAATTATTGTCGGACGGATATAAAGAGAAGTCCCTGGAGTTCTGGGAATCCAATCGCGGTCGGTCCTAATCAACAGGGACATCTGTTCCATAAACAAGTCAGGGTTCAGGGTAGGAATACACAGTCTCTCGCATGACTTGTTAAAGCGAGCAATGTTCATGTCGGGTCTAAAAACAAGAATGTCTCTTTCGTCCTTGCTTGCGAACGCTTTTAGCCCTTCGAAAACCTGCTGCCCGTAGTGCAGGACCATTGTGGCGGGATGGAGAACGAGATTATCCAGGGAACGTATCTCGGGATCCTGCCAGCCACCTTCTTCTGCTGAAAATTGCATCGTCAACATATGATCCGTGAAGATGTTCCCGAAGCCGAGCTTTTCCTCGTCATAGCCTCCCGAAACGGACCTGTTTCGCGGTAGAGTTCCCATGAAGCCTCCCTGTGTAATCATAATTTGCTTGGTAAATATCCTTGCTCTGGTTGGCCTTGGCGTTTCTGAGAGGCAAATTCCGCATCAGGTCTAATTCTAACCTTGATACACTCAACGGATTCACGCGTGAATGCAAACGTTGGCTCAGGCTGAACCTTTCACACGCTCGCCTCTTACAGGCAAACGGCCTACCAATAATCATCCAAGCCGGTTGCTTGCTCAATGAAACGAGTTCTCGTATAAGCGGCGCATTCGGAACAGGAAAAGTCTGACCACCGACATTTCAAGGCTGTGTCTAAACAGTCTCCGTAATGATCGCAATCCACTTTTCGATAAGGTCTGTCGGACTCCCGGTTACCCTTCACAAGTACAGGACAAGGTTCCATTTTGTTAACACAACCTCCCATAAGGTTCCTGCGTCACTGCCTAAAAGAATGAACCACAAAAATTACGACAAATGGAGACCCAGGATGACGTTCCACGATAGAAAAAACTCATGGTCAGGAGCGATGTGCAAAGTCATCATGTTCGTGGTCAACTGCCTATGTACCAATTAACTGAATTCACTGAATTTCGCCGACATACTTACGTCTATCCCTCGAATTTGGATTCTTTAAACCTATCCAGCCCGTTTGTCAAGTCCAATGCCGATTCGCTTCATATATAGCAATATTGAGTGAACCAACATTACGGTCTTTGAAGCCTTGTCAGGCCTCAATAGTCATGTGAACAAAAGCGAATCACTCTAAACAAATAGATTCGTTTAAAAACGTTGCAGAGGTAGGAACTCTCATCACCACATGATCAGGGGGGAACCTTGGTCAAAAGAATCGCATTAATTGAGTGATGTTTGTGGGGACAGTAGGGGGTTAAATTTCAAACCTCATTCCCTCTCTCGTGGAGGGAGAAGGAATGAGGCAAACAAAACAATCAATTTATTTATTGATAAGGATATTATATGGTTACTATGGAAAACCTATATATATCCACAAAAGAGCCGCTAGCTAGTTCTCTTACTTGTGATTCTTGGTGGCACAATCCATCAAAGCGATCTCCAATTCGAGTGTAATCAACTCAATGGCGCTGCGAGATATATCTTGCCGTTGCCTCTCTGTACTTTCAGCCGAATAACTTGATTTTTCTTTGCTTCCGCTAAAGCTTTGTTAAACGCGGGAACTTCTGAAACGGGAACGCTATCAATTTCCAAAATCACGTCGCCTTGTTTCAGCCCCATTTTACTGCCGGCTCCATCCTCATCCAGGTCTTTAACTCGAACCCCTTCCCCTTCTTTCAAGCCCATTTTTTCGGCCATGGCTGCAGGAACCTGTTCTATTTCGAGGCCGAGTTCATTCGATGTTTGCCCTTCTGAAGATGATTTCGCAGATGCAAGTATTTTTGGCGATCGTTCACCGATGTTGAGATTTACGTCAAATGTTTTCTTATCCCTGAATATTGTTAATTTGGCTGATGAGCCGGGCTTTTCTTTTCCAACCATGTTCTTAAGCTGCATTGCGCCTATTACTGACTCACCATTAAATTTGACGATAATGTCTCCGGCTTTTATCCCTGCTTTCTCAGCCGGGCTACTCTCGATAACCTGTGAAACCAGTGCACCATCGGAAGAGGGCCGTCCAAAGGATTTCGCAAGTGATTCGTTGAGGTCCTGGATATTAACCCCGAGAAGGCCACGTCTAACTTTGCCATCTTTGACGAGGTCATCCATTATGAGCTTGGCAGCGCTTGCTGGAATTGCAAACCCGATACCTTGGTAACCACCGCTTCTCGAAGCTATGGCAGTGTTTATGCCTATTACTTCTCCTCGTATATTCACCAAAGGGCCGCCGGAATTACCCGGGTTGATTGCCGCGTCCGTCTGTATGAAATCCTCGTAATCAATGATTCCAACATTCGCTCGACCTGTCGCGCTTATGATTCCAGAAGTCACGGTCCGATTAAGCCCAAATGGATTGCCTACGGCGAGTACTATTTCCCCGACGCGGAGTTTTGATGAATCGCCTAATTGCGCAGTTGGCAGCCCTTTAGCATCGATCTTAATCACTGCGATGTCACTTTCGGGGTCAGCTCCTATTACTTTGGCGTCGTAGGAGCGCTTGTCTGAAAGATTCACTTTGATCTCATCTGCATCTTTCACAACATGAGAGTTAGTTAGTATCATGCCGTCAGCCGATACAATTACACCGGACCCCATGCCTTGGTGGCGAAAGCCTCCTCCCTGCCCAGGCCCTTTTTTGAAACGCTTTAAAAATTCATCGCCGAAAAAATCTTTAAAGGGGTGATTTTTAAAAAATGGGTCAATTTCAGATCCACCCTGCCCCATCTCCGCTTTCTTTGTAGAGCTTATGTTTACGACAGCCGGTGTAACTTTATCCGCTACCTGCACGAAAGCATCGTCCAGTTGTTGCAGAACCGCAGGCACCCCAGCCCATAGGTTGGACGCAGACATACACATCAACAGAAAAATACCCAAAACTCCAACTGCCTGAATCGACTTGGACCTCAAATGGCCTTTTGTCATTGATGTTTCTCCTTCTGGTTATTAAAACTTATTTGATTGGACCAGTATCCGCGATTTTAGTTCTAATTATTCTGCCGGATGAGGTACCAGTCGGCAGTTCGAGCCTATAACACATCAATACCGTCAAGTGAAGTATCACTTTGATTCGATTCACTCAGATGAATCGAAAAAAAATGGTTCTTGTCTACCCAACCTTGAACAAAACCTCTCTTGTCCAGAATTTCAATTTTGTGTTGGGAATCTCTTAGATTATAAATAGTCTGACCTTTCTCATTTTTGATAGTCCCGTCAAACGAATAGGAGATGCCAGAACCTGTTGCCATTAGAACCAATACCAGTATAGGTAATAACTTGAACATCTTACTCTCCTGTAAACTTGGAGACCAAGAGTAAAACCATTTTTTATTCTGCATGTGTCTAATGGAATTTCAATATCAGCCTTTAGACCAGATACCGTGGGGACTGGTTCCCTATCTATAAGTTAAAATGAGTTCATTGATTCCCAGTCAATCTCATCTTTGAGTCCAACCAAAGGATCACCCATCTCCGTCAGCTTGGCCGTACGCTCATGAATATCGAAAAAACCACGTTGAATGCGAATTTATATTTTGATCTTTCTCCGTGCGTGAGATACTTTCTCTAGCACAGAGGGCCCAAACGGCTTAAACAATACGATCGAAAATCAATCAATTTTTAGAGGTGCCCGCAAGTGATACCGGCGGACAGTCCAAATGATCGCAGATTATCACTTGCAAAATCTAGGTTCAAGACATTGGGGCATTAGGAGGGACCATGGCACGAGTATCAGGCAAATATCCTGACGACAGAAAGCTGTTCGTGTACAAGCTGGTGGATCACAGGAGAGTGCTTGTTCTGTGCCTTCTGGTGGTGAGCATGCTGATCTTGCCGTTTGCGTTGACGGTTGAGCTGGATCGTACGCTCAAGGCGGCGTACGTCACTTCTTCCCCGGCCTATGAGTTGTACAAGGAACTCATTGCACAATACGGCCCCGACGAGTTTATCCTGATCGCCGTCATCACCCCAAAGGGAGTTATGGACGCCGGCATTCTGAAAGGGCTCGATGCGATAAGCAATCGGTTGAAGCAACGCCCGGAGATCTTTCACGTGCTCAGTGTGTCCAACTTGAAGGTTTTTGGTAAACGATCGGGGGTTTTTGGTAATTTCCCGCTGATTGAGAGCAAGGATGGGGTTTTTGGCCTTCGTCCTCAGAGTGACCTGCAGAGGATACAAAAAGCCTTGCCCCTTATGGACTTCCTCATATCCAGCGACCTGAGAACCGCGGGAATACTCCTCCAACTTCAAGATGAATGGAGATTTCATCCGGACCTGGGGAAATTCCTGGGCCAGGTGGAGCAGATTGTCCGGGACAATCTACCGGAAGGTGCCGAATTCCGGGTGGTCGGAGCTCCGGTGATACGTGAGGCGGTTCAACACCTAACGATTCGCACGACGATCATTTTCAGTTGTATGTGTGCGCTGGTGGTGTGTTTGATAACCCTCTACATCTTCAAGAGCCTGCGAGTGGCGGCCATCACTATGCTTACGATAGGCATCTCGGTGTACTGGGTTCTCGGCCTGATGTCGCTGTGCAGGATAACGTTGAATGCGACCACCAGCATTTCATTCGGCCTTATCCTTATCACGAGCGTAGCCACCGTAATTCACATAGTGAGCCACTATTGCGAAGTATGGCCCCGTTACCAAGATCGGGAGCTTGCAGTGAAGCGTTCGATGGCGGTGGTGGGCCGCGCATGTATCATGTCTTCAGTGACAAGCGCCATAGCATTCGGCACCATCATGATAAGTGACATCCCGATGGTGCAGCAACTCGGATTCGTCATGTCTACGGGTGTCTTGATTGCGTTCGTTATCAGTTTCGTGTTGACCCCAACCTTACTGATCTGGTTGAAACCTATGCAACCAAATGTGTTGGAAAGGATGAAAGAGGATTGGTTTGCCGGGGCATTGAGGGCGATAGAAAAACTGGTTTTCAGTCGCTACCGGCTCTGTGCATGGTGCGGAGTGCTGTTCACCATAGTGATGTTTGCCGGAGCACCGCTCATTCGTATCGACACCCAACTGCTCAGTCTCTTCGTGGATTCCAGTCAGGTTCGCTCTGACATACGCTTTGTCGAGAAACACCTTCATCCGATTCGCACACTGGAAGTCACTGTTGACATGCAGGAAAGGGCTTTTAGGGAGCCGGAGGCCTGGAAAAAGATAGATGTGCTCCAGAAGCGCCTGGCCCAGATTCCGGGGGTCGCAAGCGTGGATTCGGTCATGCCTTTGATCGAATACCTCCAAGGACTTATCGCTCAACCGGGCACGCCGCCCCAGGAGATTTACTCTAATAAGAGAGTGCTGTCTGAAATCCTTTCCCTCATTTCTTTTTCCTCAGAAGGCAAGGAACTGCTCCGAAGGTATGTGAACCCAAAATTTGCCGGTATCCGCATGACGGTGCGCGTTGGGGACACAGGTGCAAGCTCGCTCAATCAGGTTATTGAGAGCATAGAAAAGACGGCCACAGAATGTATCGGAAGCGCGGGAAAAACGGCTGTAACGGGTGAGCAAGCCGTCTTTGCCGCTCAGGCCTCGGATGTGGTGGATTCGCAGGTCTGGTCTGTAATCTTGGCCCTCACGGCCATCACGATCATCCTGATATGGCAACTGAGATCACTGACACTGGGACTGTTCAGTCTACTTCCAATCATTCCGCCTATATCGGTGATACTGGGGATGATGGGATGGCTGGGAATCCCTCTTGACAACGTGACGGTTTTTGCTACGGACATCGCCATAGGACTGGCAGTGGACGACACCTTTCATTATCTCGCCCAGATGAGAAGGGATATCGCGGCCTCAGGTCCGGGAGAGGACAGGGTGCGGTCAATTCTGAAGCAGTCTTTCCATAGCACCGCCAGAAGCCTCATGTCCACGACAGCGCCGTTATTCCTGGGATTTCTTGCACTTGCCCTCACTCCGACCAAGCCGGCGATCTTCTTCGGGTTTCTCGGATCAGGCTCAATGCTGGTGGCTCTGTTTGCCAACATAATTTTCCTGCCTTCAATCATCCTAACCTTCAAGGTGTTTTCTCGAATGATGGAGCGGGAAGCACACCGCAAAGCGGTTGCCGTTTCCTCCCCATAAGAGCCGACTGATTACTGACACTGAATGATTGGGCTGTAAAAGATACAACGCCACAAAACTCCATGTCCTGGTGACTCGAAAGTCACTTAGTACTAGGTTTACTAAATAAGGTATCAAATATTTTACTTGAATTCACTGCTGTGACGCGATATCTGATTCCCCTCGAAAGGGGGACAGAAGATGTCGCGCACAAGCCCTTTTATTATCATACTTTCTTCCATCGAGGAGCGAATTCTAATTGAGAATTCTCGGAAATACACCGCATCCTATGCCAAGGTGGTGCGAGCCAAGATCGTTCTTTTTGCGGCTGCCGGGATGGCCAACGTCCAAATCTCCGAACTCGTGGACTTGCC
>Ga0209254_10001396_pt1 | contig 21549 bp, 20 predicted proteins | sample FrelakmetDIP11DI_FD_187148 | JGI IMG/M metagenome (GOLD analysis project Ga0209254, IMG submission 187148) | Freshwater lake sediment microbial communities from the University of Notre Dame, USA, for methane emissions studies - DIP11 DI (SPAdes)... | ecosystem: Environmental > Aquatic >...
CGGGGAGCGCGAGATGTCGGCGGCGCTGAAGTCATAACCGCCAAAGAAGCGCACCACCATGTGCGGCCCGCTGGTGGAGTAGGTCTCGCGCCGCTTCATGGCGTCCCACAGCTCGGCGCGCGTGTTGCCGGTGGCCCAGACTGCCGTGCGACCCGCGGCGGTCATCTGCCAGCCCTTGATCACTCGCTCGCCGAACTTCATCGCGTCCTCGTCCCAGCGGTCGGGGCGCGGCTCGGCGCTCGGGAACTTGGCGAAGAAGTTGTCTTCCTCGGCCGCCGTGAGGCCGTTGTGCGTGTCGGTGCCGGCCGCCATGCCGTACTTGAAGGGGTTGGCGCCAAGGTCCTGCTCGACTTTCAGGCCGTTCTTCAGCGCTTCACGCACGTATTCGTATTGGATGTCGCCCGGCTTCTTGGGCTCCAATGTAAGGTTGCCGCGGTCCCACAATTCGTAGTTCACCGCGAACTCGTCGGTCGTCGAAAGCGACGGGTGCGACTCGCTCTGGCCCTTCATCTGGATCGCCTCGAACAGTGGCTCCCATTTCTGGCGTTCCGCGGCCCACTCCTTCGTCATCGGGCTGCCGCTGAACATCGTCAGCGCGAACATCCGGCCGTTGGACAGGTTGCCGTTGTGCGGAATCGCCAGCAGTTTGCCACCGGTCTTTGCCTCCCAGGCTGCCATCCACTTCCACAGGTCTTCGGGGTTCTCGCTCTGGAAGGTGGTGTAGGGCAGGACCTGGTCGGCCTTATCCTTGCCATCCAGGATACCCTTCCGCACAGGGGCGCTCTTGGATTCGTATCCCGGTTGGGCCTCGATTTCCGCGGCACGCAGATCTGGGCAACGGTGCCTCTCAGGGGTCGCGAAGCGACGGTTGAGGGAAGGCTGCTGACGGCCATCTGCTGACATTCAAGTCTCGTGGTCGAACGACCGGACAAGACTATGTGAGTCAGTCGAGGCCGACTTCGTGAACGTCGGCGTCGGCCGTCACCGGTCACTCGAGCGCCGGCCCGTCGTGCGACTGCTCCACCACCGTCACCGGTCACAGGACCAACTCCAGCAGGCCGGGGGTCTGCGAACGACGGCTCTCGCAATCGGTGACCGGCTTTACTCGACCCTGAACCGACGTCCGCGAGAGGCTGCTTTTGGACGTGCCAGTTGCCCCCGCGCCTGGCTAGCGCTTGGACGGCCAGGCAATCTGCAGCTGTCGATGTTGCAGCACGCAGTCCCGCAGGTACAGGTTGATTAAGCTCTGGTAGGGAATGCCCGCGTCGACCGCCATGCGCTTGAAGTACGCGACGACGTCTTCGGAAAGGCGCATCGTCACCGCCTTCTTCAGCTTCGACGCATAGGGATTCTTGCGCGATTTCATTTGCGAAAGATCGTATTCGGCCTTCATGTCCCATCGCCTCCGTAATAGGCGCTCTCACGTTTTGTCGCACGACGCGCGGAAATGATTCGGATGACGTTGCCTGCCCTTCGCTCGCAATGGCAGACAAGGAGAAGCCTCGCCTCGGAGCTCATGCCCAGCATCAGGAAGCGCTCTTCTTCGGCAGAGTGTCCCTCATCGAAGAACTGTATGGCGAATTCATCGAAGAAGACAGATTGGGCTTCGTCGAACGAGACGCCATGCTTGCGAATGTTGGCTTTGGCCTTCGCCGGATCCCATTCGAACCGAATCATATGTACAGTGTATTTAACTTTTGCTGTGTGTCAAGCCCGGTTGCGGCGTCCGCTTTGAGGCGGCCTGATCGAGATTCGTAGGGCAAGCCACATCGATGACGGCAGAGGAGGCAGAGTCTATCCTCGTGGTCCTGGCACGCCCGTCAACCTGCGAATAGCGTTGTCCGGCTGTTACGTCCGGTGCAGGGGAAACGCCTTGAACGCGCACTGTTGAAGGGCTCGTGCGAGCGCACCTAGCGCACGTCTATGGGCACCTGCGACCGCCGCGCGCCGGTAGCGTCTACTTGCCGAGCAAGACGACGTTCACCGCCGGGCAGTGGGCCGCACTATTGCCGGAGGCCGAGCTGTTTCGGCTACGTCCGGCACTCCAGCGCGCACGCGAGGCGGGGTTGCTTGTCGTGCAGGAGAGGCCCCGGACCTAGGCCGGGTACTTCTGCATTACTGCAACGGAATCGGCGCCTCAGAGGCCGGCGGCGTCGAGCGTTGGAGGTAAGGGCTTGAATTCGTTGGTAGGGCGTGCAGGGATCGAACCTGCGACCAACGGATTAAAAGTCCGCTGCTCTACCAGCTGAGCTAACGCCCCATCGAAGGAGCCCGCGATTCTAGCGAGGTGACCGCGGAGGGTCAAACCTCGGGCACGGGCCGGCGGGCCTTCACGACGGCCTCACGCCATTCGCGAGTATTCGTAGCGCATCGTCAGCGCGGCACCGGCGACGATCGAAAGGAAGGTCAGGATCGAGCCGAGGGCGAGCGTCGAGAAGCCGCTGATGCCCTGCCCCACCGTGCAGCCGAGCGCGACCACGCCGCCGAAGCCCATCAGCGTGCCGCCGAGCATGTGGCGCAGCATGTCCACCGGATCGCGGAACGACTCCAGCCGGAACTTGCGTGCGGCGAGCGCGTAGGCGGCCGAACCCGCGATCACGCCGAGCGCGGCCGCGATGCCGAAGGTCACGATCTTCGACTTGTCGGTCCAGAGCATGAGGAGCTCGAGCAGGAACGCCTGCGGCGCCACGAACGAGAGCGACTCCATCCGGCCGGTGTTGGTCGCGATGAAGGCTTCGTCGAGCGTCTCGGGATGCTCGGCGAGATGCCCGAGGTGGCCGGTGACCCACCAGCCGGCAACGATCACGAGACCGACGACGATGCCGCCGACGAGCACGTCGGCCGTGCGCGCTTCGCGACGTGCGAGCGCGAACGCGGCGAGACCGCCGCCGACGAGGAGCGCGGCGCCGAGCTGCGTCGCGCGGCGCTCGACTCCGAGCGCGCGCGAGACCACCGAAGGCAGGTCCTGGGCGCCGGCGAGCTGCACCGACGCCGGCTCGAGCACGGCGACGCGGAACGCGCCGAAGAGGCCGCGCAGCGTCATGTAGGCCGAGATCGCCATGAAGACGAGCACGACGACCGACTTGAGGTTGCCGCCGCCGACGCGCACGAGCGTCTTCGAGCCGCAGCCGGAGCCGAGCGTCATGCCGACACCGAAGAGGAATCCGCCGACGACGTACGAGAGCCACGTGAAGTTCGCCGTCGGGTATATCGACTTGCGCAGGTCGACGAGACCGGCGAGGTCCAGCGCGTTGGCGCCGAGGATCGCGGCGGCAATGGCGAGCAACCACATCCGCATGCGGTTCCAGTCGCCCATGGCGACGATGTCCGACACTGCGCCCATGGTGCAGAAGTTGGTCTTGTGCGCGACGAAGCCGAACACGAACGCGATCGCGAAGCCGCCCCAGGCGACGAGCGGTGCGAGGCTGGCGGGATCGGCGGCGTTCATGGCGGGTGCTGCGGCGGGACGCGGTGGAGCGGAGCCGCGGGATTGTAGCGGCGGGCACGCCGGCGGATGCGTCCCGCGACGGATACGACTGAAGCACCCCCATCCCGGCCTTCCCCCTGGGAGGGGAAAGGAGAGTCGCGCGGGGTCGGTGCAGAGCGGCGGTGCGAGTTTGTAGCGGCGGGCACGCGGGCGAATGCGTCGGAGACGGTGCTGCTGCCGCCCCCCCATCCCGGCCTTCCCCCTGGGAGGGGGAAGGAGAGTCACGCGGCGTAGGGCGTCGGGTCGGGGACGCCGGCGGCGGCGAAGCCGTCGCGGCGCAGGCGGCACGCGTCGCACACGCCGCAGGCGCGGCCCGCGGCGTCCGACTGGTAGCAGGACACCGTGTGCGAAAAGTCGACGCCGAGCGCGAGGCCGCGGCGGATGATCTCCGCCTTCGTCATCGCGATGATCGGCGTGTGCAGGCGGATCGCGTGGCCCTCGACACCGGCCTTCGTGCCGAGATTGGCGAGCGTCTCGAAGGCGCGCATGAACTCGGGCCGGCAGTCGGGGTAGCCGGAATAGTCCACGGCGTTGGCGCCGAAGAAGAGATCCTGCGCGCCGATCACCTCCGCGAGGGCGAGGGCGAGCGACAGGAAGATCGTGTTGCGCGCCGGGACGTAGGTCACCGGGATGACGTCCGGCTTCACGCCGTCCACGGGCACCGCGATCGACGGGTCGGTGAGGGCCGACCCGCCGAAGGCGGCGAGGTCGAGGCGCATCACCCGATGCTCGACGGCGCCGAGGTTCCGCGCCACTTCCTCCGCCGCGGCAAGCTCGGCGCGATGACGCTGTCCGTAGTCGACGCTGAGCGCGTGGCAGGCGTAGCCCTCGTCGCTCGCGATGGCGAGCACCGTCGCCGAGTCGAGGCCGCCGGAGAGCAGCACGACCGCGAGCGCACTCACTGGCGCAGCCCCTCACCGCAAGGCGGGACACGCCCGCGGGAGCGAGCCCGCGCGCCCGAACATCGGGAGTGGAATAGGCGCCTTCGCGCCGCTTTGCGGCGTCGTCTCATGCCAGCGCGAGGTCGTAGCGCTGCTCGGTGATCGTCGTGCCCCAGCACGCGCGCGTCACCGTCTCGGTGAGCTCGAAGCCGTTGAGGCGATAGAGGCGGATCGCCGCGTCGAGATCGTGCAGCGTCCAGAGGAAGACCGCGCGCGCGCTGTTGTCGCGCGCGAAATCGAGCGCACCGTCGAGCAGCCGGCGGCCGACGCCTATGCTGCGGCAGTAGGGATGCACGAGGAACCAGCGAAGCTGCAGCCGGCCGTCCGCCTCGGCCGCCATCACGATCGAGCCGACGACCTCGCCACCGCGCTCCGCCACCCACACCCGCGATCGCTCCGGGTCGAAGCCGATCGCGAACGCACCGAGCTCCTTGGCCACCGTCGCCTCGAAGGAGCGGTCGAAGCCATGCTCCTCCGCGTACAGCACGCCGTGCAGCCGCACCACCGCGCCGATGTCGCCCGGGCGAAAGTCGCTGCGGATGCGCACGCCGTCGACCGCCACCGAGTCCTGCCCGCCCACGTCCCCTGCCATCGCTCGTTCTCCCCGCGGCCGTCGCTCGCGACGGCGCGCTCTCACTTCACGCCGGCGCGCGCGAGCCGCTGCTTGGCCTGGTCGGCCGCCTGACTGTTGGGGTACTTCTGCACCAGCGTCTGCAACGTCTTGCGCGAGGCGTTCACGTCGCCGAGCTCGGCCTGCGAGCTGGCGATGCCGAGCATCGCGTCCGCCGCCTTGGGATCGCCCGGCCAGTTGTCCACGACGCGTTGCTGCGCGGTGATCGAGGACTTGTAGTCGCGCAGCGCGTAGTAGGCATTGCCCACCCAGTACTGCGCCGAAGGCACGAGCTTCGAGCTCGGATACTGCGTGATGAACGCCTGCAGTCCCTGCACCGCCGAGCCGTAGTTCCCGGCCTTGAACTGCGCGATGGAGGCATCGTAGGCCTGCTGCTCGGCGGCGCTCGCCGGCGCCGCCTTGTCCTTCTCGTGGTCGATCTGCTCGAACTTGCGCAGCCGCGCGTCGAGATCCACGTAGAGGTCCTTCTGCCGCTTGTCGAGCGTGTCGATCTTGTACGCGAGTTCCTCGATCTGCCCCCGCATGCGGGCGATCTCGGTGCGCAGCTGGTCGATGGTCCCGGCGAGATCGATCACCGCCTTCTTGTCGGCCGCCTGCTGCACCTGCTGGTCGAGCCGCTGCACCTGGCCGCGCAGGTCGGCAACGCCCTTGCGCGCGTCGTCGTCGGAAAAGAGCGCGTGCGCCGCGCCGGTGCCGAGCGCGAGCGCGAGCGCGCTGGCGACGCCGGCCCGACGCGCCGCGGCGATGCGGCCGTGCCTGCGGCTCCTGCCTGTATGATCCATGGAACCCCTCCTGTTCCCGGCCTCGCTGCCGTCGGCGTCTTCCGGAAGCGTGCCGCGCGACCCGTCGCGCGAGCCATGGTCGTCGCGCGCGAGCGGCACTTGTCCCAGCGGGACGACTCCCGCGCAGCGATCGCCGACGTCCTCGCCGATGTTCAGAGCTCGCCGACGTAGAGGATGTCGACGCGGCGGTTCTGCGCGTGGCAGTCCTCGGTGCCGTCGGTGCAGCGCACCTTCTCCTCGCCGAGGCTCACCGCCTCGATCTGGCCGTCGCTCGCGCCGACCAGCACGAGGTACCGTCGCACCGCATCGGCGCGCCGCTGACCGAGACCGAGGTTGTACTCGCGGCTGCCGCGCTCGTCGGCGTTGCCCTGCAGGAGCATCTTGGCGCTGCGGTTGTCGCGCAGGTACTTCGCATGCGCGTCGAGCATCGGCTTGTACTCGTCCTTGACGACGTACGAATCGAAGTCGAAAAACACGATGCGCTTCGAGAGCGGGCTCGACGGGTCCTTGAGCGGGTCGATCTTGCCCTGCCCGGGCTGCTGTCCGCCGGCGCCGCCGGGCGGGATCGGCTGCGAGGTCGCGCCCGCGTCGCCGGGGATGCGGTCCTCGACCGCCGCCCCGCCCTCGGTGCCGGTGCTCGAGCATCCCGCGATTGCCGCGGCGCAGGCCGCCGCGACGAGCCATCTCTTCATCGTGCTTCTCCTCTACGGTTTCTGGTGTGATTCGGTGCGGCGGCCGGCGCGAGGTGCGCGACCGCCCTGGTCTGCAGTCCGCTCAGTTGGCGGGAAACGGTCCCCACGCGGGCTCGCGCACGTCCGCCGCCGGCACCGACAGCCGCTGCTTGAAGCGCCCGTCGCTCGACGTCGCCGCGAGCACGCCGCGCCCGTTCACCTCCGACGCGTGCAGGATCATCTTCCCGTTCGGCGCGAAGCTCGGCGATTCGTCGCGCGTGCCGTCGGAGAGCACCTGCGTCTGCCGCGACGCGAGGTCGAGCGCGGTGAGCTGGAAGCGGCCGTTGTTGCGGCTGATGTAGGCGAGCGTGCGGCCGTCGGCCGAGAGCCGCGGCGAGACGTTGTAGCTGCCCTCGAAGGTGACGCGCTGCGGCTCGCCGCCGCCGGTCGCGACGCGGTAGATCTGCGGCGTGCCGCCCCGGTCGGACGTGAAGTAGATGTACGCGCCGTCGGGCGAGAAGTGCGGCTCGGTGTCGATCGCCGACGAGTTGGTGAGGCGGCGCACGTTCGAGCCGTCGGCGTTCATCACGAAGATCTGCGTACCACCCTCGCGCGAGAGCGCCACGGCGAGCTGCCTCCCGTCCGGGGACCACGCCGGCGCGCTGTTCGAGCCCTTGAAGTTCGCCACCGCCTGGCGCTGCCCGGTCGCGAGCGAGTGCACGTAGACGACCGGCTTCTTCGCCTCGAAGGAGACATAGGCGAGCCGCGTGCCGTCGGGCGACCACGCCGGCGAGATGATCGGCTCGCGCGAGACGAGCGCGGTCTGCGGGTTCTGGCCGTCGGCGTCGGCGATCTGCAGCTCGTAGCGCGGCCCGCTCTTGACCACGTACGCGATGCGCGTCGAGAACACGCCGCGCTCGCCGGTCAGCTTCTCGTAGATGTAGTCGGCGATGCGATGCCCGGTGGCGCGCGCCTGCTGCGGGCTCATGGACAGCGCGAGCCCGCCGAGCGGCGTCTGCTTGACGGCGTCGTAGAGGCGGAAGCGCGCTTCGTAGCGGCCGTTTCCTGCAGGGTAGACGCCGCCCGCCACGACCGCGTCGGCGCCGCGGCCCCGCCAGCTCGTGAAGTCGACCGGCGACGTCTCGTTGAGGTTCTGTCCGATCGCCGGCAGCGTGCGGAAGCGCCCGCTGCGGGCGAGGTCGGCCTCGATCACGCTCGTGACCGACTGCGGCACCGCCGATTCGCCCTGGAACGGAACGATCGCGATCGGGATCTGGTTGCCGCCGCCGCCGGTGATCTCGATGTTGAGCTGCGCGCGCGCGGGCGCGACAAGCACGAGAGCGAGCAGCAGGGCGAAGAGGAGGCGGCCGAGGAGGGACGTGCCGCTGTCGACGTGTGTGTGGGCGTTGATGCGGTTCACTGCAATGCAGACAATCGGAATGGTCGGAATTATAGTCGGCGCGCGCGGCTCATTCCTCGGGCCGGAAGCGCAGCACCAGATTGCGCTCGAAGAGCTCCGGCCTGTCGGGGCGGGGCAACGGCGAGGACTTGAGGATCGCACGCTCGACCGCCTCGTCATAGGCTTTCGAGCCGCTCGACTTGCGCAGCTTCGCCGAGAGCACTTCGCCCGTCGGCAGCTGTACGACGTCGAAGATCGCCTCGGGGTTGCCGGAGAGGTCCGTCGGCAGCACGACGTTGCCCTTGATCTTCGCGCGGATCTTGTCGATGTAGCCGGCACGCGCGTTCGGGTCGCCCGCGAGGTTGGTGCTCGCGCCGACGTTCGGCGCCGCCGCGGGCTTCGGACTGTCGGACACGCCGGCGAGCTCGCGGCGGATGCGCTCCTGGTTCTCGCGCGCGAGCTCGCGCCGGAGCGCATCGTCCTTCGCCTTCGCGTCCGCGGCCTCCTTGCGCGCGTTCTCCTTCTCGGCGCGCTCCTTCTCGGCCTTTTCCTTCTCGGCGCGCACCTTGCGCTCCTGCTCCTCGCGCTCGCGTCGCTCCTTCTCCTTGCGGATCTTCTCCTGCTCGAGCGCGATGTCGGGCTTCTCCACGCGGGGCTCCGCCCTGGGCGCGGGCCTCGGCTCCGGACGCGGCTCCGGCCTCGGCTCGACGCGCGGCTCGGGCTTCGGCTCTGCGCGTGTCGCCGGTGGTGGCGGCACCGCCGGCGTCACCGTCGGGCTCCACAGTTCCGCGATCACCGGGTCCGGCGCCTTCGTCTGCCAGCGGATGCCGATCACGAGCAGGGCGAGCAGCAGCAGATGGATGAGCGCCGTGAGCGCGGCCGAGGCCTTCTTGCCGGGCTCGGGCGGCGGCGTCGCCGGCGGTCCGCCCATCGACGGCAACGACGGCGGCGGCTCGAACGGCGGATCGGACGCGCTGCCCATTGCGAGCGGAACCCGGCGTCAAAGGCTGCGAATGAATCCGGCGCGGCCGAGCGGGCCGCCCCAACGGTGCCAATCAAGGCGCGAAGCGCAGCCATAGCCCGCTCCATGGCGAGCATTCGCAACGCCGAGTGGCGCCGTTCGGGCGGGCGTGCAGGGTTCGTTCACGGCTTCTCAACCCTGCGCAGGCTTCACGAGGAGCCCGACGCGCTTCACGTTCGCGCGTTGCAGCGTGTCCATCACCTGCATCACGCGCTCGTAGCGCACGTCCTTGTCGGCGCCGATCACGACCGGCTGCTCGCCGCCCGGTCCCTGGCGCTGGCGCACGGCGGCGGCCAGGCCCTCGAGCGTCACCGCGCGCTCCGGCCCGCCGTTCTTGTCGCGGTCGCGGATCGTCATGGAGCCGTCGGACTTGATCGTCACTTCGATCGGCGCCTCCGGCGTGACGGCCGACTTGGCGACGCTCGGCAGTTCCACCGTGCCGGGATTGAGCAGCGGGGCGGTGACCATGAAGATCACGAGCAGCACCAGCATCACGTCGATGTAGGGCACGACGTTGATCTGGTTCATGAGGCGGCGCGGGCGGGGCATGGCTGGCGCTACAACCCTTCACCGCGAAGACGCAAAGAGCGCAAAGGCTCGCCAAGGAAAGCCTGATTCAGGATGAGCTCGACACGTATCGGGCACTGATCCTCATGCGAGAAGCCCATTCTTTGCGCCCCTTGGCGTCCTTCGCGCCTTCGCGGTGAACGCCGGCCTTCGCTCATCGCACCGCCTGCCGCTGCAGGATGTTCGAGAACTCCTCGATGAAGCTCTCGAAGCGGTTCGCGAGCCGGTCGAGGTCGTGCGAGAAGCGGTTGTACGCGACGACGGCCGGGATCGCCGCGAAGAGGCCGATCGCGGTGGCGACCAGCGCCTCCGCGATGCCGGGCGCGACGGATGCGAGCGTCGCCTGGCTCACGTTCGAGAGTCCACGGAACGCGTGCATGATCCCCCAGACCGTGCCGAACAGCCCCACGTACGGGCTCACCGAGCCGGTGGACGCAAGGAAGTTGAGGTGCGACTCGAGGTGGTCCATCTCGCGCTGGTAGGTGGCGCGCATCGCGCGCCGGGCGCCGTCGACGAGATCGCTCGGGTCGGCCTGCCCGCGGAGCTTCACGAAGTCGCGGAACCCCGCCTCGAAGATGCGCTCGAGGCTGCCGGTCTCGTGGCGCGAGTTGACGGCGCTCTGGTAGAGCGCGTTGAGGTCGGGCCGGCTCCAGAAGGTCTTCTCGAAGTCCTCGGTCTGCGCACGCGCGCGGCGCAGCGTGAAGTGCTTGCGGAAGATGTAGTACCAGGACATCACCGACACGGCGAGCAGCAGCAGCATCACGAGCTGCACCACGAGGCTCGCGTTGGCGATGAGCGAGAGGATGGAGAGGTCGGAATGGGCGTTCATGAGGTCGCTGCGCCGACGGCGTGCGCAAGGAGCCTGTCGCGCAGGCTCGCGGGCACCGGCAGCGCCTTGAGGGTCTGCGTGTGCACGCAGACCGCGTGGACGCCGGCGGTGACGATCGCGTCGCCGCCGAGCAGCACGCGCTGGTCGAACTCCATGCGCACGCGGCCGAGCCTCACGAGGTCGGCGGTGACTTCGAGGCGATCGTTCACGCGCGCAGGCTTATGGTATTGGATCGCGAGCGAATAGACCACGAGTTGTGCGCACTCGTTCAATGCGAGCTCGCGCACGTCGATGCCGCGCGCGGCGAGCCACTCCATGCGCGCCGCTTCCATGAAGCCGAGGTACGCCGCGTGGTGGACGACGCCGCCGGCATCGGTATGCTGGTAGTACACGCGCATCGGGAAAGAGAACGGCGCGGGCCGCCCGCCATGTGCATCCAACGTGCCCGCCGCGCGAACGGGGTTACTGCCCTTCATCCCAGAGGTCGGGGGTGTCGGCACGGCGTGGAGCGGCGAGCCCGAAGTGGCGATAGGTGCTCGGCGTGGCGATGCGTCCGCGCGGCGTGCGCTGCAGGTAGCCCTGCTGGATGAGATAGGGCTCGAGCACGTCCTCGATCGTGTCGCGCTCTTCGCCGATGGCGGCGGCGAGGCTCTCGACGCCGACCGGGCCGCCGGTGAACTTCTCGATCACGGCGAGCAGCAGCTTGCGGTCCATGAGGTCGAGCCCGAGCGCGTCGACGTCGAGCATCGCGAGCGCCAGGTCGGCGACCTCGCGCGTGATGACGCCCTGCGCCTTCACCTGTGCGTAGTCGCGCACGCGGCGCAGCAGCCGGTTGGCGATGCGCGGGGTGCCGCGCGACCGGCGGGCGATCTCGAGCGCGCCCTGGGCCTCGATGCGCACTTCCAGCAGCGCGGCCGAGCGCGCGATGATGCTTTCGAGCTCCGCCGGCGTGTAGAACTCGAGGCGCGCGACGATGCCGAAGCGGTCGCGCAAGGGGTTCGTGAGCATGCCGGCGCGGGTCGTCGCCCCGATCAGCGTGAACGGCTGCAGGTCGAGCTTGACGGACCGCGCCGCCGGTCCCTCGCCGATCATGATGTCGATCTGGAAGTCCTCCAGCGCGGGATACAGGATCTCCTCGACCACCGCCGAGAGGCGATGGATCTCGTCGATGAAGAGGACGTCGTTCGGCTCGAGGTTGGTGAGCAGCGCTGCGAGGTCGCCCGGGCGCTCGAGCACCGGCCCCGAGGTCTGCCGCAGGTTCACGCCCATCTCGCGCGCGACGATGTGCGCGAGCGTGGTCTTGCCGAGCCCGGGCGGCCCGAAGAGCAGCACGTGGTCGAGCGACTCGCGGCGCGAGCGCGCCGCGGCGATGAAGATCTCGAGCTGGCCGCGCACCTTCTCCTGGCCGACGTAGTCGGCGAGGAGCTTGGGCCGCAGCGCGCGCTCGAGCGCCTCCTCCTGAACGCCGGCAGGTGCCGGCGAGATGAGCCGGTCGGTCTCGATCACCATCCGGACCCCGGCACGGCAGCATGCCTGCGCGGCGCGATCGGCGCGCGCGAACGCCGGCGCGCGGCGTCGCTGCAGAAGGCGCGGGACGCGGATCTCTGCATGGGGCGCAATGCTAAAGGCATTTGCCTTGCTCGGGGCGCTCGCACGGCGGCTCCGCCGATCATGCCTTGGCGAGCAGCTTGAGCGCCTGCTTGATGCCGTCCGAGACCGACAGGCCCTCGGGCAGCTGCTTGACGGCGCCGAGCGCCTCCCTCTCGTTGTAGCCGAGTGCAAGCAGCGCGTTGACGACGTCGGAAGTCGCGGGCGGCGGACGGTTCGCGGCGACACCGCCGGTGAGCACCTCGGCGCCCATCTTGTCCTTCAGCTCGAGCAGCAACCGTTCGGCGGTCTTCTTGCCGATCCCGGGGATGCGCGTGAGGCGGCCTGATTCCTGTCGCGTCACGGCATCGGCCAGCTCCGCGACCGAGAGCCCGGAGAGGACCGCAAGCGCGATGCGCGCGCCGATGCCGCTGATGCGGATGAGCTGCCGGAACGCCTTGCGCTCGCTCTCGGTACCGAAGCCGAACAGCAGATGCGCGTCCTCGCGGATCACGAGATGGGTGAGGAGCGTCACGCGCTCGCCCGTGCCCGGCAGGTTGTAGAAGGTGCTCATCGGCACCTCGACCTCGTAGCCGACGCCCTGCACCTCGACGAGGATCTGCGGTGGGTTCTTCTCGAGCAGCTGTCCGCTGATGCGGCCGATCAACCTCGCTCCTTCACACCAGTCGCCCGCGCTTCATGCGGTAGCCCGCGGTCGCGAGCGCGCCGAGCCCCTGCCCGCCGTGGGCGTGGCAGATGGCGCACGCGAGCGCGTCCGCGGCGTCCGCGCTCGGACTGCCGGGCAGCCGCAGCAGCCGCATCACCATCGCCTGCACCTGCGCCTTCTCGGCGTGGCCGTTGCCGACCACCGCCTGCTTCACCTGCATCGCGGTGTACTCGGCGACGGGCAGCCCGGCGAGCACCGCGGCGCAGATCGCCGTGCCGCGCGCCTGGCCCAGCAGCAACGTCGACTGCGGGTTGACGTTGACGAAGACCTCCTCGACCACGACCTGCGCCGGCCGATGCTCGCGGATGATCTCGCCGAGCGCATCGAGGATCAGGCGCAGCCGCTGCGGCATCGAAAGCTCGGAGTCCGTGCGCACGCAGCCGCTCGTGATGTAGCGCAGCGCGCTGCCGGTCTTGTCGATGACGCCGAAGCCGGTGACGCGGAGGCCGGGGTCGATGCCGAGGATTCGGTTGTCGGCCATGGTCAGCGGTCGGCCATCGGCTGTCGGCCTTCGGCACCACTCCTCCCCCATCCCAGGGGGAAGGGCGGCATGGGGGTGCGGTGGTCGCTCGACCGCATCACCCCCACCCCTGCCCTCCCCCTGCAAGGGGGCTGAAAGCCGAAAGCTGAACGCTGACAGCCGACAGCCGACGCCCTCCCTCACTCGATGGACGCCGTCGTGTACACGCCCTGCACGTCGTCGAGCGTCTCGAGCGCGTCGAGCAGCCGCTGCATCTTCGCGCCATCGTCGCCCTTTATCGTCACCTCGGTCGAGGCGCGCATCGTCAGCTCGGCGACGTCCGGCTCGAGCCCGGCCTTCGTCAACGCATCGCTCACCGCCGGGAAGTCCGCCGGCCTGCACAGCACCTCGAAAGACCCGTCCTCGTTGGCGATGACGTCTTCGGCACCCGCATCGAGCGCCACTTCCATGAGCTTTTCCTCGGTCGTGCTGCCGGGCGCGAACACGAACTGCCCGACGTGGCTGAAGAGATACGCGACCGACCCGTCGGTGCCGAGGTTGCCGCCGTTCTTGGTGAAGGCGTGGCGGACGTCGGCCACCGTCCGCGTGCGGTTGTCGGTGAGGCAGTCGACCATCACCGCCGCACCGCCGACGCCGTAGCCCTCGTAGCGGATCTCCTCGTAGGCGACGCCCTCGAGCTCGCCGGTCCCGCGCCTGATCGCGTTCTCGATCGTGTCCTTGGGGACGTTCGCCTCACGCGCCTTGTCCATCGCGAGGCGCAGGCGCGCGTTCATCGCCGAATCGCCCCCGCCCGCCTTCGCGGCGACGAAGATCTCCCGGATCGCCCGGGTGAAGACCTTCCCCTTCTTCGCGTCGGCCGCGGCCTTGCGATGCTTGATGTTGGCCCACTTCGAATGTCCCGCCATGCCGGTGGTGCTCGTTTACGGAAGCTGCTAATTTTACGCGCGAAGCGCAGTCGCGACCGCCCTGCGCGCCCCGCGTTGCCGCAGAAGGACCGCCCCATGGCCGACCCCCTCCCGATCGCCAAGAACGACAGGACCGAGGTAGTGCTGCTGCCCGGCCTCGCCAACCGCCACGGACTGATCGCGGGCGCCACCGGCACCGGCAAGACGATCACGCTGCAGGTGCTCGCCGAGGCGCTCTCGCGCAACGGCGTGCCGGTCTTCGTGGCCGACGTGAAGGGCGACCTCTCCGGCATCGGCGCACCCGGCACGCCGAGCGCGAAGATGAAGGAGCGGCTCGCGGCCCGCGGCATCGCCGAGCCGCAGTGGGGCGCCTCCCCGGTGGTGTTCTGGGACGTCTTCGGGAAAGCCGGCCACAACGTCCGCGCCACGGTCTCCGACATGGGCCCGCTGCTGCTCGGCCGGCTGCTCAACCTGAACGACGTGCAGCAGGGCGTGCTCACGCTCGTCTTCAAGATCGCCGACGACAACCGCCTGCTGCTCCTCGACCTGAAGGACCTGCGCGCGATGCTCCAGTACGTCGGGGACAACGCGAAGCAGTTCACCACCGAGTACGGGAACATCTCCGCCGCGTCGATCGGCGCGATCCAGCGCGGCCTCGTGGAGATCGAGCACCAGGGCGGCGAGCAGTTCTTCGGCGAGCCGATGCTGGACATCTCCGACCTCATGCAGACCGACGCGCAGGGCCGCGGCGTCGTGAACGTGCTCGCCGCCGACGAGCTGATGAAGTCGCCGAAGCTGTACTCGACCTTCCTGCTCTGGATGCTCTCCGAGCTCTTCGAGCAGCTCCCCGAGGTCGGCGATCCAGACAAGCCGAAGCTCGTGTTCTTCTTCGACGAGGCGCATCTGCTCTTCAATGACTCGCCGAAGCCACTGCTCGAGAAGATCGAGCAGGTGGTGCGGCTCATCCGTTCCAAGGGCGTGGGCGTCTATTTCGTGACGCAGAACCCGCTCGACGTGCCCGAGACGGTCCTCGGCCAGCTCGGCAACCGGGTGCAGCATGCGCTGCGCGCCTTCACGCCCAAGGACCAGAAGGCGGTCAAGACCGCCGCCGACACGATGCGGCCGAACCCGGGCCTCGACGTGGGCAAGGCGATCACCGAGCTCGGCGTCGGCGAGGCGCTGATCTCGGTGCTCGATGCCAAGGGGACGCCGACACCGACCGAGCGCGCCTTCGTCCTGCCGCCCGCTTCGCGCATCGGGCCGCTCGCCGCCGAAGAGCGGCAGAGGATCATCAAGAGCTCGACCGTCTACGGTCACTACGAGCAGATGGTCGATCGCGAGTCGGCGTTCGAGATGCTGAGGAGCGGCGCAAAGCCGGGGAGCGACGCGAAATCGACCGGCGCGGCGAAAGGCGCTGCCACGACCGACTCCGGCGGGCTCGGCGGCGACATGCTTTCGAGCGTCAAGGACTTCCTCCTCGGGAGCACGGGGCCGCGGGGAGGCAAGCGCGAGGGCGTGCTCGAGCAGGTCGCGAAGAGCGAGGCCCGCAAGGTGCTGCGGGGCGCGCTGGGGTCGATCTTCGGCGGACGCAAGCGGTGAGCTTCGAACGGGAAAAGCCAACAGCGGATCCGGCGCACGCGGCCACCCGCGGGTCGAACGGTTCACGCCGCGCCGCGGACCAATCGTGGCCGTTCCCGGCCGCCGGTTGTCGCCCCGCGGCGTATCGCGCCCCTCCAGTCGCGAGTGCTTATTGAGCCCTCCGTAAGTGCGTGACAGCCCAGCCCTCACCCCCAGCCCCTCTCCCGCTTTAGCGGGAGAGTGGAGCATCGTGACGAAAGCGGCTGTCAGCCGGTTTCGCAATCTCCAATAGAAACCGGTTGCCGAATTCCGCACCGAGCGCCCCGGGCTATCGCGCCACCGGCTTCGCCCTCGCCGCCGGCGCGGTGCTGCTCTTCTCGATCCGCCCGATCCTCATCAAGCTCGCCTACGGCTACGCGCGTGATCCGGTGACGCTGATCGCCTTGCGGATGGTCTTCTCGCTGCCGTTCTTCGTCATCGCCGCCGTGGCATCGCAGCGGCGCAGCGAGGCGCCGATGTCGCGGGCGGACCTGCGGCGGATCGTGCTGCTCGGCATCCTCGGCTACTACGCCGCAAGCTTCCTCGACTTCCTCGGCCTGCAGTACATCACCGCCGGGCTCGCGCGCCTGCTGCTCTTCCTCTACCCGACCATCGTCGTGCTGCTCTCGTGGTTCGTCATGCGGCGTGCGGCTTCGATGCGCGAGGTCCTGGCGCTCGTGCTCTCCTACATCGGTCTCGCGATCGTCATGGCGCGCTCGGTGGAGGGCCAGCACGAGCATCTCGCGCTCGGCGCGGCGCTGGTGTTCGCGAGCGCGGTCGCCTACGCCGTCTACCTGGTGGCCGGCACCGAGATCATCCGCCGCGTGGGCTCGGTGCGCTTCACCGCGCTCGCGCTCACGGTCGCGAGCCTCTGCTGCGTGGTGCAGTTCTTCCTGCTGCGACCGATCGAGGCGCTCGTCTTGCCGTGGGAGGTCTACGCGCTCGCGCTCGCCATGGCGATCGGCTGCACCGTGCTGCCGACCTTCATGACCGCGGAGGGCCTGAAGCGGATCGGCGCGAACCAGGTGGCGATCGTGGGCGCCGTGGGCCCGGTGAGCACGATCGCGCTCGGCTGGGTCGGGCTCGACGAGCGGATGACGGCGACGCAGATCGGCGGGGCGCTGCTGGTGCTGCTCGGCGTGCTGCTCGTGAGCGTGAAGCCGAAGTAACGCGAAAGGCTTCACCGCAGAGCACGCAGAGGGCGCGGAGACACGCAGAGGAGAACTGGAGGGGTCCAGTTCGCCCCCCGCGCATTCGTAGGCCTCCCGCCTTCACTTCTCTGCGAATCTCTGCGTTCTCCGCGACCTCTGCGGTGAAGCTTTTCAAGGACACGATGTCATGGACCTCGGAATCCGCGGCCGCAAGGCCATTGTCTGCGCGGCAAGCAAAGGGCTCGGCAAGGGCTGCGCGATGGCGCTCGCGCGCGAAGGCGTGGCGCTCACCCTCTGCGCGCGAGGCGTCGACACGCTCGAAGCGACGGCCCAGGAGATCCGCGACGCTGCCGGCGTGCCGGTGACCGCGGTCGCCTGCGACGTCACCACTGCGGAGGGCCGCGCGCGGCTGCTCGCCGCGTGCCCCGACCCTGACATCCTCGTCAACAACGCCGGCGGCCCGCCGCCCGGGGACTTTCGCGACTGGGGCCGCGAGCAGTGGATCGCCGCCCTGGACGCGAACATGCTCACGCCCATCGAGCTGATCAAGGCCACGGTGGACGCCATGATCGCGCGCCGCTTCGGGCGCATCGTCAACATCACGTCGAGCGCGGTGAAGGCGCCGATCGACATCCTCGGCCTCTCGAACGGCGCCCGCACCGGCCTCACCGGCTTCGTTGCGGGGCTCGCGCGCAAGACCGTCGCGCACAACGTGACGATCAACAACCTGCTGCCCGGTGCCTTCGACACCGATCGGCTGCGGGCGGTGACGGAGAACGCCGCGCGCCAGAGCGGGAAGCCCGTCGAGGAAGTCCGCGCCGCGCGTGCTGCCGCCATTCCCGCGGGACGTTTCGGGACGCCGGAGGAGCTCGGCGCCGCCTGCGCCTATCTCTGCAGCGTGCAGGCGGGCTACGTCACCGGCCAGAACTTCCTGATCGACGGGGGGGCGTATCCGGGGACGTTCTGAAGCGCGCGCTCAGAAGGTGTGCGCGAATCCGGCGCGGCCGAGCGGGCCGCCCAACGGTGCCGATCAAGGCGCGAAGCGCAGCCTGCTCGGGCTGTGACGAGCATTCGCAACGCCAGGTCGCGCCGTTCCGGGTCACGAGCGGGCGTGCAGGGCTCGTTCACGGTTTCTCAGACCCTCGCCGCGACCTTCACCGGCTGCGAGCTGCTCGTCGCGAGGCTGACGCCCGCGCGTTCGACCACGAGGTCGTCGTAGCGCGTGACCTTGTTGCGGCCGTTCTGCTTCGATGCGTAGAGTGCCTCGTCGGCCTGCTCGATGAGGTTCTTGAGGTCGGTGGCGCCGAGGTTCACCGACGAGAGGCCGAAGCTCGAGGTGACGCGCAGGCCGGTCACGCCGCGCACGCCCGGGCCCGCCTGTGCCTCGACCTTGAAGCGGATACGCTCGGCGATCACGAACGCCTGCATCATGTTCACGCCGGGCAGCAGGATGCAGAATTCCTCGCCGCCGAACCGGCAGAGCACGTCCTGCGGCCGCAGCGCGCTCTTCAGGAGCTTGGCGACCTGCTGGATCACGAGGTCGCCCACGGCGTGGCCGTAGGTGTCGTTGACCGTCTTGAACTTGTCGATGTCGGCCATGAGCGCGCACAGCTCGGTGCGGTCGGCCTGCGCCGCGCGCAGGAGCGGTTCCGCGGCCTCGTGGAACGCGCGGCGGTTCATGCAGCCGGAGAGCGGGTCGATGGAGGCGAGCTGCTTCAGCTCCTCGTTCTGTTTCTCGATCTGGCGCCGCGACTCCTCGAGCTCGCCGAGCGCCTCGCGCAGGCCGCTGTTGGCGCGCTCGAGATCGGTGACGTCGTCGAAGGTGACCAGGCAGCCGCGCGCGACGCCCTGGCCGTCGACGATGGGCGAAGCGTTCACGACCGCCTTGCGGTCCTCGCCGTCGCCGTGCGCGATGGTGAGCGGCACACCGGTCACCGTTTCCGCGTTCGCGAGCGCGCGTGTCCAGGGATGCTCCGTCGTGCCTTCGAGGGCGTTGCGCATCCACGGGAGGTCGGAGGCGCGGCGCGCGAGCAGCGACCTCTCGGTGTCGCGATGCAGGCTGCGGAAGCTGTTGTTGGCGAGCACGATGCGTCCCATCGGATCGAGGATGAGCACGCCTTCCGTCAGGCTGTCGAGGGCCGTGCGCACCCGGTCGGGAATGACCGCGGTGGGATCGAGGTGCTCGAGCACGCGGCGCATGTACCAGTAGTAGAGGAGCAAGCCGCCGACGACGAGGCAGCCCATGAGGATGAACATCGGATGCTGCAGCCAGCCCGTGAGCGTGCGCGGGGCGACCGGGCGGTAGGCGATCTCGATCTGCCCCCACACGTCCTTGCCGGCGTAGACCGGCACGGCGACGTTGGTGAGCGTCGAGCTTGCGCCGGGCGCGAGCGTCCACTGCTCGTCGTGGTTGCCGGACTTGGCCACCACGCGGCCGTCCTCGGAGCGCACCGCGAGCGAGACGATCTCGCCCTGCCGACCCGCGACGCCGTCCACCGTGCGCTGGATGGTCTCGAAGTCGCTCTTCTGGATCAGTGCGGTGAGCTGGATCGCCACCGCCTCGGAGACGCGCTTGCGCACCGCGCGCGCCGTTTCGACGTCGTCCGGGAACACGTGGAACACGAGGTCGACGACGAAGAGCAGGAACGCGGTCAGCGACACGAGGCCGACGCTTATGCGGGCGAGAGGAGAAAGGCGCACGGAGGTTCCTCGCGTGTGCTGCTAGCGCGGCAAGGTTCGCGCAGCACGCCCCGCGCGCCTGGGCGCGCGCCCGGACGCCGTGGCTCTCGTGCCGCGCCGCGGCCCGCCGCACTGCGCCTGCAAGGAAGGTCTGGTCATCGTCATCGCTGGAAGCGACTGTCCTCGATCTCGCCGAGCACGGTGGTGACCGCCGCCTCGTCGCGCTTCGACTCCGCGTCCTCGCCCTCGCCCCAGTCGATGCGTTCCCGCGGGCGATCGTCGGGACGGCCGAGCACCGGCAACGGATCGAAGTGCCGCCAGGCCGGGGCCGACGCGAGCAGGCTTGCGAGCAGGCCGCCGGCGCGCGCCGCCCACCACACCGCGCCCACCGAGAGCGCCATGCCGGTCACCCGGATGGAGTTGAGCACCACCTCGATTTCGCGGCGTTCCTGGTCGTGGCCGCTCTGGCCCATGAGGACGGGAACATCCAGCCGGGATTCTGCGCGGACGAGCACGGTGTCGACCCGGTCGTTTTCCTCGCGCGCCGCGCTTGCGGGCCGCTTTTCCTCGCCATCCGCGACTTCCTGCGCTTCGCCGGCGACCATCAGGCGCACCGTGGCGGTGGCGACGCGGCCGTCGGCGGCGCGCAGTTCATAGGTGAAGCTGTCGTTGCCGCGGAACCCGGCGCGCGGCGTGTAGGTGAAGCCGCCGTTCGCGTCGATCACCAGCGTGCCGCCCTCGGGCAGCTGCGTGACCCGGATCGAAATCCGGACGCCGCCGAGGCCGGCGTCGTTCGCGAGCAGCCCGCCGTTGGCGAGCACGTTGAGCGTCTGGCCCGTGGTCGTCTCGTAGCTGTCGTTGTTGGCGACGAGCTTCGTCGGTTTCGAGGTTTCGAAGTCGTTCGCCGCGGCCGGGACGCCGGCGCGTGTCTCGTTGGGCGCGACCGGCTTCGCGGCGGAGCTCGGCGGCCGGATGTAGACCGGCACGCCCGCCTCCGGCTGCGCCTGTCCGGGCACGAGCGTCGGCGCGAGGTCGATCGGGATCGAAGCCGGCGGAATCGGCGGCAATCCGTCGACACCCGGCCCGCCCAGCCCGTTGCCGCCGCCGGTCCCCACCGGACCGCCCGTGCCGAAGCCACCGCCGGGCGACGCGGTCCCCGTGTAGAAGATCGTCGCCGCGCGCGGGCCGTCGACGGCCGCGCCGTCGTTCACGGCGACCGAGAAGGCCGGCGGCGCATCGCCGAGCGGCACGAAGACGTTCACCAGCGTGACTACCTTCGTCTCGGGCACGTCGACGTCGGTGTCGTTCGCCAGCACATTGCCCGAAGCCGTCAGGGTGCCGTCTTCCTGGACGCTCGCGGCGTCGGGATTCGCCACCGGCGGATCGTTCACCGGAGTGATGGCGATGCCGACCGTGTCGACGTCCGTGAGTCCAGCGGCATCGGTGGCCGTCATGGTGAGCACTGAGGTGCCGTTGAAGTTCAGGTTGCCCTGGAACGTGAGCCCGCCGCCGGCGAGGGTGCTGTTGATCTGCGCCTGCGTGCCGGTGATCGTTACCGCGGCGCCGCCGCTCCCGCTGACGCCGGCACTGGCCTGCGGGACGAGCACCAGCGTGCCGTTCGTGACCGCGAGCACGACCTGCGTGACGTTGCCTTCGGCGTCCGCGACCGAGAAACCGGGCAGCGCAAGCGGCGTGTCCTCGTTGACAGTCTGCGCGCCCGGGACGGTGTTCACCGGTGCGCTGTTCACGGCGGCGTTGCGCGCGAGCTCGGAGGTGTCGTTCGTCGCGGTGATGCCGAGCGCGGTGACGAGGTCGCCGGACGCGAGGCCAGCCAGCGTGATCGACCAGTTGCCGCCGACGACCGTGGCGGTGCCGAGGTACTGGCTGCCCTCGCCGTAGGTGTTCATGCCGTAGGTGTCGCCGGCGCCTGGCGTCGCGCGGTAGACCTCGACCGAAGTGACGCCCGTCGCCGCGGTGCCGGTGATCGTCGTGCTGCCGCCGCTCAGCGTGGCGGAGACGATCACCGGGAAGTCGACGCCGAGGTTGCCGGCGTTGGCGTCCGTCACGCCGTCGT